>Ga0116226_10005461_pt1 | contig 11356 bp, 10 predicted proteins | sample S1TSphfallax_FD_89692 | JGI IMG/M metagenome (GOLD analysis project Ga0116226, IMG submission 89692) | Host-associated microbial communities from peat moss isolated from Minnesota, USA - S1T2_Fa - Sphagnum fallax MG | ecosystem: Host-associated > Plants > Peat moss > Unclassified | place: USA... | reverse complement strand
GGTGCGGCCGGAGCTGGTGGCCGAAATTCAGTATGCCGGCTTCACGGGCGACGGCGCCCTGCGCCAGGCGTCATTCAAGGGTCTGCGCGAGGACAAGCCCGCGCGGGAGGTCGAGGCCGAGACCCCGGCGCCGGCGAGCACGACCAACCTGGCCGAGCCGGCGCCGAAGACCATCCGTACCCAGAGCGTCATTCCACGCGGTTCCACGCCGGTCATGGGTGTCACGATCTCGCATGCCGACAAGTCGATGTGGCCGGACGCCCATGATGGCCGGCCCGTCACCAAGCTGGACCTCGCCCGCTATTACGAACAGGTGGGCGACTGGATGCTGCCCCATGTGAAGGGGCGTCCTTGCTCCATGGTCCGCATGCCGGACGGAATTGACGGCGCGCAGAACTTCTTCCAGCGCCACGCCGCCAAGGGCCAATCCGCGCTGATCACCGAGGTGGACGTCTCGGGCGACCGCAAGCCTTACATTGAGTTTGACCGGGTCGAGGCGCTGGTGGCCGCGGCGCAGACGGGCGCTCTGGAGCTTCATCCCTGGAACTGTGAGCCCTTTCAGCCCGAACGGCCTGGCCGTCTCGTGTTCGACCTGGACCCGGCGCCGGACGTGGCTTTCTCGGTCGTGATCGAAAGCGCCCGGGAAATTCGCGACCGGCTTGAGGATCTGGGCCTCGTCAGCTTCTGCAAGACCACCGGCGGCAAGGGCCTGCACGTCGTCACGCCGATCAACGGGGACGGCGTCGACTGGGCCGCCGCCAAGGCCTTCGCCCGGGATGTCTGCAAGGTCATGGCCGCGGAGGCGCCGGATCGCTTCCTCATCACCATGGCGAAGAAGGAACGGACGGGGCGCATCTTTCTGGACTACCTGCGCAATGACCGCATGGCGACCGCCGTGGCGCCGCTCTCGCCGCGCGGCCGGCCAGGCGCGCCAGTCTCCATGCCGCTGACCTGGGCCCAGGTGAAGAAAGGGCTCGATCCCGCCCACTACACGGTGCGCACCGTGCCGGCCTTGATCAAGAAGCTGAAAGCCTGGGAGGACTATGGCGATGGGGAGCGCTCGCTGGCGGAAGCCATCAAGCGCCTGGGCAAGGTGTAAGATCACCACCCCCCGCGCGTGGGCTCGCGGGCCATCACGGGCCGCGATTCTGGCTCTCGTTGTAGAGGCTCGTGGGCAATCCCGGGCCCCCGCGCGGCCGGCGCAAGACGAAGCGCGGAAGCGTGCATGCGCTTCTTTGATCCAGTGGCGGCGGCAGGGGTTTGATTCCGTGGGCGGCCAGGAAGTCGTTGAGTTCCCGCCTTGGGGGATCAAGAACGTGGTGTGGGTCGCGAACGCACGCTCGCGGCGGCATCTGGGGCGGGGGCGGCTCCGGAGGGGGCGCCGGCCCGGTGTCGCCCTCGCGGAGAAAGAAGTGTATCCAGTCCTCTTCTTCGCCGCCTGGCGGTGGGGGGAAGCCATCCTCGGTCCACAGGCTCCAATCTGGCTTCAGACCGAGGTCCGCGCAGATCGCCGCGACCGCGTCTTTCAAGGGACCGTGGAGGAGCCGGTGAAACGCGGCGTCCTCGCGGAGGTCGGCCTCGAGTTTGTCCATCAGGCTCTCGGCGCGCTCCGGCGGTTCGTAAGCCTCGGTCATGTCCTGAAGCGCTGTCTCCAGCGCGTCGTCGCCAAGGCTCGCCCTCTCGCGGACCGCCTCGGAAAGCTCGGTCATGCGTTCGGTTTTGGCGCGCGACGGTCTGGGCGCGGGCGCGGGCCAGCTCGGGAGCTTGCCGGCCCTCAAGGCCGCGATGTCGTCCTGGATCCTTAACATCAGCGCGACGGCGAGGCGCACCGCGCGCCACACGCGAAAAAGCGCGTTCAGCGGATCGCCGACCAAGCGAAACACCAAGATCGGCCCCTTCGGACCGCCCTTTTCGGGCGCGATCTGATGGGCGAGGAACTCGCCAAACCGCATTCCGATGCCTGACAGACCGTTCAACATGCAAAGCCATGTCTCCGCGACGGCGATGCGCGGGTCAGGGCCGGGAGGCGCGGTGGGAGCAGGGCGCTCCAGAATGTCAGCGTCGAGGTTCATTGCCTCTATAATTGCATAATGCGATTCATGCGTCAAGAGGTAGCTTCGCCGCCGCTTCGACGCAGGAAGGGAAGCCCCGCAAGAGCATATTGGGACAGCGCCGTGTCAGAGTGGGTGGCGGATGTTCAAGGTGGGCGCCGCGGGTATCCGCTGAGTATATCGTGTTGCAACTTGCCCCTCCCCTCCTTCGGGGTCCCCTTCGCCCTCGCCAAAGCGAGGGGGAGGAGACAGAAACGCTAAAGGTCAGGGTCCGGAAACATTATCTCATTGCAATGCCTTGGCTTTTGCGTCTGTAGCGCCCTCATTCGCCGAGCGGAAAAGTCGGCATGAGCTCGATTCCCGCTTCCACCATCGCTGTCAGGGCAGATCCGAGGTGTCTCACCAACGTCAAGTCCGCAAGGCTGGAGAGTCGATGTTGGCTTGGACTCAGGTTCGCCAGCAGGCGGAGCACATGTTAACCGGTCCGGCCATGCATGAGGGCGCGGGGCATGAATGTCTCTGAAATTCTTCGCGCGGCGGCGCGAGACAACGCCGCGCTCTGCACAGCCATGTGGCGCGCGCACGGCCTCGGCATTGAGCGTGTCGACGGTTGGGTCGGGTGCTTAGGAACGCCGCCGCGATTGTACCCCAACATCGTTACGGTCGATCCATCGGTCGATGCACCGGGACAGACGCGCTCCATCGCGGAAAGGGCAAACGGGGTATCCCGAGAGTTCTTCGTCAAGGACAGTTACCGGGCGCTCGCGCTGGGCGCTGTCGGCTTCGAGCCGCTGTTCGAGGCTTCCTGGATTCATCGGGCCGCTGGCCTGGACGCTGGCGTCACGCGGCTTGACTGGCGCTGCGTGACGGACGCCGCTGAGTTGAGCGCATGGGAGGCGGCTTGGCGTGGCGGCGCGGACGGGCCGCCGCTTTTCCGTCCAGCGTTCTTGACGGAGCCCGGGCTGACGATGCTGGCCGGGTGGGCGGATCGTGTGATCGTGGCCGGGTGCATCATCACCGTGACGGGCGCCGTGGCGGGTATCAGCAACGTGTTCGGCGACGCCCCGGAAGCCATCAGGATCTCGGCCCGGACCTTCCCAGGTTGTGACCTCGTGGGCTACGAGAACGGCGAGGCGTTGGCGACCGCGCTGGAGGCGGGTTTCCAGACGGTAGGAGACCTCGTGATATGGCGACGGGCTTAGGGTGGGAGAACCGACACGTCCGTTAGGCGCCGATGGCGCCGGTTGGCTTTGGCGCAGAAACCGCACATTCGCTGGGGCGATGCGCCAATCCGGCTTTCGGATTGTCGTGCGGACCTCGGCGTTAGCCCGGCGCCAAGGGAATCTTCAACGCATCGACGCAGCCCGCCCGGCCTGGAAACTTCCGAAAGGACTTGATCCGTTCCGCCGCTTGGGAGGCCTTAATCCGCAGTCCGCCGTCGTCGGCGTTTTCAATCAACTGAGCGGCGATCAATGTCCTTAATGCGTTGATCTGGTCGAGTTCGCCGAGAACACTCAGGTATTGGGTCCGCTCCGCATCGTTGAGGTTTCGGTCGAAGGCAAGGGGCGCCAGCTTGGTGGCCGCCTGCCGCTCCAAGACCTGCGTCGCAAAACCCTGCTCCAACTGTTCGTAGATGTGGTCGAAAAAGGCGGCGCGCTCGTTTGGCATGTGCAACGAAACCCCGCTCGCGACGGCGGCGGTCCAGGCTCCATTCACCAATGGGCGCATCGGCGCCCTATAGACCCAGGGTATGGCGTTAGATTTTGTATGTTCCGCGAGGGACGCCAGCGTGTCGCCGGTTGTCGCCGGATCGCTCACGGCGAGAGGCATGGCCTTCCAGGCCCCTGTGGGTTGCAGCAGGCGGTCCCGAAGCTCGCCGATACGGTCGGCCAAACAGACGCGGACGGCGATCCGCTCGTACTCATAGCCCAAATTATGCCGAACTTCCTCGCTCACCGCCTTGTCAGCCTGTTCGACCTGATGGCGCCAATGCGCCCACTCAAGGCCCTGCTCGAGCCCAAGCGCGATCAGAATGCCGCAAATGATGGTGCCGATCTCAGTCAGAAACTCCCGCAGAGAGTGCATCGGTTTGGGCTTGTGAATTTCCATGCCGCTCCCCTCCCCGATATGGCGAAGCTTGTCTATCACGACCGGGGCGGAATGTCTGAGATGGGTGGGAAGTAGACTTGAGCTTCGTGTAATCAGTAGCTGTTCGCCCTAGCGCCAAAGAGGTTGGCATAGGTCGTCGATGCTGCGTCCTTTCGGCAAACTGCGGAGGGATGGGCCGATCCGAAGCTCCGCCGCGGTGGCGTCGACGATCAAGTTGGCCTGCCGGCGCGAACTTTCGAGAGAACGCACGAGAGTTATCGCACGGTAGAGCCGACTTCGGTCCTCACTCGATAGGGATTTGGAGCCATCAATCCCCAAGACGTCGTTCCAGGCGTCGCGCTCCTTGATAATATATTCCCCTGAATTCAACATTTGATCGTAGAGTTTGGAGTAGGCAACTCGCTCTTCCAATGGAAAATGGGAGGCCACCTGGCCAGATTTCGCCGCCTCCCAAGCGCTCCGCAGAGGTATCCACAGCACGGGCCGATTTAGATTGGGATCATCAATTCTCAATTTCCCGCCGATTCCGGTTCCATACCAAGTGCTCAGCTCGGCCAGTCTGTGACTGATGCAAGGCTCTTGTTCCCGGACCGATTTGAAGCCCCCGAGGCTTAAAGCAAGCTCGCTGTTCAGCGCCTTTCGCGTCTCTGCAACCTCATGACGCCAGCGGGCCGTTTCCACCGCCTGCTCAAGGCCAAGCGCTATCAAGATGCCGCAGATGATCGTGCCAAGTTCGATCAGGAACTCGCGGACACTGTGAGCCGCTTTCGGCTTGTGAATTTCCATGCCGCTCCCCTCCCCAAATATGGCGAAGCTTGTCTATCACGACCGGGGCGGAATGTCTGAGATGGGTGGCTAGCTGCGCCAGTGTTGCCGGGCGAAAGCCGTTATGCCTAGGCTGGACCTTAGGAAACCGGGAGAGGCGACGATGATCAGGAAAGTGAGCTTATGGCTCGCGCTTACAGCGATTGCCTTTGGAGCGGGATTGGCGGTCGCCCAGACGACCACGCAGACTGGCCGCGAGCCTCAATTTGAAAACACCGAGGTCAAGGTGTGGAAGTCCGTCGTCTTGCCGCACAGCCCGTTGCCCTTGCACCGGCACGAGCATCCGCGCGTGATCATCGCGCTGACGGGCGGGACGATGCAAATCGTGGAGGAGAACGGCTCGACCGAGACCCACGATTGGAAAACTGGAAAAGCATACTGGCTTTCCGCCAACGCACCTGGCACGCGCCATCAGGATGTCAATGTGGGCGACAAGCCCATAGAGGTCATGGTCGTGGAATTGCAGAACGCGAAATAGGCCTGGGTCGCTTTTGGCCGCCCGTAAGAGTGTCTGAATGCGGACGAAATGAACTTCGGCAAGGGGTGGCTAGCGCCGATTTGCTCAGGTGCGGTAATCGGACGTTCGTTTATTCCCGAAAACCTCGGTTTTAGAGCGCGTTTTCGGCAGGGAGACGTCATGACCAGGCGCGCCTAAGGGGACGGTGTCTCGAAACTGTCTCTTGAAACCGTATTTCCGAAAATGTCTTGAAGAGTTGAGTTTTCGGAGATGCGGCGGCCTTCGCCTACGGGAAGGATCAGGTGAGTTTGGGGCGCCGGCGCGAACGGCGCCGCTCAATGCGGGCCAAACGCCGCCATGAAGGTCTCCACCGCGCCGTCCACCTCCTCGTCGAGGGCCTTGGCGTCGGGCCACGCCGCGACATTGCACAGGCAGGCCTTGAGAAGCCGGTTCTGGCAGAGGCCGATGAACTGGTGGGCGGCGCGTAGGGGATCGCAGGGGCGTAGCCGTCCTTCCGCCGTGGCGGCGGCCATGAATTCGGCGAGGCGTTCGACGCCCCGCATCGGCCCCGCCGCGTAAAACACGCGGCCGATCTCCGGCGCCCGGCGCGACTCGGCGGCGACCATGGCGAGGTTTCGCAGCGCTGTCTCCGAGAGGGAAAACCTCAGGAAACTCAGGCCAACCTCGCGCAGCGTCTCGCGAACGTCGCCACGTCGGCTGAGGAGGTGATCCATCGCCTCCTGCTGAAAGCCGCAGAAGCGCTGGATATAGGCCTCGAAGATCTCTTCCTTGCTCTTGAAGTAATTATAGAGCGTGCCCTTGGATCCGCCGACCCGCGCGGCGATCTCCGACATGGAGGCGGCGGCGAAACCAAACTCCATGAACACCGCCTGCGCCGCGTCGAGGATCGCCTCGCGCCGGGCGTCACGATCAAGCCGGATCTTGGTCTCCACCGTCATGCTCGTTTTTTCTCTTAAGGACCCTTGAAGAAGTCCGCCATAATGCCCAATATGACCGTACCGTACGGTCAATTCAAGGTCTTCGAGAGCTTCGATGCGCATCCCATTCTCCCCAGCGCGGCGCGGGCTTGCGACCTATGCGCTTGTCGCGCTGGCGCTGGCGGGCTTGACGCTCACGGCCTGCGCCAGCCTGCCGCCCGCGCCGGTCGCCCGTGTCGCCAAGGCGCCCCAGGCCTATGAGACCGCCAAGGCATTTGACGCGCCGGCCACGCCCTGGCCCACCGACAACTGGTGGGAGCGGTATGACGATCCCCAGCTCAACGCCCTGATGGCCGAGGCCCTGGCCGGATCGCCTGATCTGGCCCAGGCCCGGGCGCGGGTGCTCAAGGCCAAGGCCGCCCAAGCGGACGCCAGCGCCGCGCTCCTGCCGGGCATCACAGGCTCCGGCCAGGTCCAGGAGGAAAAATATAGCTTCAGGAATATCTTCCCGGCAGAGTTCCTGCCCCCGGGCTACCAGGACTACGGCCAGGCGACGCTGAACCTGAACTGGGAGCTGGACTTCTGGGGCAAGAACCGCGCCGCCATCGCCGCCGCGGTCTCGCGGTCCCGGGCCGCGGCCGCCGATCTGGCGGAGTCGCGTCTGATCCTCACCACGGATGTGGCCAGCGCCTATGCGACGCTGGCGCAGCTCTATGCGGACCGCGATGTGGCCGCCCAGTCGGTCAAGGTGCGGGAACAGACGGCCGGCCTGGTGGCCCAGCGAGTGAATAACGGTCTCGACACCCAGGGCGATCTGAAACAGGCCCAGGCCGGCGCGCCTGCGACCCAGGCCGATGTCGCGGCCCTGGACGAACAGATCGCCCTGACGCGCAATCAACTGGCGGCCCTTTTGGGCGAAGGCCCAGACCGGGGCCTGAAGATCGCCCGGCCGAAATTGCCCGCCGTGGCCGCCTTCGGTCTGCCCGCGGAGCTTCCCGCTCACCTGATTGGCCGCCGGCCCGATATCGTCGCCGCGCGCTGGCGCGCCCAGGCCGCGGTGAAGGACGTGACCGAGGCCAAGGCCCGATTTTATCCCGATATCGATATCACCGGCTATGTGGGCCAGCAGTCGCTTCACTTAAGCGAGCTTTTCGCCCCCGGCGCGGATTTCGGCGCCATCGGCCCGGCCATCACCCTGCCGATCTTTGACGGCGGCCACCTCCGCGCGGGTCTGCGCGGGGCCCAGGCGGATCGTGAAGCCGCGGTCAGCGCCTATGATGGCGCGGTCACCGAGGCCTTTCGCCAGGTGGCGGACGCCGCCGCCAGCGAGCACGCGCTGGCCGGTCGCCTGAAGGACTCTCAGCTCGCCCTCGAGCGTTATGAACAGGCCTATAACGTCGCCCGCCTGCGCTATGAGGGCGGGCTCTCCAATTACCAATCCGTGCTTCTGGTGGAGAACTCCGTCCTGGCCGAGCGCCGGATCGTCACCGATCTGCAAAGCCGGGCTCTCGTCCTCGATATCCGCCTCGTCCGCGCCTTGGGCGGCGGTTTTAGCCAATCCTGACCTTTCGTCCGCCAAACCTTTCGCCCGCCAGACCTTTCGCCCGCCAGACCGCCTGAATGAAAAGGCTTAGAGAATGCCCGATACCGGTGACATCATGACCGAAAGCCGGCTCGCCAGCGCCGCCCCGCTCGCGCCGCCGCTCGCCGCAAGGCGTAGCCCGCGCACGCTGCTGCTGAGCGGTCTGGCCGCCCTGGTGGTCTTGGGCGCCGTGATCTGGGGGCTCTATTACCTCCTGGTCTCCTCCCACTATGTCTCCACCGACGACGCCTATGTCGGCGCCGATACGGCTGAGATTACCCCGCTGATTTCAGGCCAGGTGATCGGTCTGCCGGTGGTGGAGACGCAAGGAGTCAAGGCCGGCCAGACCGTGCTCATTCTCGACCCCGCGGACGCCCAGGTCGCGGTGGATCAGGCCAAGGCGGCCCTGGCCCAGGCCGAGCGTCAGGTGCGCGGTTATTTCGCCAATGATACGGCGCTGGCCGCCCAGGTGGCCGCGCGCCATGCCTCCGTCGCCCAGGCCGACGCCCAGATCCTGAGCGCGCAGTCGGACCTTGATCGGGCCAAGACCGACCTTGATCGCCGTCAGGCCCTGGCCAAATCCGGCGCGGTCTCGGGCGATGAACTGACCACGGCCCAGAACCGCTTCACCACGGCCCAGGCCGCCCTGGCTTCGGCCAAGGCCGCCCGGGCCGCCGCCATCGCCAACCAAGGCGCCGCGTCGGGATCGCGCGAGATCAATGAGGCCCTGATCGCCGGGACCGACGTAGATAACAATCCCGACGTTCAGGCCGCCAAGGCTCGGCTTGCCGCTGCGGAACTGATGCTCTCGCGCACGGTGATCAAGGCCCCCATCGACGGGATCCTCTCCAAACGGGCGGTGCAAATCGGCCAGCAGGTCCAGCCCGGCGCCGTGACCATGCAGATCGTGCCCACCTCCAACATGTATGTGGACGCCAATTTCAAAGAGGTTCAGCTCGCCAAGGTGCGTCCGGGCGACAGCGTGGTCCTCACCAGCGATCTCTATGGCGACGACGTGAAGTTCCACGGGAAGGTGCGGGGCGTCTCCGGCGGCACGGGCTCGGCCTTCTCGCTCATTCCCGCCCAGAACGCCTCGGGCAACTGGATCAAGATCATCCAGCGCCTGCCGGTGCGCGTCGTGCTCGATCCGGCGGAGCTGCGCGCCCATCCCCTGCGCGTGGGCCTTTCCATGAAGGCGACGATCAAAGTCAGCCCCACGCGGTATTGACGGCGAAAACCTTCGCGAAAAGCCGCCCATGAGCCAGACTCATTCTCCATCTGGGCCCGGATCAGGCGCCGGCGAGCCTGGCCTGCCGCCCCTGGCGGGCATCGCCCTCGCGGTGACCGCCCTCGCCCTGGGTCTGGGCACCTTCATGCAGGTGCTCGACACCACCATCGCCAATGTCTCCATCCCCACGATCGCGGGGGATCTGGGGGTCAGCGCCGACCAGGGCACCTGGGTCATTACCTCCTTCGCCGTGGCCAATGGCATTTCCGTGCCGCTCACCGGCTGGCTCATGGGCCGCTATGGGGTGGTGCGGACCTTCCTGGCGTCGGTGGCCCTTTTTACCTTCGCCTCGTTCCTCTGCGGCATTTCCTGGAATCTGCCGACATTGATCATCTTTCGCATTCTGCAGGGCGCGGTGTCCGGGCCGATGATCCCCGGCTCCCAGGCCCTGCTGATCTCGATCTTTCCACCGGCCAAACGGGGCACCGCCATCGCCCTCTGGTCCATGACGACCCTGGTGGCGCCCGTGGCCGGTCCGCTGCTAGGGGGCTATATCTCTGATAACTATAGCTGGCCGTGGATCTTCTTCATCAATGTGCCGGTGGGGGCGACCTGCGCCTTTCTCTGCTGGCGGGGCATGAAGGGGCGGGAGACACCCACCCGCAAGGTGCCGGTGGACAAGACCGGATTCGCCCTCCTGATCGTCTGGGTGGGCGCCCTTCAGGTCATGCTCGACACGGGCAAGGACGCCGACTGGTTCAACTCTCCCGCCATCGTGGTCATGGCCCTGGTCGCCGCCATCGGCTTCGTGGCCTGGGTGATCTGGGAGCTCACGGAAAAGAACCCCATCGTCGATCTCTCGCTCTTTAAGTCCCGCAACTTCGCCGTGGGCTGCTTTCTGACCTGCATCAGCTATGGCGTCTTCTTCGGCAACAATGTCCTGCTCCCCCTGTGGCTCCAGACCCGGCTCGGCTATATCGCCACCTGGGCCGGCATGGTCGCGGCGCCCAGCGGCGTCGTGGCCGTGCTCCTCACCCCCTTCGCCGCCCGCATCATGAGCCGGATTGACGCGCGCTGGGCGGCCTGCGCCTCGATGCTGCTCTTCGGGGTCTCTTTCTGGATGCGCTCGCTCTATCCGCCGGACGCGAGCTTTGGCGTCCTGATCATGCCCCTGCTTGTTCAGGGCACGGCCATGAGCATCTTCTTCATTTCCCTGATTACCCTGACCCTGAACGGGATCTCCGGATCCCAGATTCCCAAGGCGACGGGCCTCACCAATTTCACCCGCATCACGGCCGGCGGTTTCGGCGCGTCCCTGACCACCACCTTCTGGGACCGCGGCGCCTCGCTTAATCAGACGCGTCTCTCGGAAATCGCTCCCAGCAATGGTCAGAGCTGGCTGGCCGCGGTGGATGGTCTGCGCCACATGGGCCTTGATCGCGCCCACGCCCTGGGCGTCATCACCCAGCAGTTCGTCAACCAGGCCTATCTCCTGGCGACACTGGATTTCTTCCGCGTCTCCGCCTGGCTGATGATCCTCATGGCCCCCCTCGTCTGGCTCACCCGACCCGCTCGCGGCGGTGGCGGAGGGGCCGTAGCGGCGGATTGAATCGGGAGAGTGGCCGGTCGTGCCCTATCGGATGAGCACGATCTCGGCGTCCACTTGCGCAGATATCGCGCGCCACTGTCGGTCCGCGGTCCAGGCCGGCAGCCCCTCGCGAACCGCGAGTGCAAGACAGAAGCGGTCGCCCAGCGATAGCCCCGCCTCGGCGGTTATGGCCCTCAAACGGCCCGCCCGTGTCGCCAGATCAGCGTTCGCCGCGATGATGGTGATAGGAAGGGGGCTCAACATGGCGTCGACCGCAGAGGCGGGCATGCCCGCGTGGATGAAGTAGCTCACGACCTCCGCATAATTTACCGCGCTGATGCATGACGCCGACAGCCCTTCCGCCACCTTCTCCCCGCCGGATTCATCTTTCAGAAGCGCGAGGAGGGCAGATGCATCCAGAACAATATCGCTCATTCTCCGCTATCAGCGCGCCGGTTCGCCAGGAAGGAGTCCACGGACACCCCAGGCTTGTCGCCGGTATAGGCCCGCGCCAGGGCCTGAGCGTGAGCGACCGATTGCGCCACGGTTCTAAGGACGATTCCATCCGGCGTTTCCTC
>Ga0116226_10005460_pt1 | contig 11357 bp, 9 predicted proteins | sample S1TSphfallax_FD_89692 | JGI IMG/M metagenome (GOLD analysis project Ga0116226, IMG submission 89692) | Host-associated microbial communities from peat moss isolated from Minnesota, USA - S1T2_Fa - Sphagnum fallax MG | ecosystem: Host-associated > Plants > Peat moss > Unclassified | place: USA... | reverse complement strand
CGCGCGAGCACGGCGAGTTCGTCCTTGCGGCCGTCGAGACCGGCGCTCACGCGCACGTCCAAATGTTCCGAAGCGACGGCGCGGGCGCCCTCCTGGATCCTGCGGATGGGCGCGCTCAGATGCTGGGCGAGCGACCAACTCGCGAGTGCACTGACGATCAGCGCGATCGCGAGCACCGCGAGCGGGATGCCGGGCAATGCCAGCGCACCGAAAATGCTGGGCCGGCGCGGAACGACCAAGATCGTGTAGACCGTGCCGTCGGGCGCGACGATTTGCGGCGCCTGGCGCGAGGGTCGAAAATTCTGCGGCGGGTGTTCGCCGGACGGTCGCGGTGCTTCGAAACCACGCTCCTCCGGCGGACCGCGCGTGTCGGCGCCCGCCAGCGCCTCGTGCGTGATGAATTCCAGGCGTCGTTGCGCGGACTCCGACAAGCGCCGGCCGAGGATGTCCCGGCCGTCGGGCGCGACGATGAAGAGGTCCCGATCGGGTACGGCGTTCTGGTTCTCGGACAGCCAGCGGCGCAGGCCCGCCATCCCGCCACCGGCAAACGCCTCCGAGGCGGAAATCGCGACGGACGGACGGCGTTGCCATTCCTGGGATTCGTATTCGCGCGCCGCGACTCCGTAGGTGACCGCGACGCTGCCGATGACGATCAGCGCCATCGCCAGCCAGAACAGCACGAAGATGCGAAAGAAGAGGCTATGCATCGGCGAGCGTCAGCGTATATCCCGAGCCGCGCACGTTCTTTATTTCCGGATGCGCCCCCGCCTCGAGCTTGAGCTTGCGGCGCAGGTTGCTGATATGCGTGTCGATGCTCCGGTCGTACGGCACGAGCTTGCGTCCGAGTGCCTGTTCCGTCAGCGCGTCGCGCGAGATGACCTGGCCGGCCGAGCGCATCAAGAGTTCCAGCACGCGAAACTCGGCGCCGGTGAGCGGCGCGGCCTCGCCGGAGACGCGCACCTGATGCAGCCCCAGGTTGAGCTTGATCGGTCCGACCTCGATGACCTCCGGCGTTCCCGTGCGGTTGCCGCGATTGCTCGCCCGTCGCAGGATTGCACGAATTCTCGCCACGAGCTCGCGCGGATTGAAGGGCTTGCTCAGATAGTCGTCGGCGCCGAGTTCGAGCCCAACGATGCGGTCGACGTCGTCGCCCCGTGCCGTCAGCATGAGGATGGGGGTCGGATGCGCGGCGCCGAGTTCGCGCAGCACGTCGAACCCGCTCACGTTCGGCAGCATCACGTCGAGGATCAGGATCTCGAAATCCTTCGCGCGCAGCTCGGACAAAGCGATGCCGCCGTCGTGCACGCTGGTCACGTCGAAATTTTCCGCGTTCAGATACTCGGTCAGCATCTGGCAGAGCTCGCGATCGTCGTCGACGAGCAGCACCCGGGCTTCCTGTTCGCTGTTCATGGCGCGTACTTTCGCACAGACGCCGCGCGGGGATCGACGCCAATCACCGCTTGACACAACTTTGCACGCGCCCGGACGACGGCTTGCGCGCCTAACGCTGGGTGGCGTCGATCCCGTCCCGGCGCAGCAAATCGATCACGCTGCGCGGGCCCACCAGATGCCCGGTGCCGACGATGACCAGGTAATCCCGGGTGTCATGCAGCAGCGCCTCGATTTTCGGCAGCCAGCGGCGGTTGCGGCCGGCGAGCAGGGAGTCGTAGAGACGCGGTTCGGAACCGAATTCGTGTGCGATCTCGGCCCTGAACCAGCGGCTGTCGCCGTGTTGCCAGGCGCCCACCATCGCATCGAGCTGCGCGGGCAGCTCCGCGGCGTCCGCGAGGCTGGAGAGCAGATAGTCCGTCTGCAGTTCGACGGGCATCCGGGCGAGCACCGCGAGTTGGTCGGCGACGGTTTCCAATCCGCTGACGGGCTTGTGGTCGGCGCGCGCGCGCGCGAGGAAATAGGTCTCTATCCCGGATTGCGACTGGAACCCGAGCTGCGCCAGCTGCAGCTCCGTGATGGCTTGCGCGACGAACCACGGCGCGTAGCGATCGTAGGTCGACAAATCCACGTGCAGGCGCCCGGCGTCGGTCCGTGCCCGGGCGTAGGCCTGCGCACCCATGACGCGCGGCAGGCTCGAGCCCTGCCTGAGCAGGGCGCTCGCGAGCACGTCGGCCTGGAGTCTGCCGACGTCGAGATCGTCGAGGTCGATTTCCATGACGATGGCCTGAGAGCGGTCGTAGGCCGCGAGCAGCGGCGCCGCCAGCGGGTAATCCGTGGCGCGTAGCACGTGGATCGAGCCGAGCAGGTAAACCGTGTTGTGCGCCCCGCGCACCTCCCACAGACAATGCCGCGATTCCGCCCCGCGTGCCGTCGGCGCAATCAGCCAAAGCGCGAGCAGCAGCGCCGTCGCGCGCACCTCAGGCGGACGCCATCGTCCGTGCCGGTGCGGCCGGGGCCCAGTGCAGCTGCGTGTCGAAGCGGCCGTCCGCATGCAGACGGAAATTCCGGAAAGCGGGCGGGCGATGATCCAGGGCGTAGCCGACGCTCCCCGGGAGGAACTGCGCGCCCGTCGAAGGAGTGGCAATGAGCCGCACGTCGCCGCGACGTCCGTCGTGCGCCTGATGGACGTGACCCCAGACGACCGCGCGTACGTGGCAATGCCGGTCGATGACCCGCCAGAATTCATCGGCATTCGCGAGACCGATGCCGTCCAGCCAGCGACTGCCCATGGCGATCGGATGGTGGTGGAGGCAGACCATGGCAGGGGCCGGCGAGTCGCCCAGCGTCTCGTCCAAGCGGGCCAGTTCGGCGGGCGCGAGCCGGCCGCCGACGTGCCCTGGTTCGCAGCTGTCGAGCATCACGAATTGCCATTGGCCGATTCGCCGGCTGCCACAGACTTGGAACGGAGCGCCGGCCAGTTCGCGATGCATCAATTCGGGAATGTCGTGATTGCCCGGTATGCACAGCACGGGCTGACGCAGGTTGCCGAGGATGCTGCGAAACCGCAGGTAACCGGCGCCATCGTCCTGCACCAAGTCGCCGGTGACGAGCAACGCGGCATAGTCCTCGGTCTGCGCGAACGCCTGGGTCAGCACCGTGCGAAAGCTCGAGTCCGTCTCGACTCCGCGCAGTTGGCCATCGGCGCAGCCATAAAGATGTGGGTCGGTCACATGCAGTAAGTTCATGCCATCCATCGTAACAAATCGAACCACGACCAACGGTGAACTGGATCATGGGCTGAGGCACCCTGCGACTGCACATAACCCCATGATTCGACGCGTAGTCCGCGTTTCGCGACAGGCTCTTTTGGCGCTGCGACCCGGGTCCCCGAAGCTCGAGGCGTTGCTGGCGGAGCGCGCATCAAGGACAATATGCTTTCCCGATTTATAAAAGAAGTGTCCTTATGCCCACACGTCGCCAGCTTGCCAATGCCATTCGCGCCTTATCGATGGATGCCGTCCAGAAGGCCAAATCCGGCCATCCAGGGGCGCCGATGGGTATGGCCGATATCGCCGAGGTGCTGTGGCGCGACGTCCTGCGGCACAATCCGGGCAACCCCAACTGGTGGAACCGTGACCGATTCGTGTTGTCGAACGGCCACGCCTCGATGCTGCTCTACTCCCTGCTGCATCTGACCGGCTATCCCCTGTCGATGGACGAGTTGCGGCGGTTCCGGCAGTACGGCGCGAAGACCGCCGGCCACCCGGAACGCGAAATCCATCTGGGTATCGAAACGACGACCGGACCCTTGGGCCAGGGCATCTCGAACGCGGTCGGCATGGCGCTGGCCGAGCGCACGCTCGCCGCGACGTTCAACCGGCCCGGCCACGAGATCATCGACCACCATACCTACGTGTTCGCCGGCGACGGCTGCCTCATGGAGGGAATCTCCCACGAGATCGCCTCGTTCGCCGGCACGCAGAAGCTCGGCAAGCTGATCGTCGTCTACGACGACAACGGCATCTCGATCGACGGCAAAGTCGCCGGCTGGTTCGCCGACGACACCGCAAAGCGTTTCGAGGCCTATGGCTGGCATGTCCTCGCGCATGTCGACGGTCACGACAGCGAGGCGGTCGCCGCAGCGCTCGCCGCGGCCCGCGCCGAAGCCGGTCGCCCCTCCTTGATCTGCGCCAGGACGATCATCGGCTGGGGGGCGCCGAACAAGCAGGGCAGCGCGTCCATGCACGGCGAGGCGCCGGGCGCCGAGGAGATCGCAGCCGCACGTCTGCATCTCGGGTGGGAGTCGCCGCCGTTCGAAATCCCGGAAGACATCCGCGCCGCCTGGGATCAGCGCGAGAAGGGTGGCCGCGCCGAGCAGCAGTGGCGTACGGCATGGACCGCCTACGAGGCGGAGTTTCCGGCCTTGGCCGCGGAACTCGCGCGTCGCATGGAAGGTCGCCTGCCGGCGGGCTTCGACGAACTGGCTCGCGGCTACATCGCGAAAACGCAGTCAGACGGCGTGCAACTCGCCACCCGCCAGTCCTCCCAAGCCGCGCTCTCGGCGTTCGGTCCGACGCTGCCGGAGTTGTTCGGCGGGTCGGCCGATCTGACGCCCTCGAACGGCACCTTCCGCAAGGACTCGATCACGCTCACGCCGGATCAGCCGGGGGGCAACTACGTGCATTTCGGCGTGCGGGAGTTCGGCATGTCGGCGATCCTGAACGGCATGGCCTGCCACGGCGGATTCGTGACCTATGGCGCGACTTTTCTGACCTTTTCCGACTATGCACGCAATGCGCTACGCATGGCGGCGCTGATGCGCTTGGGCGTCATCTACGTCTACACGCACGATTCGATCGGACTCGGCGAAGACGGCCCGACCTATCAACCGATCGAGCACATCGCGAGCCTGCGCATCATCCCGCAGCTCGATGTGTGGCGCCCCTGCGACGGTGTCGAGACGGCGACCGCCTGGCAGGTGGCGATCGACAATCGCAGCAGCCCGTCGTGTCTGATCTTCACCCGCCAAGCCGTCGTGCATCAGCCGCGGACGGCCGATCAGGTCGCGGCGATCCGGCGCGGCGGCTATGTGTTGATCGACCCCGCCGGAGCGGCCGAGGCGCTCGTGATCGCGACCGGCTCCGAGGTCGGTATCGCATCCGAGGCCGTGCACAAGCTCAATGCCGGCGGCCGCCGCATCGGTCTGGTATCCATGCCAAGCACCAATGCGTTCGAGCTGCAGGACGAGGCTTACAAGCAGAGCGTGCTGCCGCCGCAGGTGACGCGTCGCGTCGCGGTCGAGGCGGGCGTGCGCGAGCCCTGGTGGCGCTACGTCGGCCCCGCCGGCCGGATCGTCGGCATCGATCACTTCGGCGAGTCCGCGCCGGCCAAAGAATTGTTCGAGCACTATGGGTTCACGGCGCAGAATGTCATCGAGGCGATCGAAGCCGTGTTGGCAAATTGAACGGGTCAAAAGCAAGTCGGGAGCACATGAGAAAATGACGATCAAGGTAGGCATCAATGGCTATGGGCGCATCGGCCGCAACGTGCTGCGCGCGCTCTACGAGGGCGCGCACCGCGGCGGCATCCAGATCGTCGCGATCAACGATCTCGGCGACGCGAACACGAACGCACATCTGACGCGTTTCGACACTGCACACGGGCGGTTCGCGCGCGAAGTGCGCGTGGACGGCGATTCCATGGTCGTTGACGGAGACCGGATCAAAGTCGTCGCGCAGCGTGATCCGGCCAAGCTTCCCTGGGGCGAACTGGGGGTCGAATTCGTGCTCGAATGCACCGGTTTGTTCACTTCTAAGGCCAAGGCGGCCGCGCATATCGCGGCCGGCGCGAAAAAGGTGGTCATTTCCGCCCCGGGCGGCGACGACGTCGATGCGACGATCGTCTACGGCGTCAACGAGCACGTCCTGAAGGCGAGCGACACGGTGATCTCGAACGCTTCCTGCACGACGAATTGCCTCGCGCCGCTCGCCAAGGTGCTGCACGACAGCGTCGGCATCCTGTCGGGCGTCATGACCACGATACATTCATATACCAACGACCAGGTGCTCACCGACGTTTATCATTCCGACCTGCGTCGCGCGCGCTCGGCGACGACCTCGATGATTCCGACCAAGACCGGCGCGGCCGCCGCGGTCGGACTCGTGCTGCCCGCGCTCAAGGGCAAGCTCGACGGCTTCGCGATACGCGTGCCGACCATCAACGTGTCGCTCGTGGATCTTTCCTTCGTGGCCGGACGCAAGACCTCGGTCGCCGAGATCCATGAACTCGTCAAGACCGCGGCCTCAGGACCGCTCAAGGGCGTGCTCGCCTACAACGACCAGCCCCTGGTGTCGGTCGATTTCAACCACGATCCGGCGTCCTCCACCTACGATGCAACGCTCACCAAAGTCATCGAGGGAACCCTCGTCAAGGTCTGTGCCTGGTACGACAACGAGTGGGGCTTTTCGAACCGGATGCTGGATACCACGGTGGCTTGGTCGAAGGTCCTCGTCCAAGCTTGAGGGAAGCGTGCGGCGCGCAACGCGCGCCCGCGGGTATGAGGCGGTCGATCGGGGGGATTAGTCGATGAAGCTGAAAAAAATGGCTGATTTCGATCTTGCGGACAAGCGCGTGCTGATCCGTGAAGACCTCAACGTGCCGATCCAGAACGGCGTCGTCAGCAGCGATGCCCGCATCCGCGCGGCGCTGCCCACGATCAGGCACGCGCTCGACCAGCGGGCGCGTGTGCTCCTGATGTCGCACCTCGGCCGTCCCGAGGAAGGTGTGCACTCGGAGGAGTTCTCGCTCGCCCCGGTGGCGAAGCGTCTTTCGGAACTGCTCGGTGTGCCGGTGCCGCTGAAACGCGATTGGCTCGCGGGCGTCGAGGTAGCACCCGGCTCGGTCGTGCTGCTCGAGAACGTGCGCTTCAACAAGGGCGAGAAGAAGAACGGCGAGGAGCTGTCGCGACGCATGGCCGAACTCTGCGACGTGTATGTCATGGACGCGTTCGGCACGGCGCACCGCGCCGAGGCGAGCACTCATGGTGTCGCCCGGTATGCGCCCGTTGCCTGCGCGGGACCGCTGCTGGTCAGCGAACTGACCGCGCTCGAGACCGCGCTCGAGAAGCCCGCGCGTCCGCTCGTCGCGATCGTCGCAGGCTCCAAGGTATCGACCAAGCTCACGGTGCTCGAGTCGCTGCTCGGCAAGGTGGATCGCCTGATCGTCGGCGGCGGCATCACCAACACCTTTCTCGCCGCACTCGGCTACTCGGTCGGCAAATCGCTGTATGAGCGCGACATGCTCGACATCTGCAAACGGCTGCTGGAACAGTCCGCCAAGCGGGGCATCGAGATCCCGATGCCCACCGACGTGGTCGTCGCGAAGGAATTCTCGGCCAAGGCCGAAGCGGACGTGAAGCCGGTCGGGGCCGTCGGTCCGGACGAGATGATACTCGACATCGGTCCGGATTCGGCCGAGCAGTTCGGCCGGTTGCTTTCGTCGGCCGGGACGATCCTTTGGAACGGTCCGGTCGGCGTGTTCGAATTCGAGCAATTCGGCGAAGGCACGCGTGCCCTCGCGGGCGCGATCGCACGCAGCAAGGCGTTCTCGCTGGCCGGCGGCGGCGATACGCTCGCCGCGATCGAGAAATACCGGATCGAGGAAAGTATTTCCTACATCTCGACCGGCGGCGGCGCCTTCCTGGAATTCGTCGAAGGGAAGAAACTGCCTGCCGTGGAAATCCTGGAGCAGCGCGCCGGATGACCGCCAACCTCAGGCGGACGAAGATCGTCGCGACCTTGGGCCCCGCGACCGATGACGAACAGGTGCTCGCCGACATCGTGCGCGCGGGCGTCGACGTCGTGCGCTTGAACTTCTCCCATGGTCAGGCCGCCGACCACGCCCGGCGTGTGCGCCTCGTGCGGGCCGTCGCGGCGCAGGCCGGCCGCTATATCGGCGTGCTCGGGGATCTGCAGGGACCGAAGATCCGGATCGATCGGTTCGTCGGCGGCAAGGTGTTCCTGGCCGACGGCGCGCCATTCACGCTCGACGCTTCGCTCGCCGTGGACGCCGGCAGCGACATTTCGGTCGGCATCGCCTACAAACGCCTGCCGGCGGATGTGCGCGTCGGCGACGTGCTGCTGCTCAACGACGGTCAGATCAGCCTGGGCGTGGAGGAGATCGTTGGCCCGCGAATCATGACGCGGGTGCTGGTCGGCGGCGAACTCGGCAACAACAAGGGCATCAATCGCCAGGGCGGCGGCCTCTCGGCCGGCGCGCTGACCGACAAGGATCGCGAGGACATCCGGGCGGCGGCCGAACTGAAGGTGGACTACCTCGCGGTCTCCTTCGCCCGCGATGCCGCCGACATGAACGAGGCACGCAAGCTGTTGCGCGCGGCCGGCGGACACGGCTTGCTCGTCGCGAAAATCGAACGCGCCGAGGCGATCCAGAACCTCGTGGAGGTCGTCCGTGCGAGCGATGCCGTCATGGTCGCGCGCGGCGATCTCGGTGTCGAGATGGGCTATGCGGAACTCGCGGGCCTGCAGAAACGGATCATCCAGGAAGCGCGCCATCAGAACCGGGTCGTCATCACCGCCACGCAAATGATGGAATCGATGATCGTCAACACGATCCCCACGCGCGCCGAGGTTTCCGACGTGGCGAACGCCTGCATGGACGGGACTGACGCGGTGATGTTGTCCGCAGAAACGGCCTCGGGCAAGCATCCCACCAAGGTCGTCGAGGCGATGTCGCAGATCATCCTGGGCGCCGAGAAATATCAGGATGCGCACGTGCGCATCCGCCAGCGCAGCACGGGTCATTTCGGTCACACGGACGAGGCGATCGCGGCGGCGGTGATGTTCACCGCCAATCATCTGAGCGTCAAGGCGATCGTCGCACTGACCGAGTCCGGCAACACGACGCTGTGGATGTCGAGGGTCCGTTCGGACATCCCGATCTACGCGTTCACGCGCCAGGAGATCACACGCCACCGGGTCACGCTCTATCGCGGCGTCTATCCGGTCGCGTACGAGGCCGCCGACGACGGCTCGGCCGGATTCTATTACTCGATCTTCCGGCAGCTGCTGGAACTCCAGCTGGTCAAGCAGGGGGACCTCGTGATCCTCACCAAGGGCGAATTGAGCGGCGTCTCGGGCGGCACGAACTCGATGCAAATCGTCGAAGTTCGAGCGCCTTGAGCGGCGAATTTCGCGGCTCCGAGCGCTACATCGCCACCGAAGAGCTGATGGTGGCGGTGCGCGCCGCCATGGTGCTCTCGCGGCCGCTGCTGATCAAGGGCGAGCCGGGAACGGGCAAGACGCTGCTCGCCGCCGAGATCGCCCGCTCTCTCGGCATGCCTCTGTACGAGTGGCACATCAAGTCCACGACCAAGGCGCAGCAGGGCCTGTACGAGTACGACGCGGTTTCACGCCTGCGCGACTCGCAGCTCGGGGACCCGCGTGTCCAGGACATCGGCAACTACATTCTCAAGGGCACTCTCTGGGATGCCTTCGAGTGCGAAGCACGCCCGGTGGTGCTCATCGACGAGATCGACAAGGCCGACATCGAATTCCCGAACGACCTGCTGCGGGAACTGGATCGGATGGAGTTCTCGGTGTACGAGACGCGCCGCACGGTGCGCGCGCTGCACCGCCCGCTGATCGTGATCACGAGCAACGACGAGAAGGAATTGCCGGACGCGTTCCTGCGGCGCTGCTTCTTTCATTACATCCGCTTTCCCGACGAAGAAACGATGACGAAAATCGTCGACGTGCACTTCCCGAACCTCAAGCGCGACCTCCTCCAGTCCGCGCTGACGATGTTCTTCAAGGTGCGGGAGACGCCGGGGCTCAAGAAGAAGCCCTCGACCTCGGAATTCCTCGATTGGATCAAGCTCATCGTCGCGGAGGACATTCCAGCGACGAGTCTGCGCGTCGATGATCCCAAGAAGCTGATTCCGCCTCTCTACGGCGCGCTGCTGAAGAACGAACAGGACGTACATCTGTTCGAGCAACTGCTGTTCCTGAATCGCCGGAATGTCCGCTAGCGGCCGCGATGCTCGTTAGATTCTTCCTGCTGTTGCGCGATGCAGGCGTGCCGGCGACGATTTCGGAGTTTCTCAGCCTGCTCGAATCCCTGCAGGCCGGCATCGGCGAGGCCAGCGCGGAAAAGTTCTATTTCCTCGCGCGCACCTGCCTCGTCAAGGACGAGCGCCACTATGATCGCTTCGACCGCGCGTTCGCCGCACATTTTCGCGGCGTCGAAGAGGTTTTCACGGTTCTCGCGCGCGAGCTGCCACCCGACTGGCTGACGCAGCTGGCCGAGCGCGTACTCAGCGACGAGGAGAAGGCCGAGGTCCTGGCGCTGGGCGGCTGGGACACCCTCATGCGCACGCTGCAACAGCGCCTCGAGGAACAGCGCGACCGCCACGAGGGCGGTGCGAAGTGGATCGGCACCGCCGGAACCTCGCCCTACGGGGCCTACGGTTACAATCCCGAGGGCGTGCGCATCGGCCAGGACGCCGCGCGCAATCGCGGCGCGGTCAAGGTCTGGGACAGGCGCGAGTTCGCGAACTTCGACGACACGCGCGAACTGGGTACGCGCAACATGAAAATCGCGCTGCGGCGGCTGCGGCGTTTCGCCCGCCGCGGTGCCGCCACGGAACTGGCCCTGGCCGAAACGATCGATGCGACCGCGCGCGCCGGCGGCTGGCTCGACCTCAAGATGGTTGCCGAACGGCACAACGTCGTGAAGGTGCTGCTGCTGCTCGACGTCGGCGGCTCCATGGACTCCCATGTGCGCTCCTGCGAGGAGCTCTTTTCGGCCGCGCGCAGCGAATTCAAGCACCTCGAGCAGTACTACTTTCACAATTTCATCTACGAGAACCTGTGGCGCGACTGTGGTCCGCGAAACAGCGGCCGGCGCGGCGACCGCGTGCCCACTCTCGAGTTGCTGCGCACCTACGGCCGCGATTACAAGCTGATCGTGGTCGGCGATGCGACCATGAGCCCCTACGAGATCACCGAGCCCGGCGGCAGCATCGAACATTGGAACGCGGAGGCTGGGCGGGTTTGGCTGCAGCGGCTCCGGGAAGCCTTCCCCGGACACGCCTGGCTCAATCCGCAGCCGCAGAGCGAGTGGCGTCGCAGCGCGTCCATCGACCTCACGCGCCGGTTGCTCGAGGACCGGATGTTTCCCTTGACCCCGGCAGGGATGGCCGCGGCGATCGATGCGCTCGTGTGAGGCCCATAGGCTCCCGGTCAATCCGCGCGCAGCGAATCGTGCCGGGTCAGCACCTGCGGGTAGATGTCCCGGAAATGCGCCGCAAGTTGCTCGGCGATGTACACCGAGCGATGCTGGCCGCCGGTGCAGCCGACCGCGATCGTGAGATAGCCGCGATTGGCCGCGGCGAATTCCGTTATGCGCCTGGCGAGAAAACCAATCAGATCCGCGATCATCTCGCG
>Ga0116226_10005459_pt1 | contig 11358 bp, 12 predicted proteins | sample S1TSphfallax_FD_89692 | JGI IMG/M metagenome (GOLD analysis project Ga0116226, IMG submission 89692) | Host-associated microbial communities from peat moss isolated from Minnesota, USA - S1T2_Fa - Sphagnum fallax MG | ecosystem: Host-associated > Plants > Peat moss > Unclassified | place: USA... | reverse complement strand
GGGGAGACTATCTGGGCGCCACGGTCCAGGTCATCCCGCACGTCACCGACGAGATTAAGCGGTTTGTGCTCTCCGATCCCGGCGAAGGCGTTGATTTCGTCCTCGTCGAAATTGGCGGCACGGTGGGTGACATTGAGGGGCTGCCCTTTTTCGAGGCGATCCGGCAGCTGGGTCAGGACCTACCGCGCGGCGATTCCTGCTTCGTGCATCTCACCCTCTTGCCTTTCATCAAGACGGCCGGGGAAATGAAAACCAAACCGACCCAGCACTCGGTTAAGGAGCTGCGCTCCATAGGCATTCAGCCGGACATTCTTCTCTGCCGCTGCGAACTGCCGATTCCCCCGGAGGAGCAGCGCAAGATCGGCCTCTTCTGTAATGTTCGCCCCTCGGCGGTGATCCAGGCCCTCGACGCCGAGACCATCTATCAGGTGCCGCTCGCCTATCATGAGCAGGGACTGGACGCTGAGGTGCTGGACGTTTTCGGCATCCGTGACGCGCCAGAGCCTGATCTCTCCCGATGGCGCCGAATCTCCGCAAATCTCATCCAGCCCGACGGTGAGGTGACGATCGCGGTGGTTGGCAAATATACGGTTTTGAAGGACGCCTATAAGTCGCTCATCGAAGCCCTGATCCATGGCGGTGTCGCCAATCGGGTGAAGGTTAATCTGGACTGGGTCGAGAGCGAGGCTTTCGAGGGTGACGAAGGCGCCGCGGCGACGCGACTTGAGGGCGTTCACGGCATATTGGTGCCCGGGGGTTTTGGGGAACGCGGGTCCGAGGGGAAGATCAGGGCGGCCAAATTCGCCCGCGAACGCCAGGTCCCATATTTTGGGGTCTGCTTTGGCATGCAGATGGCGGTAATCGAGGCGGTGCGGAATGTCGCGGGGCTGGCTTGCGCCTCATCATCTGAATTCGGCGCGACGTCGGAGCCTGTGGTGGGTCTGATGACAGAATGGGTCCAGGGCAACGAGCGCCAGGTCCGCGACGAGGGCGCTGATCTCGGGGGGACCATGAGGCTCGGGGCATATGACGCCGTGCTGACGCCGGGCTCGAAGGTGGCGGAGTTGTATGGGGCGACGACCATCAGCGAGCGCCACCGCCATCGCTATGAGGTCAATATCGCCTATCGCGGGGCTTTTGAGGCGGCGGGCCTGAAGATGACCGGCGTGTCCCCGGACGGTCTCCTGCCGGAGATCGTGGAGCGTCCCGATCACCCCTGGTTTATCGGGGTCCAGTTCCACCCTGAGCTCAAGAGCCGGCCCTTCGCGCCGCACCCGTTGTTCGCGGGCTTCGTCGCCGCCGCTGTTGAGCAGAGCCGTCTGGTCTGAGCATGGCGGGGCCCGTCAGCCTGGAGGATGTGCGGCGTTTGGCCCTCGCCCTCCCGGAGGTTGTGGAGATGGACCACCACGGGGCGCCGTCATTTCGGGTCGGCGGAAAGATCTTTTCCACGGTCCGGCCGGACGGATCCCGGCTCATGGTCAAACTAGGATCTGAGGATCAGGACAATCTCTGCGAGGCGCATCCCGAGGCGATCACACCCGTCCCGGGCTACTGGGGCCGCAAGGGCGCGACCTATGTCGCCCTCGATAACGTGGACGTCGATCTCGCCCAGATGCTTCTGGCGCTGGCCTGGCAGGGCGTTGCGCCCGCCAAGCTGGGGGTGAGATGAACAACCGACCGTCGCCTACCAATCGACATCGCGCCCCTGATAGTTGACGTAAGCGACCCCTTTGTCGCCCGTGCGCGCCGCGATCACGTCGGTCAAACGCGGGATGCTCTCTTCGATCGAGAGAAGGGCATTGGCGCCGCCCATATCGGTGCGCACCCAGCCAGGACATAGAGCCAAGTAGGTGCGGCCCTCGGCGCGCCGCCTTATGGAGAGGCTGCGCAACCCCATGTTGAGCGCGGCCTTGCTCATGCGGTAGGCCTCCCAAGTGGCGACCGTATTGCGGGAGACGCTGCCAAGATCCGAGCTCATGACCGCTATGGTTCCCTCGGAAGGAACGAGGTCTGCCAGTCGGTCAATAATGCGCAGGGGCGCCAAGGCATTGGTCATGATCACGCTGGCGAACACATCCGGATCGACCTCGCCGATGGGCAAGGTGATAGGTCCTGAAATCCCCGCATTGACCAGGAGCAGGTCGATCCGCCGGCCTTCAAGGTCCTTACCAAGCGCGTCGATGGCGGGCCAATCGGTCGCGTCGAGGGTTATAACCTCCAACTTATCGCCGTAGGTGGTTGAAAGCGCGTCCAGAGCGGGGCCTGATCGTACGCTGGCGATGACCCGCCATCCGCGTTTCAGGTGTTCTTCAGCTAGAGCCCGCCCTAATCCGCGGGACGCGCCAATGAGCAAAAGCGTGGAAATGATGCAGCCTCCATAGATCGAGGCCCTTACCATAGGGACGACCGGCGAGCTTCGTCCACACCCCTGCCCCCGCGCGAGTGGCCTTCCTTAAGGCCGGGGCGCAGACGTCGGGAATGGCCACGCGCTGGGTGTGTCCTCAAGGCTGTAGCTACGTACCGAATGCCCAATGATGATGGACGTCTGTGCGTCCGCCCCAGTGGGCGAGGGCGCGTAGGCCGCGGCGTAGGGGCCCTCCCAGCCTTCAGCGCGCCATGTGCGTTGCGCATCCTCGAGATCGAGGGGACCCGCCGCATAGAGAATTTCGGCGGCCCGGGTTTCTTTCAGGTCGTCCAGTTTGGCGGTGAGGAGGAAGTGGCCTCGGCGGAGCCCCTCTTCGTAGGCGTGCTTATCGTCATGGCCGTCGAACAGGCCTCCCAGCCATGCGACGAAGTCCCGGTGTTCGGGATGGGCGTTGGCGGCGGTCTGATCCACGATCTGGACGTCCGCACCGAGATTGGCGCCCTTCAGGGCGTCTGACACCTTCTGGGCCTCGGCGCGCGTCCGATATAATGCCGTGAGTGTCCGCTTCATCGGTGGTTTCCTTCTTACATTCGGGGACTGATTCTGAGCGTCGCAAATCGCGCCGCGACCGACAGTCCGTCGATGCAGGACCAACCCGTTAGTCACGCCCCCGTTCCAAGCGGGGCCTCGCAGACGCATTTGGGCCTTGAAGCGGAGGGCGTTTTGCGGCAAGGGACGCGGCCCGTTCGGCGCTCCGCTGAATATCCACCCGTTTATCCTGATCTAAAGAAGCAGACCCTCGTCATGGCTGTCCCGAAGAGAAAAACCTCCCCCTCGCGGCGGAATATGCGGCGCTCGCACCATGCGCTGGCCGCGAACAGCTACATCGAGGACAAGGACACCGGCGAACTGCGCCGTCCGCACCACGTTGATCTGAAGACCGGCATCTATAAGGGCCGCCAGATTCTGACGCCTAAGGAAGACTAAGTTCCTTACTGTCCCCGACCGCGGGCTTGAACCGCGGCGCGGCGTTCTTCCACCATCCCCGGTGTCACCGCGCGATTGGCAGTCCCCGAAACCGCGTGTTCGAGGGCCAAGGCCGCACCGAAGGGGAGATCATAGCCCTCGTCGATCAACTTCTTATAGGCGCACAGGGTGTGCAGCGGGATGCTGGCCATATCCGCCGCCAGGCCCAGGGCGGTTGGCATGAGGTCCTCGGGGCTCACCACCCGATTGACCAGACCCCAGTCACAGGCCGTCCGCGCGTCGAGGAAGTTGCCGGTGAACGAAAGCTCTTTGGCGCGGGAGGGCCCGATGATCCGCGACAGGCGCTGAGACAGGCCCCAGCCGGGCAATATGCCGACCCTGGCGTGGGTGTCGGCGAAGCGGGCTTCTGTGGAGGCGATCAGAACATCGCAGGCCAGGGCCACCTCGAAGCCACCGGTAATCGCCACGCCATTGATCGCCCCGATCACAGGCTTGGGGCACGCCCGGATCGCCAGAACGGGATTTTCGCGGGCTCCGGTGGCGTTGGCGGCGCCTAAGCCCTCGGGATCCGAGCCAAGCTCCTTGAGGTCCAGGCCCGCGGTGAAAGCCCGGCCCGCGCCCGTGAGAATGACCACACCCACGCCGGGGTCCGACGCCAGGTCGGTCATGGCCTCATGCAGGGCGGCGCGGAGGGCCCGGGAGAGGGCGTTCATGGCCTCCGGCCGATTGAGGGTCACCACCGCGATGCGGTCGGAGCGGTCGATTTTGAGCATGTGCTTCAGGTTTCTTTTCGGGAGCTTGAAACGTTTCCCAGGGTATTGGCGGCTTGCAACCCGGCGCCAAGCCCCGTTTTCTTCACCACGCGACTGAGCTAAGCCGCGCCCTTCACCTCCTAACGAGAGCCTAAATGACCGAGATTGTCGACATCCTCGCGCGCGAGATTTTGGATAGCCGCGGCAATCCCACGGTGGAGGTGGACGTCACCCTGGACGATGGCGCGGTGGGTCGCGCCGCGGTTCCCTCCGGAGCCTCGACGGGCGCGCATGAGGCCGTGGAGCTGCGTGACGGCGATGCGGAGCGCTATGGCGGCAAGGGCGTTCTGAAAGCGGTCGGGGCGGTGAATGGCGAGATCTTCGACGCCCTTTCCGGCTTCGACGCCCGGGATCAGCGGCAGATTGATGAGATCCTGATCGACCTGGACGGGACCGCTGATAAGAGCCGCCTGGGCGCCAATGCGATTCTCGGCGTCAGCCTGGCGGTGGCCAAGGCGGCGGCGGCGTCCACGGACCTGCCGCTCTATAAGTATGTCGGCGGCGTCTCCGCCCATATTCTCCCCGTTCCGATGATGAACATCATCAATGGGGGCGCCCATGCGGATAATCCCATCGATATCCAGGAGTTCATGATCCTCCCCACCGGCGCGGACACCTTTTCCGACGCCCTGCGGATGGGCTCCGAGATCTTTCACGCCCTGAAGAAGGCCCTGAGCGCGGCGGGCCATAATACGAATGTGGGTGACGAGGGGGGCTTCGCGCCCAACCTGGCCAGCGCCGAGACCGCATTGGACTTCATCATAAAGGCCGGCAAGGGGGCGGGCTATAAGGCCGGCGCCGATTTCCACCTGGGCCTCGATGTCGCCTCAACCGAGGTCTTCAAGGATGGCAAATACGAGCTGACCGGCGAGGGGAAGTCCCTCGATGCGGAGGGGATGGTTGACTATCTCGCCGCCCTGGCCGACCGGTTCCCTATCGTCACCATAGAGGATGGCTGCGCGGAGGATGATTTCGCGGGCTGGGCGCACCTCACAAAGGTTCTGGGAGCGAAGCTGCAACTCGTAGGCGATGACGTGTTCGTCACCAATCCGGGGCGCCTGGCGATTGGCCTGAAGGACCACCTGGCCAATGCGATCCTCATCAAGGTCAATCAGATCGGCACGCTTTCCGAGACCCTCGATGTGGTGAATCTGGCCCACCACAACGCCTATGCCTGCGTCATGAGCCATCGCTCGGGCGAGACCGAGGACGCCACCATCGCCGACCTGGCGGTCGCCACGGGATGCGGCCAGATCAAGACTGGCTCCCTGGCGCGGTCGGACAGGCTCGCCAAATACAACCAGCTCCTGCGCATCGAAGAGCAGCTTGGCGGTCAGGCGATCTATGCCGGGCGGGCGGCGTTGAAGCGGCTCGTCTGACGCTCTAGGCGACGCCGCGACTCCTGTTAGGGTCCCCTTAAGCGGCGTGGGGTTAAGTATGGCGTTTCTGATTAGCAATCTGGCGCGCCTGACCGTGGTCTTCCGTCTCCGCACATACCTGCCCACGGCGGCCCTGGCCTTCCTGGTGTTTTTCTTCGGGTTTCACGCTCTAACGGGCGAGCGCGGCCTGTTGATGCAGCGCCAGAGATCAGAAGTCCTGGCCGAGCGTCAGGCGGAGCTGAAGAGGCTTGAGGCCACCCGCGCCTCCCTTGAGACCCAGGCCCGCTATCTGCGGACCGAGAATCTCTCGGCCGATCTTCTTGAGGAACGGGCCCATCGCCTTCTGGGCTTTGTCGATCCCAGGGACTATGTGATCCGTCAGGACGCGCCGCACAGCTAGGCTCTAATCTCGCCAAAGGCGCGTCTCCATTAAGGATCCTGACCTGGAGAAGGCCATGGCGCACGCCAGCGCCGCGAAGCGAAAGACCGCCGCCGCGTCCGACGCGGGGCCTTTGCTGGATTTCTACAGATCCATGCTGCTGATCCGGCGCTTCGAGGAGCGGGCGGGGCAGCTCTATGGCATGGGGCTGATCGGCGGATTCTGCCATCTCTATATCGGCCAGGAAGCCATCGCCGTGGGCATGCATGCCGCCCAGAAGCCGGGCGACCAGGTGATCACCGGCTATCGCGAGCATGGCCATATGCTGGCCGCGGGCATGGATCCGCGCGGCGTCATGGCCGAGCTGACGGGACGCGCGGCGGGGGTATCGAAGGGCAAGGGCGGCTCCATGCACATGTTCTCCGTGGCGGCGGGGTTCTATGGCGGGCACGGCATCGTCGGCGCCCAGGTGAGCCTCGGAACAGGGCTCGCCCTCGCCAACCGCTATCGAGACGACGGCAAGGTGGCCTTCGTCTATTTCGGCGATGGGGCGGCGAACCAGGGCCAGGTCTATGAGAGTTTCAACATGGCCGAGCTCTGGCGCCTGCCGGTGGTCTATGTGATCGAGAACAACCAATACGCCATGGGGACGAGCGTGGAGCGGTCCTCGTCCGAGACGCACCTCTTCCGGCGCGGAGTGAGCTTCAATATTCCCGGCGAAGAGGTCGACGGCATGGATGTGTCCGCTGTGCGCGATGCGGGCCTGAAAGCCGCGGCGCACGCCCGCTCGGGTAAGGGGCCGTATATTCTCGAGATGAAGACCTATCGCTATCGCGGTCATTCCATGAGCGATCCGGCCAAGTACCGGACGCGCGAAGAGGTGGATGAGGTGCGCAAGACCCGCGACCCCATCGATCATCTTCGTGAACGGCTGGAGGCCGAGGGTTTGATCGATGAGTCGGCCGCCAAGGCCGTGGACGCCGAGGTCAAGGCGATCGTCGCCGACGCGGCTGAGTTCGCGCGCACCGCGCCGGAGCCCGATCCGTCGGAATTGATGACCGACATCTATCTTGGGGCCCCGTCATGACCGACGTCCTGATGCCGGCGCTCTCGCCCACCATGGAAGAGGGCAAGCTGACCAAATGGTTCGTTAAGGTGGGCGATCCCGTGAAGAGCGGGGACGTCATCGCCGAGATCGAAACAGACAAGGCCACCATGGAGGTGGAGGCCGTCGACGAGGGCGTGGTCGAGCAGCTTCTGGTTTCGGAAGGCACCGAAGAGGTCAAGGTCAATACGGCCATTGCGCGGCTGAGCGGTGAGGGGGCGAGCGCCGCGCCGCCCCCAGCCGTTGCCGCCGAGCCCGCGCCCGCTCAGGCCAAGACGCCCGAAGCCCCGGCCCCCGCCGCCGCGCCGGCGCCGGTCGCCATGGTCGACGCCCCTGACGATGCAATTCCCGAGGGCGCGCCGCTGGTGAAGATCACGGTCCGCGACGCCCTGCGCGACGCCATGGCGGAGGAGATGCGCCGCGACCCGTCTGTGTTCCTGATGGGTGAGGAGGTCGCCCAGTATCAGGGGGCCTATAAGGTGAGCCGTGGCCTTCTGGAGGAGTTTGGCGAGCGGCGGGTGATCGATACGCCGATCACCGAGCATGGTTTCGCGGGCCTGGGGGTGGGCGCGGCGATGGCGGGGCTTCGGCCGATCGTGGAGTTCATGACCTTCAACTTTGCCATGCAGGCCATCGACCAGATCATCAATTCGGCGGCTAAGACCCTCTACATGTCCGGCGGTCAGATCCGCTGCCCCGTCGTGTTTCGCGGGCCCAATGGCGCGGCCTCCCGCGTGGGCGCCCAGCACAGTCAGGACTATGCCTCCTGGTACGCGCACATTCCGGGCCTGAAGGTCGTCGCGCCCTATGACGCCGCGGACGCCAAGGGGCTTTTGAAGTCGGCGATCCGCGATCCCAATCCCGTGGTCTTTCTGGAGCACGAAATGCTCTACGGCCACGAATTCGATATCCCTCAAGCTGAGGACTGGCTGGTTCCCCTCGGCCGCGCCAAGGTGCGTCGCGCGGGCAAGGATGTAACCCTGGTCGCCTATTCGCGGATGGTGGGCGTCGCCCTGGCGGCGGCCGGGCTGCTGGCGGAGAAGGGGATTGAGGCCGAGGTGATCGACCTGCGCAGCCTGCGCCCCCTCGACCACGAGAGCGTGGTGCAAAGCGTGCGCAAGACCCATCGTCTGGTGACCGTGGAAGAGGGTTGGGGGCCCATGGGCGTAGGCGCCGAGGTCGCCGCGCGGGTTGTGGAGCTGGCCTTTGACGATCTGGATGCTCCGCCCCTGAGGGTCTGCCACGCCGATACCCCTTTGCCCTATGCGGCCAATCTTGAACTCTTGGCGCTTCCTGACCCGGAGCGTGTCGTGGAGGCGGCCCTTGCCGTCTGTTACAAGTGACCGACACGCGTTGGCGTGAGGGGGGCTGTCACTGCGGCGCGGTGCGCTTCGAGGCGGCTTTGCCAGACGCCGTGGAGGCCCAGGAGTGCAACTGTTCAATCTGCGCAAAGACCGGTTTCCTCCACATCATCCTGCCCGAGAGTCGCTTCAGGCTCGTGCGCGGCGAGGACGCCCTGACGAGCTATCGTTTCAACACCGGGGTCGCCCAGCACCTCTTCTGTCGTCATTGCGGTATCAAGAGTTTCTATCGCCCCAGATCGAATCCCGATGGCTGGTCGGTCAATGCGCGCTGTATGGATGAGGTTTCCGACCTGGCCCTGCATGTGAAGCCCTTCAACGGACGCCACTGGGAGGACCACGGCGCCGAACTGGCCCACCTCTCCAAGGAGACCCTGTGACCACCGACATTCTGATGCCGGCGCTCTCTCCCACAATGGAGGAGGGGACCCTGGCCAAATGGCACGTCAAGGTTGGCGACAAGATCAAGAGCGGCGATGTGATCGCCGAGATCGAGACCGACAAGGCCACCATGGAAGTGGAAGCCGTGGATGAGGGTGTAATCGACTCCCTCCTCGTGGCCGAGGGCTCGGAAGGCGTGAAGATCAATACGCCCATCGCGCGTCTGAGCGAGGAGGGCGGCGCCGCCACGCCCGCTCTCAAGCCATCCGAACCTGCCCCGAAAGCGCCGGAGGCCGCCAAGCCGCCAGCCCCCGCCGCGCCGCCGCCCGCTGCGCCCGCCGCCAAGGCGCCCGAGGCTGCCGCCACGCCCTCTGGCGAACGCATCGCCGCTTCGCCCCTGGCCCGGCGGATCGCGGCGCGCGAGGGCGTCGCCCTGGAGAGCCTGGCGGGCAGCGGGCCCCATGGCCGGATCATCCTGCGCGATGTGGAGTCCGTCCTCGCCAAAGGCGGGACGGGCGGCGCCCCCGCCGCCAAAGCCGCGCCGCAGCCTGAAAGCGCCGTGGGAGCCGCGCCGCCCCGTGTGGCCAAGTCGCTGGAGCAGATGGGCATCGCGCCCGGCTCCTATGATCTCTCGCCCCTGGATGGGATGAGGAAGACCGTCGCGCGGCGGATGACCGAGAGCTTTCGCGATATTCCCCACTTCCCCCTGACCGTGGATATGGAGATCGATGCGCTGCTGGCCGCCCGCGCTCAGATCAACGCCGTGGCCAAGGACGACGGCGGCCGGGTCAGCGTCAATGACCTGCTGATCAAGGCCTGCGCCTCGGCCTTCAGGAAGGTGCCGGCGGCGAACGCCAGCTATTCCGACGCGGGGATCGCCCTGCATCATCATGCCGATATCGCGGTCGCCGTGGCCATTGAGGGGGGCCTGATCACGCCCATCGTCCGCGCCGCCGAGACAAAGAGCATTCTGCAAATTTCCCAGGAGGTGAAGGACCTGGCGGCGCGCGCCAAGGCCCGCAAGCTGAAGCCGGAGGAGTTTCAGGGCGGCACTTTCTCGATCTCCAATCTCGGCATGTTCGGGATCAAGTCCTTCGCCTCGATCATCAATGAGCCGCAGGGGTGCATCCTCTCCGTCGGCGCGGGGGAGAAGCGTCCGGTGGTGAAGGGCGACGCCCTGGCCGTGGCGACGGTGATGACCGTGACCCTGACCTGCGATCACCGCGTGGTGGACGGCGCCATCGGCGCGCGCTGGCTTAGCGCCTTCAAATCCATGATCGAGAACCCAATCGCGATGTTCATCTAGGAGAATCGGATGACGACGACCGAGACGAGCGTTTACGACTTCGCGGCCCAGAGCCTGGACGGCAAGCCCGCGCCCCTGGCGGACTATCGCGGCAAGGTCATTCTGATCGTCAATACGGCGAGCAAGTGCGGCTTCACGCCCCAGTTCGCCGGCCTTGAAAGCCTCTACGAGACCTATAAGGATCGCGGCCTGGTGGTGCTGGGCTTTCCTTGCAACCAGTTCGGGGCTCAGGAGCCTGGGAACGCCGAGGAGATCGCCAGCTTCTGCAAGCTGACCTATGACGTGACCTTCCCCATGATGGCCAAGATCGACGTCAACGGCCCCGCCGCCCACCCCCTCTATGTGTGGCTGAAGAGCCGCAAGAAAGGCCTCCTGGGGAGCGAAGGGATCAAGTGGAACTTCACCAAGTTCCTGGTCTCCCGCCAGGGTGAGGTGATCGAGCGCTTTGGTCCGATGAGCGAGCCAAAATCCCTGGAAAAGGCCATCGAGGCCGCGCTCTGAAACATGGATGATGCTTTTGATCTGGTGGTGATCGGCGCCGGTCCAGGGGGCTATGTGGCGGCGATCCGCGCCGGTCAGTTGGGCCTGAAGACGGCGATCATCGAGCGCGAGGCTCTGGGCGGCATCTGCCTGAATTGGGGCTGTATCCCCACCAAGGCCCTGCTGAAATCCGGCGAGGTCTATGAGGGGCTGAGCCACCTGGCGGACTACGGCCTCTCCGTCGAAGGGCGCGCCTATGATTTCACCGCTGTGATCGAACGGTCCCGCAAGGTCGCCCAGCAGCTCTCCGCCGGGGTCGCCTTCCTGATGAAGAAGCACAAGGTGACGGTGGTGGACGGAAACGCGCGCCTCGAGGCCGCGTCCGGCGCGCCGCGCGTGTGGGTGGATCTTAAGGGCGGCGGGGAGCGGGTTCTCACCGGCAAGGCGGTCATTCTCGCCACGGGCGCGCGCGCGCGGGAAATTCCCCAGATCGGCCTCGCCGGCGATGGGGAGCGGATCTGGACCTATCGCGACGCCATGACCCCCAAGGCCGCGCCCAAATCGCTGCTGGTCATCGGCTCCGGCGCTATCGGCATCGAGTTCGCCAGCTTCTATCGCGCCCTCGGCGCCGAGGTGACGGTGATCGAGGCCCTGGACCGCATTCTGCCCCTTGAGGATGAAGAGATCGGCGGGGCGGCGCGCCAGGCTTTCGAAAGGCGCGGGCTCGTCTTTCGCACCGCCGCCAAGGTCACGAAACTCGCCAAGACCAAGACCGGCGTCGCCGCCGATCTTGAGGCGGACGG
>Ga0116226_10005458_pt1 | contig 11359 bp, 12 predicted proteins | sample S1TSphfallax_FD_89692 | JGI IMG/M metagenome (GOLD analysis project Ga0116226, IMG submission 89692) | Host-associated microbial communities from peat moss isolated from Minnesota, USA - S1T2_Fa - Sphagnum fallax MG | ecosystem: Host-associated > Plants > Peat moss > Unclassified | place: USA... | reverse complement strand
TCCACCAAACAAAAGTAGAAGGTGAGAATCGTCAACAGATAACACACCATAATCAAATGGAATGATCAAGATGCTATTAGACGGAAAACATTAAACAAGCCAAAGGAAATGAATGCGGTCAGTACAAAAGTACTGCTACGATTTTTTCCTCCAGTCTGCCCATTTGCCCGGCTTATTTTCACCTTGTCATGCCTAGGCATATTTTGAGTCCATGTTATGCATGTTATGAACATACTAGGGGTATAATGGGGTATGTAACATATTACTTGGCATGTTACGTGATCTCACAAGTGCAAAACATGCCGTATTGTATGAGGTTACTAGTGCAATATATGCCTGGGTGTCACTTGGGAAAATATGGATGGGGCAAATGGGCAGACTGGAAGAAAAAATCGCAGCAGCACTTTTGTTCTGACTGCATTCATTTCATTTTGGCCTGTTTAATAGTTTCCCTATTAGAAGGTAATAAAAGAGAAGTCAATAAATTAGAGTGGTGTTGTTTGTCACAACTCTGCTAGTGACGAGGCGCACCCTTAGTAGCAATGTGCAGAAGAGACGAGGAACCTCGCCCGTGTGTGAGTCACAACTCTGCTAGTGACGAGGTGCACCCTTAGTAGCAATGTGCAGAAGAGACAAGGAACCTCGCCAAAGTGTGACAGCACGCTGAAGGATTGGGATGGCCTGTGCATGTTTTAAGGCTACAGACACACAATGTCCATAGTAAGAGATAACCATTGCTTGAACTAAAGAGGCTCATTGACGACAAGCTATAGTGGCTTGCGCATAAGAAGTCAAGAATGAATCAAAATGGGAATGCAAACAATCATAAGCCTCTATAACCAAAGGAATGAAATCATCTTGTGTGGGGTGCTTTGCATATGACCAGGTCTTTTCTTGGGCCACAATTGTTGCCACATGTGCTATTGAAAATGATGCATGCTGAATTGTATATAGGCAAGTTGGGTCAGCAATCATGATGTTGGTCCAAGTTTGAAATCCATCTCTATTAACAAGAATACTTACTCAGTGTTAGGTGTGATGAAGGAAAAGGTGGGAAACCTTGCATTGATCATGTGCCTTGCTCTCCAAAGGAATAGATGCAACAATATTTCGAAAAGTATCATGGGCTACAATGCATTCGCTCCCACATGGGCATCAAAGTAAGTGGGTACCCAAAACATCAATTGCATGACAACATTAGCAACGTGAAAGGTGCGTGACTATTAGGTGGGGCAAACTTAAGTAAGTACAAAAAGTTGTAAGGAAGTGAACTGAAAACAATCGAAATGCGAGTGTGGTGGGACAAGCTAATAACCAAGCCCCTCACTTAGACCAACACAAGATCGTAAACATGCTTGAATAGTGTCTAAAGGAGCCTTTGCTAAGAGTGTGGTGAAATCCTATTCAACAAAATAATCCATCAAAGAAGTTTATAGTTGAAAATATGGCTAAAACATGAGACTTTTGAAGGGGGGAATGTGGGAACAGAAGCTTTGGGCAACAAATTAAATATCTTGCAAAGTCTCAACATGAGCCATTGCATCAAGATATATATGATGATCATCTCACTAGAAACAAATGACAAATGTATGAGTGATTAAAGCCCAACAATCTTTAAAAAATGGGGGCAACAGGTTGAACCACTAAAAGAAGGTCTAAACCTCTATAAGAAACTGGCAAAATGACTTGATGATAACAAGCCAAAAGACTTGTTAAAATGCTAAAAAATCCAACACCTAATAACTTTTCCAATGTAGTCATGAAATGAATATCAAATTCAACATAACACTACAAAATACTTGGAGAAAAATATGCAATATGGGAGTAAATAACATGAATGTAAGGTGTAACAAAATAAGAAAATCGTAAAAGTTGCATGTAAATTTGCTAACATAGGAAGGCTAGTTATGGTGTTAAGATCCTCCTGGAAGGCCTTTGTAACAAAGGATTCCACAAAAGGCAAAAAAATGAAGGTTGCACCTAGAATACGAAAATTGGTGTGAAATAGGTAATTCATAATTTGAAGTAGCCCATAGGCTGCCTAGGTGGAAAAAATGTCAATCACTTGTTGATATATTTGTGAATGAGTTAATTAGTGCGAAACATAAATTAGATGAAAATGAAAAGGAGGAGACATTGAATAGAATGTTTGAAAATGATGAAGTTCAATTAGTTGTGCCAAATTATGCCAAGAAGGCCAAAGATGTAGAGAGGTTGCATAAAGGTCTTGAGAATGTCAAATATGCCTTGCTCAAATGTCTACCAATAAGAGTTGTCAAAAATGGTTTGTCACAATGCAATTCTTTTTGTTGTTATTTCTAGCAAACATGGCTTTTCCCAAACTTTTTTTCCCAAAACAAATAGGTGCCACTTGATATTCCTTGACAAAATTCATAGTTAGAAGGATGCATGTGGACCAAACACTATTAAAAAACTTATATTACATAACCATCCAATTTGTGATTATGTGCAATTATTTGTCATTTGCAACTATGTTTTATTGTTTTTATAAATATTCATCATACTTTTAAATTTGTTATTATTTTTGTGACTATGATATAATTACAAAATTGCACATTCTTTCATATTGATTAACTTCTTGAAATTTTCATCCAAAAATAAGCTCCTATGTTCATTTAATTACAAAATTAGTTACAACTTGGTTATGTTTTAAGGTGTGCTTATACATTTAACGTACATTAAGATATTGTGGATTACATTAAGAATATATTTAACTTGTATTCACTATATATTAAACATACTTTAAATGTATTGTACATATTTAAATATATTTAACTCATATTCAAGGTATATTAAACATATTTAATTTTTATTCATGAATATCAAGATATTTAATTTATATTTAAGGTATATTAGGCATATATTTGCTCATATTATAGCATTATAAAAAAAATCATTTTGATTGTATATAGTTTGTTGAAAATATACCATGTCTTTTTAAATATGACTTAAATAATAGTGGCAAGGTCATATTATATAATCATCATATTAAAAAATATTAATTATTGATGAATAAGTATTATCAACTAATTGATTATTTAGTATAAATTGTATGAAATACTTAATGTTACACAATTAGTTCATCAAATTTTAATTAATTCTAACCATTATATAATAATTGATTACTTAGTTAGTTATTTCAAAAATTTAATTCATTAATTTCAAGTTTGAATAATAAATTGATACACTAATTAGTAATTGTTCACAAGTGATTACCATTAATAATTGATTAGTTAATAAAAAAGTAATAATAGTTAGGTAATTAAAACTTAATTAAATAGTTAATACGTAAATCAATTCATATTTAATATTTAATAATGAATTTTTGGTCATTAATTTATCAACTAATAATTAGTAATTAATTAAATTAATTATTATGAATGAATGAATTAGACTAAGTAATTAACTATTAATCTAAATTAATCAGTTAACTCACATAATTAGTTCATTAGTTAATTCAGATAATAAATGACTAGTTATCTGAATTCAGTTAATAAATAATTTAAAAATCAGATAATAAATGATTAATTATCTGAATTCAGATAATGAGTTATGCGATTTAGTAGATAGCCCAGAATATAGAAGGACTCTGCTTTTTTTTCTACTTTCATATCTGGTACGTAGCCAGATTTGGCTAAATTATTTTCTGGATGATCGCCACTCTGGCTATATCACAAAATCATTAAAAGAAACCCTAGTTGGGGATATAGGTACCCAAAATGCGGTGCTAGACTTGGCGACGGCCTCATTCTAGGCCCCTGTTTCGGAAACGACCTTAATTTGGGGCTTTTAACCTACACGCAAAACTCACACCCAGACACACAAATCTTCGCACCCGTTTTGGGTTCCAAACCATCCATCTTTCTCGTCGGAGAATCGATCGAGATGCTGTTGTGGAGCCGAAGCAAGCCCTGAGAATGGATCGATATGCAGTTTTGAGTTCTAAATGCGCAGGGGACATCAGGGATCTAGATGCAGTTTGAAGAGTTTACGAATGCGCTAAACTTCTTGTATCGTCGTGTGTGTGGTGGGATGCGCCGTTTCTCGTTGTTGCACTTGTCTTCCGATTGCAAAGAAAAAAGGCACAAACAAAAATGGAGAGCGAGAAAGTGTACGTGCATTATCAAGGTCATCCGGAGTTCACGTACATCGCGAAGTTGGATCCGCTTCTTACTGTCGCTCAACTTGCCCAGGTTTGTCCACTTTCCATGCTGCATGGCTTCTGTCGACCTTCTGTCGATAGGTAATTTTATATGCATACGATATTCCGTGACCTCCTCCGACCAAACCGCATCGCGAAGAATGTCCGGTGCACAAACTGCTTGAAATGTGTCATTCAATTTTTGGGAGGATTTTGTAGAATATGGTTTAGTTCTTGGACTGTTGAAACCTCGATGAATCAGATTTGGTTTTTGCTTTTATTAGAGAGAGATAATTTGATCTAATACGTTATCCTTGATAGTTCTTAATTTGTGGGGAGGGGGATTGTGGACTGGCAGGATTTTGCAACAGCTTATCGTGCAAAGGTATGTGTTCCTTACGGTTGGAGGAATTGGAATCTGGATTCTTATATTTGTTACCTTCAAAGTGTTGTTGTGGAGTTATCTCTGTAATTATATAGATAGCAATGTGGTTTGAGCAAAATGGCTACAAATTTTCTCATTGTAACCTAATGTGTTTGTTTTTTGGATGGATGATGGTTGATCTGCAGTATGGCCTGCAGCACATGCTGGATCTGTCCTGCATTGAAGTATTCAGTGAACGGTACAATTCAGATCCTGTTGCTGTCAAGATTTTTGGGGCAAGCAAATCTGGTAAATTATCCTGCTTCATTGAGACGTTTTTCTTCTTTTCCATGATGCAGGCATAAGCCTCTTATGAGGTCAATGGTGCTCAAGAAGGTTGCCAAGAACAGGTATGTCATCCTTGTTGACTGGCTTATAAAAAAAATGGTGTTTCTGAAGAGTTGTTGGTGTGTAATATCATTTCTCCTGTTTGCACTCTCAAAAATGTGTCACCTCACAGTTTGCCAAAGTACACTCCTCAACTTCTGCATGTATTTTCATTTCTTCTGTTTTTAGGTCTGATCTGTTTATAGAGCTTCGGGCTCCCGAGTTGCGTGCCACTTCATTACCTCCTGAAGGTACTGACCTCACCATTGTTTTATATGTGGATCTGTTTGCCCACCAATTGAGTGCCATCTCTTGGGCTATAATTTAGTGGTAGAAGCTAAGGTTTTGTGTTGTCTGCAGAGAAAGTGGAGATTGCTTCTGCAAAGCAAAAAAACAAGGTGGTCATGGAGCATGAAGTCACCTCTGTAAAGTCTAGCATCATTGTGTTTTGATGAGATGCTATCTGTACTATGCCCATACTTGTACCAATGAGGATTACTTCACTTAATGGGCTTTGTAATAATGCTCTGCCAAATTCTCATTCTCTGATTGTACGGTGTTGGCTGTTTCATGGAACCATTTAGCCTGTCCTGAAGGGTGAAACCTCATAACAGCTGTTGAAGGAGCTCTTTGTAACTGCATGCATTTTGATAGCTTTGTTTTGCTGAAGTGTCTAGAAGTGCCATGGGAAGTACTGTCAAGTGCTCTTGAAGCACAACGGGCCAAGAACTACAAGGTGATGCTCAGAACAACAATATGTTTGACCAATTTCCATTTTTCCTTTAAACCAGTTGAGCATAAGAAGGGAAAGCTCAAGATTTGGCACTGGTAGGATATCCATTGTGTTCTCTTCAGCACTTGCCACAAAGAGAGCAGAATCAGGCTGTCCTCTGTGGCAAGGTGAGGAACACATCTAGCCTTGGTTATTGTTTTATCATCTTCACCTGGTTCAATTGCCAGCATGGTTGATGAGGAGGTACATCAAGCTGTGGTATGTATGGGGAGAGCTGGCTACAAAATCTGAGGCACGTATTCTGTGGGCAGTGCGCAGGCAAGCTTTTTAGGGAGGTGCTTAACATTGTACCTGATCAGAGGATTTGCCTGCGAGGACTTGGTATGTAGTCTTTCTCAACAGAATGATTGAACTGGTGATTGTTTGATTCCTCTTCTAACTTCTCACAAGTTGCATCCAAGAGTGCTCTGTTGGAAACCCCCTGCAAAATGACTCTGTATCTGTGTGGATAGAGTCTTGACAGTCTCTCTATGATCAGGGTCAATGGCATTAGCTGTCTGCAAGTTTGATGAGGCAATGAGATGGCTGCAGCGGGGTGTGGTTGTATATCCAAATGATGCCCTGTTTCATGCAAGGTACTACTTTGCTTGGAATTCTGTGGGCATTCTGTAACTATTCCTACTCTTATAGTCAGGCAAGACATCCATATCTCACATGACTGCTGGTTGTTATCTACATACAGGATAGCAGATGCATATTCTGGAAAAGGTGATTATGAGGCTGCTCTTGCCCACTATGATTGTGCTGTGGGCCTGGTTCTGGAGATGGTAGATTATCCAATTGCTGGAGACTTGCAGGGTGCTGTCTGTTTAGAGTCTTTGAAGGCAAGTAAGTCACCTTTGTAGGATGCACTAGGGTCTATGTAGCCCCACAGCATGATTTGAGACCATCTTTTAGGCCTTGTTGAACCATGGCACATTTGTGAGTGGTTACTTTCTTTTATGTGTGAATGTTTAATTTTCAATACCTGCACAATTACAGCTGTCCTAGAATCCAATCCCTTCCTACTACAATTAGAGAGGACTGGTTCAACCTTTCATCTGTCAAGATCTTAGCATCTAGCCACCATCAATCAAGAATTCATGAATTTCTTTATAGGAGAGTGATTAGTGAAGCTACAAGGTCACAGTTATTCCTTTGTGCAAACTTCTCAGATTTGGTCTTAGTTCTGCTTCTGGTTCTCTTTTGATGCTACAAAGTGCATGGAATGGTTTATAAACTTTCTCAGCCAGTTTCTTGATTTTAATGGTGAGCATCTTGCAGTATATCCTGATACATGTGACCTGGAGGTGTATAGTCAGTATGTAGGAATTGTGTCCTCTAGTAGAGTGCTGATGTAAAATTTAGAAATGAGCACTCATTGAAGGTCAACCTTTGGCCTTCAGGTTGCTTCAGCTCGAGTTTTCTTGAAACTGGGGGAGGAGGCAACAGCTTATGATCTGCTTATGGTACTCAATTCCACTTGACAGCCATGCATTTCATATGATCTGTGTTGGTTCTTTTATACTAATTCATTGTGTGTACATTTAAGTATAGATGGCCTTGTGTCCAGGCTCCAACTAATTTTGTGGAGGATTTTGCTGGATAATTGTGACATTGCTCTACCTCATTATGGGTATGACTGCCACACGACATCTTGAAGTGAAGGTGATGTTTTTAATCATGTGGGCATGGATCTTGGTGGGGTTCATGGAGAGCAGACAGTACTGAAAGATGATTCGTCACACTGGGGTGCCTTGTATGAGTACAGTTTGCTGGCCCTTGGACATGGTACACAGTTTACATCCTCTTTTGACTTCAAGGTCTTGGTATCATGTCTGGACATTAGGTTTGCATTCAGTTGTAATCTGCATTTTCTAAGTGGCAGCATGGCAGCACACTAGAACTATCAACTGGATTTTGAAGTTTTCAATGTGTCAACTGTGGGGACAGGTTTCACAAATGATGCTCTGCAAATTTTATTGAAGCTTCTGGTTGCAATGCCTGGTGAGTTACCTTAATTACCTCATTGTCGGATCTTAAGGGTTCTCTTCAATGGTCCCACAGAAGATGGTAGAGAGTAAAGAGTGAATCAAGTGGATGCAGTTATGGTGGGGTGCAGAAAACAGGGATGTGCGATCTCATATCACCAGTGCCCTGCAACAACCACAAGGTTGGTTGGGCTTGTGAGCTATGAAAAATACAGTTGATGTGCAATTGATGTTGGTCCAAGAGCACCTTATTTTTAACCAATACTTCACATCACTGTAATGTCTCTCTGCTGGTCATTGCATTTGCTTCCCACTGCAGTGCACTCTTTTATATTGTGGTTTTGAGTGGATGCTCTCATGGAGCTGATTCTTGATACCACAAAATCATCAAGTCTGTAAATTTAATCATCCTTTCATCACAACTATAGCAATACAGGTGCAATGGTTTAAATAGAGATTCACCACTCAATCTCTGCAAAAAGTGGTGAAATTAAGATGCAAGTCATACCTCCTCTCACATTTTATTTAGTTGTGAATATTGAGGTCGCTTCACAGTACTCACATTAATGTCCCACACTTAGTAATTGAATATGAGACACAAATTGAGTTTGAGTCTCACAATTTCAGCATCCTATGTAGGCATGGATATTCTGAAACAACAACTGTCACTTGAGCCAGCAAACTCTCCAGCTGTGGCTGCCCTAGCTTCTTGCATCAAAGACTTTGGAGGTACAGAGCTGGCCTCATATTGTGTCCACCAGCTGTTGTGTAATTGGGAGGAGTTCGGTTGACATTGTACACCAAATACATATGAATGTTGGCACATCTTGAAGCCAAGTTGCTTGATTTTACAGCAATTGATGAAGCCACACAGTTGTATGAGCTGGCACTGTCCCTGACACCATGCAAGCCTAGTTACGTCCTCAACTTGATACATCTTTTGGAGGTTGGTGGTCTTTACAATAAAATTGGTTGTTGATGCAATAGCAATTCTATGATTTGTTCCTTGGCTAACAATGTTGGCATTCTTGTCACATGGTCATGGCAATTGTCTATGTCACACTTGTCACTGAACTTGCCTCACAACCTGCTCTTCTTGTCACAAACTTGATACACTCTTATAGTTGCCATTTACTTGTTTTACTATCTTGAAGTGGTGATCTGGAGCTTCTTTGTCGAGATAGTCTTTATTTTCTGACAGACCTCATTGTGCTGGTGCATGCCATGAATTTTACATGGAGGATGTCTTGCAACCGAGCACTGACTTTTATTTGGGTCCATGTCAGGTCTCCAACAAATATTTAAGTGCTCTGGACAAAGCAACAGCTTTCTGCCACAACCTTCCAGATTTTCATGTTGGTGGGCTTCAATTAAGGTACATTGCATAGATGCACATTTTTGGATCTTGAAGGGAGTCATTTTACTGCTTTATTGAAACTATCAGGTGCTTAGATGTACATACAACTTCAGTCTCCTTGACTGCTAACCTCTTTGGTGTGCTTGCAATCCTGTTCTTCAAGAGTTAAGAGTCATCACTTTTGCTCTGACATGCTTGAACCAGGAGTGGTTGTGATTTATGACTGAGTACTGTGTGTTGAAGGATCAGATGGGCTTTGTTACCTTAGTGTCATAACCTGGACAAGATGTACCACATTCATGCAAAGGTTCATTATCTTTGTGGTGGTGGTGGATGGCAGTGATGTTAAACCTTATCTAGTTGGTCTACCTATAGCAGATAATGAAAGCCAGGTTAGGCATTGTATGGGAGCAGAGTTGCTGAGATTGGATGGTCAGCCACCAGGGGATGATGAGGTACAGTGATCATCTCTTCCGAGAATACTTCACTCATTTTTATGGCACAAAATGATGAGTACCAGGGCTTGTTCAAGATAAATCTTATCAAGCTCTCAGGCACTGCCTTATTTCTTCAGATGACAAGGTCCTGTAGTGGGTGGTTTTACTCTAGGTATTATTGTAAGACGGACAGTGGTCCTGGGCACTGAATCCTTTTTGCAAGCTGTATAAGCAGATCTCCTCTCTGGATACAGATGTAAATGTTACATGCACTTTTGCTGACCAATGACATTGGTAAAGGAATGGAGGCCAATCTTTGTACAAAAGCATAAGTAGCAAACCATATGACTGCAAAAGTTCCTTGCATGACAGAGAGGTGCAAATGGAGCAGAAAGAGGAAATCTGGCAGATCATGATCCAAAGGTGATGTATTCAGGTGACCAATTGGACACCCTAGCCATCTTGTTTGTCATTGTCAAGATACTGTACCTAGGTGGCGCCCTCCAACGTTCTAAGAGCCTGGCAGTCCTGGTGGAGTCAGCAGTATTGACATCAATAGTGCCACTGCATCGCACACTGGTGCGGAATGAAGCAGCATACTTTGGATGCATCCATCAGGTTTCTCCCAAGCAACCTAGTGCACTTGGCTCAATGCAGGGCTCTAGGAAGAATTGTCCTAAACTCTGCTCAAAATTAACTTTTCAAAGCTCCAATGGTTGATATATCTGCCAAATACCAATAAACAAAACGAAGCAGTTTCTTTATATTCTTAGGTTGTAAAAATCAGTTTCCAAGTCGGTTTATTGACCTTGTTATGGACATCCCAGTTCTTTCTGTCCAAATTTTATGTGATCTTTTTCATAGTTAGCTAGGGGAAGTCATTCTGTGCAAGACACCAAAGACATTGGCATATCTGTGGTTCAGATTCTGCAAGAGTATCCAATACCCCTTCCACTACCCTCTCGAGAGCAGCTAAGGCCCCTGTACTTGGCTGGAGATAGCCATTGCCTGTCAGCTGCATGGAGGACAGTGCAGCTGAGGGAGGAAGCCCGCCTCCTTGTGCCATTACTAGTGACGGGCTTAAAAGTGTGGCACCTCAGGGAAGAAAGCCGTTTTTATCCCAAAGTTGCCTTCCAAACTGCCATGGAGAGTCTCCCCCAAGATTCTCAAGTCATTATGTTGTTTGGTGAAATCGACTGCAGGGAGGGCATTCTTGTCTCTGTTGAAAAGTGCCGCTATGAGGTATGTCATGTCAGCCATTCTGTGATGTGTGCAAACAAACCATGGTCAAGAATGTTACACCTCCTTGAGCCCTAGGTTCCACTGTCTTGAATTAGCCTACTACTGCCTTATTTGTTAGCTATGCTTCTTAGAGTGCTAGGAATCATGACTTAGTCTTCCTTCTTAGGTGCTAGGAATCATTGTTGCTTCTGGAAGTGTGACAGATGCTTGGGATGAAGATTTTTGCATTTGTTGTGCACAGCTTAACCAGTTCCTTACATACTTGTCTACACCCACTTCTTAGATCTGATAAAGGGGCTGAGGAAAAATAACTATCAGTCAGTGCCATTCACGATGAAGGCCATGATCTTATACTTCATGAGTGACACTCACAAAGTATTGGCCAGAGTCATTTTGTGATTTACAAAATTTTGCCAGGCACCATGACTGAGCCTTCCCTTTGCTTCCAGAAATGTGAGAGACTCAGAACACATATTTTGTATGATGATTTGCCCAGATTTAGGGCTGATTATTATATACTTATCTACACCCACTGTCACGAGCTGATGAAGGCAGTGGGTAGTCATGGCAGCTTGTTGCTGCTATTTGTGATGAAGGTGATGGTCTGACACTTTATGAGGGACTCTCATAAGGTTAAGACTGCACTC
>Ga0116226_10005457_pt1 | contig 11359 bp, 11 predicted proteins | sample S1TSphfallax_FD_89692 | JGI IMG/M metagenome (GOLD analysis project Ga0116226, IMG submission 89692) | Host-associated microbial communities from peat moss isolated from Minnesota, USA - S1T2_Fa - Sphagnum fallax MG | ecosystem: Host-associated > Plants > Peat moss > Unclassified | place: USA... | reverse complement strand
CGGCCGCAAGCCTGGCTGAGGACGATCTGTGGCACGCACACGTGAACGGCCGCTGAAGCCGTACCTGGGGACTCCTGAACTCGATCATCTCGCGCGTATGAATACCGAGCTCCTCGCGGAGCTTTGGATCCTGCGCGATCGGGTCACGCTGCTCGAGCATCTGCTCGAGCAGAAGTCGGTGATCGAGCGTCAGACGCTCGACACGATGGTCCCGACCGGCGCACTCGCCGAGGAGCTCGATCGCGAACGAGAACGGCTCGTCGCGCGGGTGGTGGGCGCGCCGAATGCGGCGCCGCCGTCGGTCGAGGCGCTCAAGCGGGAGGCCTTGGCCTGAAGCTTGGAAGCCGAACCACAGGGATGCCCGGATCCAGCGTCTACAGTAGAAAAGGTTCTATAGCCGCGACCGTCGCGCCGGGCTGTTCCTGCTGAGTAAACGCGCCGGAGTCGGCAATGATGACGGCGCGCGCCGAGCGGATCCGATCCTCACCCACGCTCTGAAACTCGCGGTAGTTGCCCCGCTCGCCATAGACCAGCAGCGTGGGCGCCGTAATCCGGGGCAGATAATCCGAGATACCGGCCACGGCGACGCCGCGCTCGGAGGCGCGCACCCAGTGACCGGCGATGGCCCGACTGCGATTGTTCTCTTCGGTGACCGCGGGATCGAGCGAGCCGAATCGTGCTACCTGCGCCGGGGTCCGCATGAGCGGCAGGTCACTCTGGTCGTAGTTGACCCCGCGCACCGCCATATCCTGCGCGGCGAGCCACTCGCGCGTCTGCGCACTCGCGAGGCTCACACTGAGTAGAACGAGCCGGCTCACCGAGTCCGGCCACAGCCCCGCGAGCAGTACACTGATGCAGCCGCCGAGAGAATTGCCGAGGAGGGCATAGCGCTCGAGCCTGAGTTCCTCGAGGGCGGCACGGACCATCGCAGCACTCTCCGCGACGGTCTGCAGATACGGAGCGGGCCCCCGCATCGCGGAGCCGCCATGACCGGGTGGATCGATCGCAATCACCCGCCGATGCGCGGCGAGGGCCGGCGCCACTTTGCGCCAATCCGCCGCCCAGCCACCGAGCTTCGACAGACAGATCAGTGGCTCTGCGGTCGTGCCCTGGGGACCGCGGAGCTCGTAGTAATGAATCCGCCCGCCACCGCGCTCGATGATGCCTTCGGCGTCCCAGAAGCCCCCGACAGGATCGCGAACGGAGCCCGGTTCGACGCGGCTCGAGGGAGTATCAGACCATCCGGTGGCCGCGCCGGCGGCCGTCGCCGCGGCAGCCGCGCCGAGCAGGGTTCTACGAGTCAGGCTCATGCGATATCTCCCGCGACGGCTGCATTGTAGGCGAAGGCATCCGGAGCGCGAACTTCGAGCACAGTGCCTCGACCCTGACGTTGCGCGGACGCTACAGAAGGATTCGGGCCCCAATCGGCGTTAATGGGCTCGCCGCGGCCGCCCTATGATAACTTTGCTGTGGCGACAGATTTTTTGTAGTATTTTTCGCTTAGATACCTAAGTTATCGAGGTTCGCGATAGCGCTGAGGTGTCGGTCCGCGGTGCAAGTTTCCGGCGGCGAGAAACTTCCTCGGCCGTTCGAGTTTCGGGTCGTCTAATAATTTTCAGGGGTATTTGCATGTCCATTCGTTCAGGGCTCATCCTGGGTGCGTCCGTGTCTTTGCTGGCGTCGGCGACGGCGTCATTCGCGGCCGATCCGCAAACCACCGCGCAAGGGGGAGAGGGCGAGCTCGGCGAGATCGTCGTGACGGCCCGTCGTAGTAGCGAGAACATCCAGGATATTCCCCTGGCTATCACCGCGATCTCGAGTGAGGCGCTGATCGAGGACCACGCCGTCGGCCTCGAAGACGTCGCCAATCTCACTCCGGGTCTCAAGTTCACGTCGTTCCTCGACAGCGTGAACGGTAACGTCACCATCCGCGGCCTGCAGCAGGAGAACGTCCAGAACCCGGTTGGTAACGTGGGCGTATTCCTCGACGGTATCTACCTGCAGCGCGGCTTCATGGTCGATACGAGCCTCGGCGACTTCCAGCGTATCGAGGTGGTGAAGGGTCCCCAGTCGGCGCTCTACGGCGAGAACACCTTCGCCGGCGCAGTGAACTACGTCCTCAACCAGCCCACCGACGACTTCAAGATGAATGCCACGGTCACCGAAGGAAACGGCCAGCTTACCGAGGGCAAGATTGGCGTCGGCGGCCCCCTCATCAAGGGGATCCTCGATGGTCGTCTTTATGCCGCCGAATCCGACTTCAATGGGATTGTTCCCAACGCCTTCCCTGGAGCGACCGGTACCGACCAGTACTTCGGTGGCCATAAGTTCCAGAACTACTCCGGCAGTCTCAAGTTCACGCCCACCGACGATCTCACGGTGACGGCGTTCTACAACTACGGCAAGCGCTTCTACCAGATTCAGCCGTTCTATACGATCGATGGCGATAGTGCTGAAAACCACATGAATTGCGGCAGCCCCGCGAATAACGGCATCCCGGGCCAGCTCTCACTGTGGTGCGGAAGCCTTCCGACCAGCACCGCCGCGTTCCGCAATCCCGGAGCGACCGCGCCGCCGGGCCTCTCGTTCCTCCCGCAGCCTGGCACCACTAGCGTGAACGAGGTAGGTAAGGTCGCGGCTTCCTACAAGTTCAATGACGGGCTTACCCTGAATTACACCTACGGACATGCCCTGGGCATTTCGCTCGAACAGGCGAGCTTTGCCACCGACCCCACGGCTGTGAATCCGTTCTTCCCTTTCCTTGCCGCACAGCGTGAGGGTGGCGAGCTCAGCTATCAGAGCCATGAGATGCGACTCGTTTATGACGGCCCTGGTGCGTTCACCGGCGAGGTTGGCTACTTTTATTCGCGCACCGATGATCAGGAAGCGTTTGGCCTGCTCTTCACGGCGGCCGATGAGCCCTACGGGAATCAAGGCAACAATCCGCTCGCGACCACGCCGGGCGAGATCTCGTTCTTCCAGTACAACGAGCATTACACGACCAACTCGCCCTTTGGCCGTATCAAGTACAGCTTCCTCGACTCGAAGGCCGATCTGTCGGCGGAGCTGCGGTACACCTCGACGCGCCTCTCCTACCAGGACGTCCTGGGGCAATCCGAGAATCCCACCAATCCGCCGCCGCCGCTCAACGCCACCTACAACAACGTGACCCCGCGCTTCACGGCCGACTACAAGGTGACGCCCGAAGAGCTCCTCTACGCCTCCGTCGCTCGCGGCGTGAAGGACGGCGGTTTCAACGGCTACGAGTCGAGCACGACGGAGCTGCTGCCGGGTCAGCGATCCTTCGGTGAAGAGTCGAACTGGACGTACGAACTCGGCTGGAAGGCGAGCTACTTTGAGCACAAGGTCGTCGTCGATGCGGACTTCTTCTACGTCAACTGGCAGAACCGCGTCGAGGGCGTGGTCCCGTCCAACTTCGATGCTCCGGTGGTGAACAGCCAGTCGGCGGGCGTCGTGCCGACGATTTACGAGAACGTCGGTAACGCGACTTCTTACGGCATCGAGCTCTCCGCTAAGTATCGGCCGACGAGCAACTGGGATCTGGCTGAGGCCCTCTCGTTGCAGAATCCTAAATTCTCGGGCACCTCGATCGCGCCCTCATTCAGCGCGGTGTGCACACCCGCCATCTGTAAGTTCAACTCCGCAGGCTTGCCCTCGGTGTCCGGTAACGAGCTCCCTCTCGTCTCCCAGGTTACGAACGATCTCGACGTCAATTACGTGGGCGCGATCGAGGACTGGACCTACCGCGTCGGCTTCAACGAGATCTATCGCGGTATGCAGTATGTCGATGACATCAACCTCACCAAGATTGCCGCGTTCTGGCTGACGGATGCGCATGCGACCTTCGGCAAGGACAACTTCAAGGTCACGCTCTGGACGAAAAACCTCTTCAACAGAGAGTACGTGTCGTCCTCGTTCTCGGTGCCGAGCATCTACCAGTACAACGCCAACCTCGGGGAACCTCGGACCTACGGTGTGACGCTGGGGGTCAACTTCTAGTCCGTGCTCTACTCTTTCGGCGCACCGGGCGGGCGGTCCAGCACCGTCACCCGGTCGCCGAAAGAACTTCCGAGATACAGTTCGTTGCCTCGGAGGACCGCCACCGAGGCGCCGGGAATACGGCTGCCGTCGTGCGAGAAGAGCACGCTGACTTCTCCCCGAGGGCTGACGCGTGCGACCGCGAACGGGAATCCGCAGGGCGTGGCCTTGGGGTCGCGGCAGGGGTCTACGCCGGTTACGGGAATACCGGTGTGGCCGACGACGAGGAATCCACCGTCGCGCAAGGAACTGATGTTGTCGGGTTGGAGTGGTACGGATACGCGCCGCACGACTTGCGACGTGAGGTCCAAGAGCAGTATCGCCTGAGAGAAAGTGCCGGCGACGGCGAGGGTATTGCCTCGCGCAGAGACCGCAATCCCGTTAGCGAATGAAACGTCGGTGCCCGGAACGCGCGCCCATCCGGCGTCCGGCCGCCAAACGAGCGCGAATCCCGTGTCGGCGCCGGACAGGAATTTCTGCTTGAGCGATGCGCCCTCGGCTGACGATAGAGGACGTTCGAACTGGTGCGTGGCATAAACTTCGCCTGCGAGACCGAGTGCAACGTCGTTGAGGGAGTAGGGTGCCGGGACCGGGAGGCAGCCCTGCCACCGGGCGTGAGGCACGCCCTCCACCATATCCACGACAAACAGTTCCACACGTTCGCCTTGCTCCAGTCGATTGATGACCGCGAGCCGTAGCTCTCCTTGCACGCGTCGCGCGTCGTTACCCCCCGCGTGAAGCTCGGACGGCGGTCCCGGGCAGGTCACATCGCCGAGCGCGGGGTGCCCGAGGTCCGCCGCGCGGCGTGAGTCGGCAAGGTCGATGCGGTTCCGGCGGCGGGTGCGTCGATCGATGAATACTAATGACTCGTCGGTGGCCGAGGTACTGATCGCGAGCCAGTCCGTGCCGGGCAGCGGCGCGATATCCTCCGGCCGGTTGAGATCGCACAGATCGCGCCCCGCCGGATCGCAGCGGGGCACCGGCCCGGCCACGGCGGCGCCGGCGGGCTTCGCGCGGCCGAGCGAAATCGCGATCACAAACACGACAGCGAGCCGCAGCGACAAACGGATCATAGAAAGCCCTCGTGGACGTCCGCGCTCGAGGCGTTGCGCCTCTCGTCGAGTTCATGCCACGATCACTGAAGAAATTTTCTCCGAAGGAACGACCCCATGATGACAGGCCCGCGCTCGAATTTCGTCCTTGTGTTAGTCGGAGCGAGTGCCGTGGCGCTACTCGTCGGTTTCGCGGGTCTGTCGGCGAGTGCGGCGGCGCCGACGGAAAGCGACGAGGACATCATCTGGCACAACGAGCAGGCCATCTACGCCGGTCGTGCCGAGGGCAATGTCGACTTCTACGTGGCGCATGCCGATCCGGATTACGCCGGCTGGCCGCCCCAGTTCAAAGCCCCCCTCGACTACGACGCACTCGTTGCCTCGGCCAAGCGCGGCGCGGGGCAGAAGGGTGAGGCGCTGGTCCTCGAGAAAAGCCTCATCAAGATTCACCGTAACGGGAACGTGGCGCTGGCGTTCTACAAGACGCATCGCACCAAGCGCGCCGGTGGAGTTCCGGTCGATGAAGTCTTCGAAGACATCCATGTCTGGGTGAAGGATGCGGACGGCTGGCGCCTCATGGGCGGCATGGCGCGCCCGGTGCCTGCGGATCGCGAGAACCTCGGCGGCTCGGTGCCGGGCAGTTCTATCCCTTCAGGAATGGGGCGCTGAACCCGAGGCCAGAGCGCATGGCCGGTCTTCTGGCACGACTTAGTTAGTGCAGCGGATGCGGACTGAGTGGCGAATGGGCCGCATGCGCCGCGGACGCCGCCGCGGTCACCGGCCCGATGAAATAGAGGTCGATGGTCTTGCCGATTCGCTCGCGGGGTGAGTAGGCATTGAGCCAGGCATAGCCCCGACCGCCCTGCACCCGGGCCAGCTCGTTGATCGCCACCCAGCCCGTGACCCGTTCGCCGGGGCGCAGCATCACGAGCGGCGGCAGGTGTTCACGAGTCGGATCGGCACTACCCAGATAGGCGAGCCCCAGCCGAGGCAGAGAAAGCTCCTTCGCACGGTGCTCGAGGCGGCGCAGGTCCTGGCCCCAGTCGAGATCGGAATCGACCAGCACTTCCTCGGGATGCGGCACGGCCTCATTGAAATAGGCGAGGTAATCCGGGTAGGCGCGGGGGAGTTCGGAGGCCTGCCATAGGAGGAGAGCCACGGTCGCCGTCCGCAGCGCGAGGCGACCGCTGAGGCCGAGACTCATACTCCAATGCCAGAGGCGCACTACCAGCCACGCGGCGGCGAGCGCGAGCAGCGGGATCAGCACCAGCACGTGCCGCACGCCGATGTTGATCCGGCTGAAACTGCTGCAGAAGCCGAGCACCACGAGAAATACCACGGGCGTCGCGAGGAGGCGCAGGCTCCGGCGGCGGATTCCCTCGATAGTGAGGCCGCACAGACCCGCCGTGCCGAAGCCGAGCAGCGGCAGGGGCAGTTTGGCCGCGAGCGCCACCACATAGAAGTACCACCAGCCCGTAAGCCGCGTTTGACCGAGCAAGTACGACAGATGCCCGCTCGCGTTGTGCACTTCGAGCGCTTCGATCCCGCCCAGGAGCAGCGGCAGCGCCTCGGGGACCGGCACGTAGTGAGCGGCCCAGCGCACCGCGTCGCGCAGGCTCCCACTCGTGCCGAACACGTAGTCGATGGCATGCGCATAACCAAACGTCGGGTCGGTCAGATAGACGAACCGACCGCCGTAGATGAGGGTAAGCCAGACCGCGACGATCGCCGCAATCAGGCCGAAGTCGGCGCACCACTGCCGCAGACGTCGGGGCGCGGCCACCGGCTCGTCCCGCCGCGCTTCGTCGCGACAATAGGATCGCAGCGCAAACAGCGCGATTGCGGCGAGCCCGATGAACGGCAGCGCCGAAAGCTTGGTGGAAGTCGCCAACGCGAGCGTGGCGCCGAACACGGCTGCCGTACCCAGCGTCGGCCGCAGCGTCCATTGAAGGAGTGCCCACAGCGCAAAGAGACAGGTCCCGGCCGCGGCGACGTCGAGGCTCGCGAGGCCCGCATGCCCAAGGAGCGGCGGCGTCGCGGCGACGATCGCGACCGCGAGCAGGGCGGTTACGTCTCGGGAGTCCGTTGCCGACGGCGGGTTCGCTGGCCCGGTCAGCGGCGCTTGCGCCGCACGCGACCAGGCCCAGGTCGCCGCCAACAGCACCGCGAGGAACGGCAGCGCCCCCAGGCGCGCCAGCATCAGATAAAGATCGTAATGCCCTTCGCGGTACAGGATCTCCCGACCCTCGGGACCACCGTCAGGCGGCGGCAGGTCGAGCGAACGCGCGCCCGCGAGATACGGACCGATGGCGATCATCAGCCGCGCGAGCGGCGGATGTTGGATGTCGTACACATAGTGGTCGTGTTCGACCAGCGTCAGGCCCGAGGCGAGATGCTCGGGCTCGTCCCAGGTCTGACCGAAGTAGTGCCAGGTCGAGGCGACCAACAGCGACGCGGCCACCACGATGCCGGCTACGATCCAGCGGAAGCTTCGAGTTCGCAACGAGAGCCGCATTCCCGGATGGTAACGAGGGCCCGTCGGTCGCTGGATTATGAGGCTGTAATGATTGGGATCCGGAGCGCCGCCCGCCCGCCCAGTCGGGTGCCTCAGCCCGGCGGTTTTCTCGCCGATATGACATACCACGACCGATACACGCCCTTACTCGGTCCGCCGAAGGGCAAGCGCGTACCGCGCGGCACCGGACCGAAAGCCGCGTCCTGGTAGCCGGCTGCCGACTCGGCGAAGCCCACGCTCTGGCCGAGTTGTGCGAGGTCCGTGGACACGGCGCCCATCCAGAACGGCTCGTTGTTGTAGCGCGACTCGTAGTCCGCCCGAATCCAGTCGAAGGCATTGGCGGTCTCGGCGCGGAACGGCACCTCGAGATGGATCATCACGCCGCCCGGCCGCAGGACACGCAGGGATTCCGCGAAGATGCGCCGCACCGCCTTGGCAGACGTCTCGTGCAGCACCGCGCTCGAGTACACGACATCGAAGGAATTATCCGCAAAGTCGGTCTGTTCGCCGTTCTGCTGCGAGAAATGGATCGGCACCCCAAGGTGCCGCGCGCGGGCATGGGCATAACGCAAGAGACTCGCGCCGACGTCAATGCCGTGGACCTCCGCCTCCGGGAACGTGCGCGCCACCGCCACGAGACTGTTACCGACCGTGCATCCGACTTCGAGGATCCGCTTCGGCTCGAGGTCCGGAAAGCGCGTGAACAGGTGCGACACGACCGTGTGGCCGCGCATGTCGTTCATCTGACCGCCCTGGCGGCCTAGACTGTAGAGCGAGGCGGCCTTGTCGAATACCGCGCCTTGGCGCACGTCGTCCCGACCCGTCGGATCGGTGTGGTAGCTGCCGGGCATCATGTGGGTATCGGTGGCCGCCAGATACCGCGGCACCTCAAACTCCGGGTTCGTGCGCAGCGACCCGAGCGTTGGCCCTGACGCAGCGCGGCGCTCGAGCTCCGACTCCTGGCGGTCGACACAATCGCCCGCGGCTTGCCACATGAGTTCCTGGGCGGCGCGCATGCCGGAGACCCAGTTCTGGTACAGCGGCTTCGCACCGAGTTCCCGGCGGAGTTCCTGCAGCGTCGCGGTCGCGCCGGTCCGAGCCTCGACCTTGGCGGCGGTGTCAAAGGTCACCTCGCGCAGTGACGGTTCCAGCTCCGCGAACAGGTAGCTCTTGAGGGCGACCACGAACTGCTGCTCTGCGAGCTCGTCGTGATTACTGAGCGGCATCATCGGATGGGGGGCAGTCATGCGGGCCTCCTCGAGAGTGGTCTTGCGTAGTCGTTCACGGAACCTAGCCGATTCAGTGCCGCGGCGCGAGCGGGATCGACAGCCCGGGCTCATTGACTCGCCGCAACACATACAGTCCGCCGAGCCCGCCGCGATTGATGCGGATCTCGTCGTCCAGATACACGATATCCGAATAGAGTTTCGCGGCCTTGAGAGCGTGGCTCAAAGGCGCCCCGGCCTCGATCCCGAGCGCCGCCCGGAGCGCTTCCGGGGTCACCGCGGGCGCGGGCATCAGGTCCGTGTGGTGAAACTCGATGGCGAAGCGCTTCGGGTCATGGTCGGGGTCTTCCCGATACCGTCCCCGCACGATCAAGTGACCGCTCGCCGAGCCATCCGGCGCCTCGAGCGCGATCAGGTTGTTGTAGGCGGAGTCCGCCACGGCCACTTCCTGGAAGATCCGGGTGACGCGAATGGGGAGGGCGGGGAAGCGATTGAAGCTCTGGACCCGGAGGGTCGACATGTGCACCCGGGTCTTGGCGGCGGAGTGGCGTCCGCCAAAGTGGGCGAACGTGGTGTCCCAGCGTCCTTCGACGCGCTCCGGGGTCCGGATCGGCTCCGGGTAGACCGACAGGGCGCTCATCTGAGTGACGAGTTCGTCCAGGCGCGCGAACGCCTCCTCGGAGAGCCCTACCTCCGGCTCGGCGGAATCGATCAGCCGTAGTAACTCCCCCTTCAGGCTCTCGAGGGTCGACATCATCGATCTCCCAGGTCAGCGACGGGCCGGCCGAGGTTTGAGTATCGCTGGGCGAGGCGGTTGCGGGTGAGACCATCGCATTCCTGACCGAAACCGAAGATTCGTGAGGCCATTCACATAGGAATCAGATATTTCGATGAATTGACTAGCTCATCGAACGATATTATCTCGTCCGCGTATTCAATAAATCTTAGTATTTATCCATCGAACTATGATCGGGCCGCATAAAAACCTCGTCACGGATCAGGTCCAGGCCGCCTTTAAGGCCTGGCGAGACTCGTGTGCGGCCCACGACGAGGCGATCGGAAGGCGCTTCGAGCTCAGCGCCACCGAACGCCGCTGTCTCGAAATTCTGGTGAACGGCGAGGGGACGGCGAGCGAACTCGCCCGAGCCGTCGGTCTGACGCCGGCCGCGGTCACTTCTCTCGTCGATCGGCTGGAGGCCCGTGGCTACGTCCAGCGCGCCAAGCACTCCAGCGACCGGCGAAAGCTCGCCCTGATGGCGACCGACACGGCGCGGGAGCTGATGGGCAAGGTCCAGGATCCCCTGGCGCGCGCCGACCATGCCGTGCTCGAGGACTTCAGCGTGACCGAATTGTGGTCGGTCATCCGCTTCCTGGAGGCCTCGACCCAGATACGCCAGGCCTTTACTGAAGCGCTGGCCGCTGTTCCAGCAGTCGGCGGTATTCGACCACCGTGAGAACGACGACGGCGAGATCCAGTGCCGACAGCGCGAGCAGCCAGGGCGAGTGGGTGTGGGTGTAGCGGTATAACTGGTAGACGAGGAACGCGCCGAATGCGGCGATTCCGATCGGATAGGCCCATAGGTAGCGCCGCAGGAGTGCCCACACCAGCAGGACTTTCACGAGTCCGTGCCAGAGGAGAAAGACGGCCGCAAAAGACTGACTCTGCGCGGTGACGTGGCCCGCGGCGATTCCCATATGATGGGCAATGAGGTCATTCCGCCCATGGATGAGTTCATGCTGCGTCAGATCGCGGAGGAGCGTGCTCACGCGATCAGGCTTCACGAGCCACAGAAGCAAGCCGCCCGCGACCTCCAGCAAGCCGTCGACCGCCTTTGCCGCCAACGTCACATCGAAGATCCGGTCGAAGGGGCCAGACCGGGACTCCGGGACAGCATCGTGTGAGCGCATCTTGAAAAGGAGCATGACCGCGCCCATATGGAAATGCAGCTGCTATTCGCAGCCTGCGGGTTGGAGCAAGCCATGGACCCTAGAGACGTCGCCACTCGCCCCCGTGCCGGCCGGCTGCTGAGCGTGAGCCTCGGGTTAGCGCTTTCGATAGGGTTTTTGGGCGTCGCGGCCGCCGATCCGCCGTCCGTACCCGGCAAGCCGGTCGTCCCGCATCTGGATAGACCGCTCGATCTGCGACTCGGAGACCTGCGCCGCTATTTCACGCCCGCGGAGTTGCAGTCGCCGGTTCCGGATGTGATCGGTGACGAGATCGTGGTCGAGGGTTATTCAGACCGCCATCCGGATCCGTATCTCACGCCCATTCCGGTCGGCCTCGTGGCGCCGTATTGGGCCGCGACGCATCCGTTCAGCGCCTGGCGCATCTTCCTGCCCGACCCGAACGGTGGACCTACCGGCCCGATCGGCGTGATGGCCCAGATTCAGCCCTGAAGACGCCGACGGCGCGCACTCTGGCGCGGTAAAGTCCTCGCTCCATAGGTGTGCGGGGCGGAAGCATGTCGAGATTCAAGGGCAAGGTGGCGATCGTGCTCGGCGCATCG
>Ga0116226_10005456_pt1 | contig 11360 bp, 7 predicted proteins | sample S1TSphfallax_FD_89692 | JGI IMG/M metagenome (GOLD analysis project Ga0116226, IMG submission 89692) | Host-associated microbial communities from peat moss isolated from Minnesota, USA - S1T2_Fa - Sphagnum fallax MG | ecosystem: Host-associated > Plants > Peat moss > Unclassified | place: USA... | reverse complement strand
GGTCGCGTGTCGCGGGCTCGGGGGCCTGTGGGAGGGAGGCCGTTTGGTAGATGGCGTTCAGGGTTCTGGGTCCGCGAGGGGTTTGGTGCGGTAACGGAACATATTTTGGGGGTGGAAGGCAAGGGTTTTTTTGTTGTGGGGGGTATTTTGCGTGGTGCGGGTGGTTGGCGGTGATGGGCTGCGCAGCAGCCCATCCTACGGTTGGTTACTGATTTTGGCGAGAAGGGGTTCCAGGCGATCTACCTCGATGAACAGGTCGGTATATTGGGTCTCGGAGCCTGTTCGGCGTGAAATGTCTTCGAGGAAGGGGATGTATTGGGCGCCGACGGCGGCGGCCAGGATGCGGAATGCGGGTGTAAAATAATTTCGGGGGATCAGTTCGACGAGGATGCGCGGCTGCTGGCAGAATACGATGTTTGAAAGGCCTGCGCCGTGAACGCCGAGGATGACTTCGGCGCGGGCCATCAGGCCGGCCTGACTGGCCAGGTCGAAGTCTTCCATTTTGACGAAGAGGTAGCCGTATTTTCTCAGAAGGGCGTGGATCTCTTCTTCGTTTTCCAGGCCCCTTCTGTTTTGGGGGCGTTGAATATAGATGTATTTCGCGTCGTGCGCGGGGCAGTTGCGCGACAGGGCTCGATAAAAACCAACGTAGTCGTGGTCGCCGCAATTCATCGGGTGCTGGGTGGAGTTGAAGGACATGACCTCGCGGACGCGATACGGTGTTTCCGGTTCGATTTCCTGCACGCGCTGATGGCTTCCGGCCATCGCCAATATTTCCCGGGTCCATTTCGCGGTGTGTGGGGTGGCCAAAACGGTTCGCTGCATTTCATCGGTGCTTAGGGTGGAGATGCGCGAAGCGTTATCCAGGAGAAAATGGCAGTAATTGCCTCCAGACAACGCCAGTATCAGGGATATGCAGGGTTCGTCGAGGGGGTTGGGGCTCACCGACTCATACCGTGTTCTGTGCAGAAACCGGGAGTGGCCTTCACTGGGGCCCAGCAACGCTGTTCCGCTGCCGTTATTGGAAAAATATGTCGTGTGGCGGGCGCCGCTCACGAGGATGATGTCTTTCAGATTGAATTTCGTAACTGTTATTTTTGCTGCGACAACTTCACCGCCGGTTGCGAAAAGTTTGCTGAACCGCGTGGAGGATGGCGGGTTCGGCGAGTCGACGATTGGGGGAATGGATTGAAAACAGGCTGGCTGCAGTATGCATGGGATGGGTGCGGCCGGGCTAGAGAGATCGCGGAAGGCTTGCATTTCGGGCGGCGAAAGGATTTCAGGCATCACCAGGGATTGCAGCACCGTGTTGGCGAAATCTATGGCGCCATCGCTTCTCAGGATATCGAAATGTCCGGAGGCGAAATCGAACCTGTCGCCGGTGCGGCGGAATGTGGGGAACACGGTGTTCAACAGCGTGTCGGACTCACGCAGAATGCTTGTGACGGAGACGTGGTTTGGGGAGATGAAGACCGCTGTCAGAAGGCAACGGAGGCGAACCAATTGGCCCGGGGGATCCGGCGAGGCGATATGGGCGAGGGCTGTGAGCGCCGCGAACCGAAGTGCGACGTTGCTGCCTTCCGCGGCAATTTTCCGCAGCATGAGCCGGGCGGTTTGCGAATGGTGTTCCTGGTGAAGATGTTTGGCGAGGACGATCGCACCCCAGCCTTGCGATTTTTCGACGTTCAGGCGGAATGTTGGGGAGGCGAGATTGGGGGCGATGAAGCGTGACCTTGCGGTATCATCCGGCAAGGCTGACAGCAGCAATGCATTGGCGGATACTGCTGCGGGGTAGCGTGACCAGACACAGGCTATGGCGAAAGGCTGCATGCCCCGGGCGCGCAGATTGCGGACGTAGAGGTGGGTTATCCAGTAATCTTTGGGGTAGGCCGAAAGGGCGGCGTAAAAACCTCGGCGGCGGGCAATTGCCGCTTCCTCCCCGGTTAAGGCCTCCAAAGCCTTGATCACTTTGGCCGGGGTCAGCCCGTTTTGGGTTTCTGCGCAGGCACGGAAAATTGCGCGGAGGTCCGGCATGGGCAAGGTGCTGAATGCGCTGACCGCCATGGCGGTTTTTGGCGGCGTGTGGATCAGATGCATGATTGCAGCGACGCGCAGGGCGCGGCGCTCGGCAGCAGGGCGGCTTGACAGGCCGGATTCGGGTTGCTGCATCCAGGCAAGTCCGGACTCGAGTGGCTCCTCCGCCGGAACCGCCTCGGTCGTGGTTCCCGGCTCGGTGATAATATCAAGTTGCCCGAGTTTTGACTCCTGCCCGATAGCCCTCACCCTTCCCAGCGCGTCCCTCTCCCGCGTCGCGGGCGGGGGATTTTGGCATCGGTCAGGCTCAAGGGAGGTTGGTATGAGGCCTACGCGCGTTTGATCGCCATTTGCAGCGTCTGGCATGTTCAGCCCTGAAAGAGTTCCTTCTATCGTGGAAGCGTATCTCTGCCCCGTGGGGACCGGTTGCTCACGACCAGGGCCAGCCGTGACAGGTGCGGGCGATGCTGCTTCGTTGCCGTCAGGCAGCGCATCGGCGGTTCGGCTGACCCAGAGCCAGACGGAGTTATTTGGATCGAGGTCGAGCGCCTTTTGGATGTATGACTGGGCCAGAATTTTGTTTTTTATCTCGACGGCGACCACGGCTGTGCACGCCAACACTTCAGATTTGTTCGGATGTTTTTCACACAGTTCGCACATCCATCCGATGACCTGCTGCCCAAGCCCCTTCATTGCCAGCAGGCGGCCAATGAGCCACCAACTGTTCAAGGGGTAGATATTGCGATACTTCGCAAATATCCTGAGCGTGATGCCGGGCCACTTTCCACTGGTTGTATGGCAGATCGCATATGCCCGGCTTGGGGACCTTCGCCTGACTTCCCTGCAGATGTTTCTGAGGCCAACCCAGTCCTCCTGGGTGGTGAGCTGCAGGACGCGGCGCATCGTTTCTGTGTGGGCGAACGGGATTGCCGATGAGTGGCCAATATACGGGAGGGCGAACTCCATTATGGAGAACTGTGTTTTCAGAAGTGCGACATGGCGTTTATCGCAGATATCCTTCGGGTCATAGAAAACCAGCCTTCTTACCGTCGAATCGGACGATTCAGGAAGCATATCGGTATGAAGGTCTTGCTGGAAGAATCGATTAAATCGGGCATCTTCGACAACTGTCGGATCAATTGAGGCTTGCGGCGAAAAGGCCAGTGTCATCTCGGCGCCGCAATCGCGTTGGTAGCGCAAGGTCGCGTAGGCTCCCTGGCTCATGCCGTAGCAAATTCGCCGGGGAAAGCGTTGCCCGAGGAAGTCGTTCACGCGTGAAATGGCCCCTCGGGTTTCTTGTGCGGGAAACCAGTTAGGTTCACGCGAGACGAAGCCTATTGCGCTCAGGCCGAGTTTTTCGAGAAGGGAGGCGGCCCAAAATCGACGTCCATCGGCTTTTTGGCGCATTTCGTTGAAGGTGATGAGGAGCGTGTCGCCGCCCCGGTCGACGAAATGTACCTCGAAATGCGCATAATCGTAGAGTAGCATGAGCGCGGCTAACGGCTCAGGCGGAAAAGCGAAGGCTGGGCACGTTCCGGCGCTTTTTGAGGATCACAGCGCCTTTGTAGACGTGCATCCATTCGATGACGGAGCCGCGGCCGACGCCGGTGAGTTTATTGATGTCGTCTATGCCCACCTCGTCGACCAGTTGCTTGACGAAACCGGCGAGCCCGGCTGTGTGGACCGGGAAGTTTCCATCCTGCTCGGTGAGATGCCTCCTTGTGTCGAAGGCTTCACCCTCGGCGAAATTGGGCGCGTAACCGACGCCCCAATCCTCGATGATGTAAAGGCCGCCAATCTTTAGCAGCGGAAACAGTGTGAGAAAGGACTTTTGGCTGAGGCTGCCGACATGCGAACAATCGTCGATGATGAGGTCCCAGCCACGTGGTGCATAGTCGGCGGAAAGCGCGGTCAGGAATTGCTCATCGGCCTGGCTGCCCATTTTTGAAACGATACGGTTGGTCGAGAAGGTTTTCAGAACGACCCGGCCATCCTTGATGATGGGCTTGCTGTCGCGATCGACCTCGATGATATCTTTCATGTCGATGCCGACGATGGTGCCGTTGGAGAAATATTCGGCCCAGATTTCGAGCGAGCCGCCGCGGTGGACGCCGAGTTCGAGCAAGGCGACCGGATTCTCGCGGAGCGGGGTGAGATAGGGTTCGTAGACGGACAGGTAATAGGGCGGCTTGCTTGAGACGTGCTTCGCGCTGATCTCGGAAAGACTCATGGTAGCACATCCCTGTGTTATCGGCCCGTAGCGAAATTCCGGGTGGCGCGAGCGGTTCAATTTTGCGGTGTTCGGGCGGGTGGCGGGTGGTGGGCTGCAGCCCACCCTACGGCACTCTTACGGAATTGTATATTTCTTAATTGCACTCTCATGAATGTATACGATGTCGGCCCTGGTTAAATATGCCATATTCCAGGGAGACGCCTGGTTGATGTATCTGAAAAGTTTAAATCCAAACACCTCCAGGAATCCGCTAAATGATGCCTCGGAGATATGTTCTTTATTGTCAGTCGACATCCCAGCTTCTACTTGTATGAAGTCGATCGCCGCGCGAGAAAGCATCTCCTTGAAGCCGATCAGCACGTTCATGTCGTAGCCTTCGGCATCGATCTTCAAATAGTCAATGTGGTCTACTCCCTCTGTCGCACAAACTCCATCGCCTGTTGTGACCTTCACCTCTATTACGGGCAGGCTGGCCGTATTGAAATCTGCAGAGACAATTTTGTTTGTCGTTGCCCGTTCCCGGTTTATGAACTTTGCCACGCCGTCGGTGTGACCCAAGGCTATTTGGAAAAGCTTCGAGCGCTCCAGGAGCCTATGCTGTGGTGTAAGGTTGAGAATATCTCTTATGCCGCGGAAAATTGTTGGAGACGGCTCAAATAGATAAAATCTAGCATCAGGGTATTTTAGTCCGAATTCCCGAGTGAAATAGCCGACGTTAGAACCGACATCGAATACTGTATCCATCTTAACGTGCGGCATTCGATCTTTTATGAATTCAGCCGGATTGTCCTGCAGATCACTTCGGAGAAGCATGGCTATTCCTGTACGGTGAAGGGTTTATCACACATCGGGAACGCACGTCGCATAGCCACATTTGTGACGCTTCGCATCTTTTGCCGCACATCGCTCGAGGCCGTGGCGGCATCGATCCGCAGGCGCCGGAATAAAAGTCTTTTTGCTTCTTTTTCTTCAGAAAAAGAAGGCCTTTCTTTCTTGCTTTCTGTGCGGCACGAACCCCCACCCCGGCCCTCCCCACAAGGGGGAGGGAGAAGTGGGGGGCGCCGCGAGCTAGATGCCGATCATCTTGGATCGAATTTATGGGTTGAAAGTATCTTGGTTGCAAGAGTCAAATCGAATTTTTCCGATCGGATAAAGATCGAAAGATTGGTGGCGCAGGCTATCTCGCGCGCGACTTGATGGACGATGGCGTAGGAAGGGCGGGGTGGAAAATCATGAATCAGGATCAGAGAATCCGGCCGGCAATGAATGAGGGATTGCATGAAGCAGGCGATGCGGAACCGCCCATCGATGAGATAAGTATCGAAGGGCAGGACATCGGGAGCGGCAAGAACGGCTTCATGGTATTTCGGCCAGTGCTGCCTGTGCGTCTGGCCGGCCGGCCAGCCCCAGTGTGTCAGTTCACCGATGTCCGCATGAATGAGCGTGGGTTGGAGGGCCGTGGCGTTTCTCGCGCAGCTCTCCTCCACCTTGTTCAGCCATTCCTTTGAGGAATCGACTGCGACGATTGCCTCCGACACGAGATGGGCCGCGAGACAGGTGCTGCCGCCGGCGCCAAATTCCATGTAGCGCTTTGTGCACCTTAAAACGCTCTCAAAGAGGGCAATTTCGTTGGGGGCCATGGCGAGGGGCAGTGATTGTGAGGCGCTTTGGGGGATAGTCATTCGGTTTGCTGTGACGGCCTTGTGATGGGGGTGATGGGTGACGCTTCGCTTGCCCATCCTACGCGGCGAAAGCCCTCACCCTCCCAACCCTTCGGGTTGGGCCCCTCCCTCTCCCACTTCGTGGGCGAGGGGTTTGGGTGTGGGTTGAACGCATTGCGACTCGATATGAGGCCTATCTTCTTTGATTGCGCTGCGCGGGGAGAACCCCCACCCCGGCCCTACCCTCAAGGGGGAGGGAGAAGAGGGGGGGGAGAAGTTGGGGACGAGGTGGGTTACGGGGGGCCGTCGGGCTCGTGCCAGTTGACCCATTTTGGGGTTTCTTCGCGGATGCTGCGGCGGGCGGAGCGATCTTTGAAACAGCGCTCGGGCACGTCGTGCAAGGCGAAATAGCCGAACATGATGGTGGGTTTCACGACGTCGGCATCGAGGAGGATTTCGTTCAGCTCGGAGACGAAGCGGATCATCGCCGAATCTTCGGCACGCGCCATGTCGAAGCCATGGCCGTAGCCACGATCGGTGAGGATGTCGACGAAGCCGCCGGCGCCGAGAAAGGCGGCCGGATAAAAACGATCGAGCAGGAGGCGGAGGATATCCTGAGACCGGACGCCGGCAAAACCGTCGGTCGAGCAATCGTGATCGAGAAAATCCTCGCTGTAGCGTTTGATCTGGCAATGGTATTTCTGTTCCACGCTGAGCAGCGGCCAGAGCGATTGCAGGACAATGCGGGTTTCCGGCCAGCGCATATGGCCGTTTCGCCCGATCATGTCGTTGGAGACGAACAGGCCCGAGCGCTCCAGCGTGGCGAGGCAGTAATCGAAAACCTGTTCAAGATCCATCAGGTGATGCAGCGCGTGATTCGCCATCACCATCGTCCATGGACCGGAGAGAGCCGGTGCTGCCAGATCGAGATTGGCCGGTTCTATCCAGCGCGCAAGATCCTCTTCACTGACCTTGGCCGCGAACTGGGCCAGCAGGCCGGGTGAAACCTCCGCGCCCAGAATGCGAAAATCCTCGATGCCCTCCGAGATGAGGCGTTTTGCGATGTCGATCTCCAGCCAGCCGTCGCCACATCCCAGGCTTAGAATGGTCTTGATCGGCAGCGCCGATCCGGCGGCGGCGCGCCGATAGCCGGCGAGGTAGAAGTCGGGGATGGTTTCCACCCCGAAAACATGCTGCAGGCCTGGCCGGATATAGGTGTTCGACCAGAAATGGAACGACTCCGGCAGCTCGTGCACATTCACCGTTCCGGCATACCGGGCAATGCGCAGCGCCACGGGGTCGGCGTCATCCTCCGTTATGTCCGCAGGGGGCGCGGAAAACTTGTCCTGCACCAGAGAGGGCCTGTGTTTGCGATCGGGAGAGGTTATGTTCGACATGTCATCTGACCTCGTACCAAAGGCTTACGCCGCCGATGCCGTGTTTTCCTTGCATCAGCGACTTTGCCACGTGCGGCGCGCGCCGCACCAGAAATTCGGATCCTACCAGAACCCGGTAGCGCGCTGTGTTGTGCAGATGGGCCATCAGCAGATAGCCCTCGCCCCAATAAAGTTTTGCTTCCGTCAGCGCCTTCCGGTTTCGCGCATAGGGCAGCCTTACATCGTGTGCGTGCACCAGCACGCCGGACGGCAGATAAGGCAGGATCTTCAGGTAGAAGAACACCGTATCGCTGCCGGTTTTGACGGTATGCGATCCGTCGTAAAAAACGATGTCGCCTGGCCTGAGCCTGTTCGCCAGCTGCGCTGGATCGACGGCCTGTATATGGCTGGGTATGAACTCTATACCGTCACGCCTGGTGATATCCGTGCCCGGCTCAGGGTCGATGCAGACCAGATGGCCGGTGCCGTTTTCCGCCAAGGCAAGCTGCGTGACAAGCGAGCTATACCCCGAGCCAATCTCGATGACAGTTGCTGGCCTGTTTCTTACCACATGACAGTAGAGCAGCATAGCATCAATGCCGGAAAACTGCGTGTTCTTCCAGAAAAACGCGCCATCTCCGGCATCGGCGGGCGGATTGAAGCCGTCGGCATAGGGTATGAGGCTGGTGGTGTGGGATATGATGACGTCCGGGTCGAAGATCGCCGGATCGTCGAAGATGGCGGGCGTGTCGTTCAAGCCGGTGGCGCCGGCATATTCGAATGAGGCCTCGATCTCGGCGAGGGTGGGCGTTTCCGAATAGATGTCGGTGCGCACAAGGCTGATGCCGTGCTGCTCGAGACGCGCACGTTCCTCATCCTTCGACCATTTGAATTTCTGGCCGAGGCTGATGAGCCGATCGAGGTCTGTCCGGCGTTGCTGCTCTGGCGGTGCGGCCTGCATCTCGGGCTGAAGAGTGGATGGCGGGTAAGGCGGCGCAGGCACGGTGGCCCGGGTGGCGGCGAGCGCCTTGATCCCGTCGCTCCAGAGGCGGATGCAGTGGCGCCAGGAAAAATGTGTTTCCGCGAAGCTGCGGGCGGCCTGGCCGAGATGGGCGCGGTGATCCAGACCATGTTTCAGGATGCGATAAATTTGCGCGGGATCGTGGAAATCCGTAAAATTGAGGCCGGTGAGGCCCGGCTGATAGAGTTCGGCAATAATGTTGTCGCGGTGGCCGATGATCGGTGCGCCGCTCATCTGACATTCGATATTCTGCACCTCGTACAAGGCCTTGCGGCCCCAGGACGGTACGGTTTGTTGTATGGAGGATTGCAGATGCGCCGAACTATGTTCGTAGTTGATGGTGCAGTAGAGGTGGATCTTGTTGAAGAACTCTTCGTAGATGCGGTCGAAGCGGCCGAAGGGGATGCGCCTGGCGTCGCGCAGCGGCACGTCGCGGCCGATGCTGAGCACCTGGAGGTCGGGGTAGTCGCGCCTTAAAGCTTCGATCGGCTCGAAATAATGTTCCAGTGCCTGCATGTCGGGCGTGTTCGGTACGTCCAGCCCGATGGTGGGCGGCAGGCCGGCCTTGTAGCCGGGATGCAGCAGTTCCGGTGAGGCGCCGCGCGGGGCATAGACGAAGTGCCCGGCAAAACGGGCGGCAAATCCGGGATGGCTGGAGAGCAGATCGAAATCCTCTTTCAGGGCGCAGGCGACCAGATCGAAATTCGCGAACTGGCCGATCACCCCGGGCTCGAAAAGATGCTCCGCGGAGGGCACGAATTTGGGGAAGTTTTTCGTGAAGATCGTCGCTTGCCGGCGGCAGAGTTCGTGAAAATTCGCCCAATCCTCGGGGAAGTAGGATTGGTAGACGAGCACGTCGCAGGGGGCGAAATTCTCGCCGGTTGGGTAGACCGGCACGATGCTGAAATGCCCGCCGAACCGCGGCAGCTCGTCGAGGTCGCGCAGGCTGTGCTGTTCCAGGAAGAGGCTGTAGGCGGAGGTGTCGGCGAATGGCAACAGGAGGGTGGTTTCGTAGCCTAGCCGGCAGAACTCGATAGCTTCGAACAGGCTCATCACGCCGTTGAAGCCGCCTTGCGGAATGGGGTGGCGGCCGAAAATGGAGAGTTTCACGGGTGCTCCCGGTTTCGGTGGGGTGTGGCGGGGTATGTGCGCGGTGCCGGGCTGCACGTGATTTCACTCTGGCCCAGTCGAGATCCCTCACCCTCCCCACCCTTCGGGTTGGGCCCCTCCCTCTCCCGCAAGCGGGAGCGGGGCTTTGAGGCGATCTCCGGGGAGCGGCCGCTTTTCATGCGTTCAGCAGGAGCGTGCGGGCGCTGGCCTCGACGTGTTTCCATTTGGCGTTGGCGGGATCGATGGTTCTGGCGCGCGCGACGAACCGGGCGGCGGCTTCCGGACGCTTCGCCCTGATGGCCACGAGCGCCGCGCAGCCCTGTATCTCGGCATGGTCCGGATGGGTGACGGCCAGAGCCTCGATCCAGGGCAAGACCACGCCGGCCGATCCGGTGGCGGCGAGGTGATAATAGAGGGCGGCACGCTGGCCTACCGCCCAGCCGGGTGCGTAGGATTGGCTGATACGGATCGCCAGCGCCGGCTTTGGCGCGGCCAGATACGTGGCCATGAGCAGCGCGCGCGCCGGATTGTTGTGGCGCTGCGAGGCAACCAGCTTGATCATGCCCGTAGTGTCGTTGGCCTGGCATGATTGCAGGGTCGCCCGCAACCGGTCCGGCGTTGCAAACAGGCGGTATGTGGCGTGGCCGGAAAATGGCATTTTGATGCCGTTGATTGGTATCAGCTTGGCAAGGGCGGCCGCGTGAAACCTGTCCTGCTCGTCGTAGGGGTCGTAAAAGACGTAGGTGGTGCCGGCGCAGTCGGCGGCGGTGATGCCCATGCCGGAATTGCGCGCATAGTCGAAGTGGGTGGAAAAGCGGCCGCTTCCCACCGCGCGCGGATCGATCGAGACTTGCGGCGAGAAGGCGATGACGGTGGTGGCGTGAAGCGCGCGGCTGAATTTGATGGCGCCATAGCCGCCTTGGCTGAACCCGATGGTGACGCGCCGGGGGAACCTTCCCTCCACGCGCGCCAGAATTGCCGGAACCAGGGCGGCCATATCGTCCGCGGGAAACCAGTTGGGTGCGCGGGTGGTGACATCGATGATGCTGAAGCCGGCGCCTTGCGCCATCGGACCGCAGCGCAGGTGGGTGCCTTCTGAGACATGCCAGGAATCGTTGAAGGAGATCACCAAAGTGTCCGTGCCGTGATCGCGCAGGGTGCACTGCACCTGATCGGTTTCGGCGATCATCTGGGATGGCGCGGATGATGCCGGGGTATCGCGGGCCGGCAGCAGGGGCGCTGGATTGGGCGCGAATGATGGCTCCGTGCGGCTGCGATTTTCCGCTGCATGAGAGGCCGCAATGGAGTCCTGGGTCTCGCGCAGGATCGCTTCCAGCGCTGCGAGACGGCGGTAGGGAATGACGATGGCCTGGCGCGTCAGTATCGTTTCGGCCACGCCCGGCGCTATGGCGCCTGGTACGAGCACCACGGTGATTCGGCCGTGGGTGGCATGTTCGATGACCGCCAGTTGCACCGCGTCGATGGTGGCGGGGTCGGCCAGCATGCATATGATGAGGATCGAGAAGGGCGGCTTATCCAGCCGCAGGCTGCTTTCGCCGCCGCCATCGCGCCAGCCTTTGGGCACCAGGTAGCGGCGGCAATTATTCGCCGTAAGATGACGCCAGTGGAGTTGCTGCAGCCGCCATTCATGCAGCACCGCGAACGAAATGAGGCAAGTGATCGCAATCAGGCCAGCGACGGACAGGGAACTCACGAACGGCATTTGGCACGCGAGCCGAACAGGCGCGAAAACCAAGAAAATGAAAGTTCTTTGCTTCTTTCTTTCAAGAAAGAAGAGTCTTCTTTTCTGAAGAAAAGAAGCAAAAGACTTTTAATTTTTGCAGGCAGCTTCGAGATGCGCTTCATGTGACGCGCTTCTTGACGCGGCGGGGTTTGGGGGGCGGCGGCGGCGCGGGCGCCGCTTC
>Ga0116226_10005455_pt1 | contig 11361 bp, 6 predicted proteins | sample S1TSphfallax_FD_89692 | JGI IMG/M metagenome (GOLD analysis project Ga0116226, IMG submission 89692) | Host-associated microbial communities from peat moss isolated from Minnesota, USA - S1T2_Fa - Sphagnum fallax MG | ecosystem: Host-associated > Plants > Peat moss > Unclassified | place: USA... | reverse complement strand
TTATGGTAGACCGGCTTACCATAACACGAACGAAATCAGTATTTACATTTCTCCAGAATTTCATCGCTGTGGTTTAGGAAAACAACTTTTAGAAAAAGCAATCAACGAAAGTTCCAGTTTAGGAGTTAAGACTTTAATCAGCTTTATTTTTGCCCATAACTACCCTAGTTTAAAGCTATTTGCAAAATTCGGTTTCCAAATTTGGGGACATTTACCCAAAATTGCTGATTTAGACGGAGAAGAGAGGGACTTAATCATTATGGGGTTGCGGGTGGGATAGGGCTGATGGATGTAGGTCATTTACGAACAGGAGAGGAAGTAGCAAAAAACGTGAGACAATCAAGTCAGGTTGGATTGCACGCAAGGAGAAGCATGGCGAAGATTATCCAAATATTGCTATTTACGTTTTTACCTACGTTGGAATAGGCTACTTCCAGTGTCATAGTATCATGTAATCGTTTGGAGTATTTAGAGATAGCTTATGTACTTGGTGCTTATTGAAACGTCAGGAAATCAAAATTACATTTTTTCAACTAATAAACTCAAAGAAAATATCGGTGCTTCTGAGTTAACTTATCGTGCTGGGACAATCTGGGTCTTAGAAGCTGTCAAAAGATTACGTAGCACACCAGAATCAATTCATCAATTAGACCTATTATTAAAAGATGAGATTACATCCCAGAGTAGCGCAAGTGATGTGAGAAAAAAACTATTAAATGAAAAAGCTATTGAATCACAAAATACGGAAATAGAAATAATTATTGCAACTTCTGGGAAAGCTTTGTTACTAACTCAAAAGCGATGTGTAGCTAAGAGTATCATTCGGTATGTAACGCATAAAGCATTAAAATACGCGCCAGGTTTAGATGTTTGTGGTGTTTTTTCGGAGTTTGAATGGGGGAACAACTTGAGTAAAGCAGTGAAAGAAGTTTATCAAAAACATGAAGAACACCGTTCTTTTAAATCATCCCCTCATTTACGTTTTCTAAGATTACCTGTTTTTGATGAATGTGTAACTAGTGGATTACCTGCGACTGATGTAGATACAAAAACTGCTGATGAAAAATCCGTAATTAGATCGTCTGTAAGTTTTAGTAAGCGTGAATATGGGGAAAAAGGGCGTCAACGTATTGAAAATATTCTCAAGGAATATAATATTGAATTCAGCTTTTCTAATAGCATTAGAGCTTTAGATGAAGAAGAATTTGATGAAGATGAAGGCAAAAATAGTAAAGTAAGAAAACTAGATTGGTTGGCTGTAATTCATGCTGATGGTAACGGACTAGGCGAAATTTTTCTCAACTTCCAAGAGTATCTTGATAAACTTAAAACTAAGGAAATTAATTTGAATGTCGATAGAAATTACGTAAATGCTCTTCGGGATTTTTCTATTGCTCTTGACATTTGTAATGAAAAAGCTTTTATAAAGGCATTGACAGCCTTCCCAAAAAATGAAAAAGGATTAATACCTATCGTACCGTTAGTTTTAGGAGGAGACGATCTAACTGTAGTATGTGATGGAAAATCTGCTTTAGATTTTACCCAAAAATTCCTAAGTAATTTTGAAGAAGAAACTGGGAAAGAGCAAGAGGTAGAAGATAAAAAAATTAATATTATTTCAGAAATTGCTGGTGGTGCTTTCAATGTAAAACCCTTATCTGATTGTGTGGGCTATAATCTCAATGTAAAACGATTATCTGCTTGTGCAGGTGTCGCCATTATTAAACCTCATTTTCCATTTTCAGTAGCTTATGAATTAGCAGAGAACTTAATGCAGTCTGCTAAGGAAGTAAAGAAAATTGTCAAAATCCAAACCACAGACGAGAATTCTGACGAGGATAGTAAACCATACCCCTGTTCGGCTTTAGATTTCCATGTCCTATATGACAGTAGTGCAGTCGATTTAGAGCATATTCGGGAGAAATTAATATTAGAAACATTAGAAAATGGCAAAACCAAGCTTTTTGCTCGTCCCTATGTTGTTACTTCTGAAGAAAATTTACTAAAAGCTACTGGAGAAGACTGGAGGAAAGTTCATCAATGGAAATCACTACAAAAAAGAGTTAAAGCCTTAACAAAGAAGGACGAAAATGATAGCAGTAAACTTAACTTACCTAATAGCCAAATACACGGCTTAAGGGAAGCCTTATTTCTAGGAAGAGAAGCTGCAGAAGCGAGATACAAACTTATCCGTAGTCGCTATATTAACAAGGGTATTACGGAGCTAGAATTTGAAGATTATCCAGAGTGTCTTTTTTCTCCAGAACCAAAAAAAGACTCCGAACATGAAACCTACATAACAGGTTTACTTGATGCTATAGAAGCGGCAAATTTTCTTAAATAGAGCAGGAAAAAATTTATGAATAGTAAAAGAAAACATAAAAGTAATAAAAATCAAAAAAAGAAGAGTCAGCCTTCTCAAATTCAGAATAACAAACAACCTATGAAGGAAATTTCTCCTTCTAATTTTAAAATTCCTTCCCAACCATTTGAAGTTACTATCGAAATAGATAGTGATTGGCACATAGGATCTGGTGCGGGAATACCTGGAGATGTTGATCGGTTAGTATTACGAGATCGCAATGGCTTTCCTTATATTCCTGCTAAAACAATCACTGGTATTTGGCGCGATGGTTGTGAATTAGTTGCATTAGGTTTAGATAGTGGCGATAAAAATGGTATTTGGCATAGTTGGGTTGATTATTTATTTGGCGAACAACCAGCACTACCTGAAATTAACCTGACAAAGCATCCTCGTCCTGCTGTTGTTTATATTAGAGCAGCAGCTTTTTCTCCTCAGTTTAAGAACGCTATTGAAACTTTAGAAAATAAACAAGCGCAGATTATTATTAGGGATGCGTTCACTTTCATTAAACCAGGAATCAGAATCGATCCTGAAAGTGGCTGTGCTCAAGAAGATAATTTGCGATTTGCAGAAATGGCAAGAATAGGAGCTAGCCTTAAAGCTACCTGTGAATTAGATTTTGGTAAAGCTACGGATGAAGAACAGAAAGAAGAACAGAAAATAGCCTATACACTGCTGTTAGCTGGTGCAAAGATGGTAGAAAGAATAGGAGGAAAACGCCGTCGTGGTTCGGGTAAATGTAGACTAGTGATCTCTGAAAATATTAATCCTTGGCTAGATTTGTTAGAGAAATCTCCTCCTAAACCACCAGAGTTTTCTTTAAGAAGTACAGAAGCTACTAACTGGGATGATACAGAGGCTAATAAAGAGGATGATTGGGTAAGAATTAAGTTAACATTATTTACTGAAACTCCCGTAGTGATTGCAGCCAGAAAAGTAGGTAATGTGGTAGAAACTTTAGACTATATACCTGGTACTCATTTATTACCTATAATTTCAAAAAGATTAGGCAAAAATCTACGTCAAGCCATTGCTCAAGGAGATTTAATAGTTGCTAATGCTACAGTTCAAGTCAACGAAGAAAAAGGCAGACCTATTCCTTTTGCAATGTTTCATGAAAAAGTTGGAGGTAGTTGGAAAGAAGGTAAGCAACTATATAACAAATTGTTAAAAGAGAAGCCGGAAAACAAAAAACAAGATAAAGGTTTGCGTCAAGGCTATATAGGTTGTACAAAAAATTTAGAATTACTTCTATATACGAGTAATGAAAGTCTGGTTTCCAGTATAGAAACACACAATACTGTAGATGACAAGTATCAACGTCCTGATAAAGAAGTTGGAGGTGTTTATAGTTATCAAAATATAGCATCCGGTAAAACACTACAAGCTGAACTTAGATTACGTAAGGGACTAACTGATAATCTCGGTAAAAGTTGGTGGAAGGTTTTAGAAGGAAAGATTAAAATTGGAACTTCTAAAAAAGATGATTATGGTCTGGTTTCCATTCAAGCAAATAGAATTGAGGATTCAAAGCAAAAACCTACATCTCAAAATGTTAATGATCGCACTTCAGAAGTACAATTAAGTGTTTGGTTATTATCTGATGTTTTATTACGCGACAATCGTCTGCGTCCTACTACAAAAATCGAAGATTTTCGAGAAGCGTTACAAACTAAACTAAACGAAGGACTGGAATCAGATAAGAAGATTAAATTTGCAGAAGATAAAGTAAGTGCGATCGCTCGTTCCCGTCGTACTGAATCTTGGCAAAGTAAATGGGGTTTACCTCGTCCTTCTCTAGTTGGTTTAATGGCTGGAACTTGTATAGTTTTTAGAGTTAAAGAAGGACAAGAATACATCAATGCTGAAAAATTAGCCGATATAGAAATGTCTGGAATTGGCGAACGTACTGCTGAAGGTTACGGACAAATTTGTTTTAATGACCCACTTTTAACAGAATCAGGATTGAAGAAATGCAAAAAATTAGAGAAAGATTCAGCTTATAATTCAGACAAATTGTCTAAAAGAAAGTTATCTGAGAAAGATACAGATTTTAATTATGCTCGGATTATTGAAAAAACTGCTTGGCAAGATACGATCCACAAAGCAGCTTTATTTCTAGCGAATGACAAGGACTCTAGGTATAATATTTTAGGAATAAAGTTAGAAACAGAAGAAGGTAAACAAGAGAAAATTAGTAAACCTTCAATGAGTCAGCTGGGAAGTTTACGTTCCATACTTTCAAAACTTAAGTCTCCAAGTGATGAAACGGTAAATTCATGGATAAAAAATCGTCGGGATAAATGGTTTCAGGAAAATGATGTTAGTAGAAAAAGTTTGAATAAAATATCCGACCTAGTTACAAATTGCGATAAGATCTGGGAATATTTAAATAATGGACTGGAAAAAATTAAGCATCCGAAATTTAGTGAAATTGTAATTACAAAAGAAGGTGAAAGCTTTCTCAGAAATGATTTGTGGGTAGATGCAGTAAAAATTCTTGTTGACGCTTGTATTCGTGCTCATAAACGAGAATTGGAAGAATCAAGAAATAAAGGAGTTGACAAAAATGGCGCGTCAGATAGAATCTAGATTTAAAATTTCTGGAACTTTAATTGCTGAAAGTCCTCTTCATATAGGTGGTAAAGGAGGCGATCCCTTAATCGATTTATCCCTGGCTCTCAATGGTAGAGGAGAATACTATATTGCTGGAACAAGTTTAGCTGGTGCATTGAGAAATTGGATGCAAGATTGCTTTCAGGATAAAGAAAGATTAATTGATAAACTCTGGGGATTTTCAGAAAAAGAAAACAATGAAGATAGTAATAGAGGTCATGCTAGTTTTGTTTTAGTAGAAGATTCGATTATAAAGCTCCCACAAGGCGCAACAGTCGAAATTCGGGATGGAGTGGGAATTGATAGAGAATGGGGTACAGCAGCTAATCAAATTAAATACGATCGTGCTATTATTCCTCGTGGTGCTTCTTTTGCATTAGACCTAACATTAGAAATTCCTAGAGCTAATCAAGAAGGCTACGAAATTGATGCAGATGATGCAGATAGTGTCAACAAAGCTATAGGTACATTATTAGCTACTCTTAGCGCAGGTGAGATTAAATTAGGAGCAGCTAAAACAAGAGGATTGGGAAAAGTTAAACTAGCACCAGGTTATTCAGTAAACAAGCATGATGTTATCACCCCTGAGGGGATCATAGCTTTTTTAAAAGAAAAATCAGAGAATAATAAAAAACCAGAGAACAATTATGAACTATCTCATGAATCTGTAACTATTCCCCAACTAACTATCACCATTAAATGGAAACCAGTTGGAGCTTTAATGGTTAAGACAGAACAGGATGGTATTGCAGTTGATATCTTACCATTAGTTAGTTCGATAAACCAAAATGTTGCTTTTGTTTTGCCTGGAAGTTCCATTAAAGGAGCATTGAGAACTCAGGCTGAAAGAATTGTTCGCACAGTTTGTAGAATAAATATGACGAACGTACAAGAAGGTATAAAAAGATTTAACCAGCAATTGCAAGAAATTCCTTTAGTAGAAACTATATTTGGTGTAGCAGCTAGAAAACAAGAAATTAATCGTAATGGAAAGCTAAAACTAGGCTTAGGAGCGTTATCGATTGATGATTGTTATGCCGAAAATAATCATATGAGCTATGATAAATGGAGTAAGATTACTTCTGCTCCTGACATGGATGAGCATGATTGGCGTAATTTAAAATCTGTTCCCGTCGAACAGCAAAAAACGCATCTTCATAAAGCCTTAGATGAAGCTAATTTGACAACTACTCAACAAGCCTATCATGTTGCGGTCGATCGCTGGACTGGAGGTGCAGCAGATAAATTTCTTTACAGCAATTTAGAGCCTTTTGGTATTAAGTGGGAAGATATTTGTTTAACATTAAACTTTAATCGTATTCCTGAAAATGAACAAACTGCTACTATTGCTTTACTACTAATAACATTACGCGATCTTCATGCTGGAAGAATTCCTCTTGGCTATGGAGTAAATCGAGGAATGGGTACAATTCAAGTTGAAAAAATTTCATTTCAAGCCAAGAATTTGCCTAAGCCTTTGGATTTATTTAACGATAAAAATACAGAAATCAATTTTTCACCAGAAGGACAGCTTCAACAATTTGATTCTAATTTACTTACCGAATTAGAAAAAAGTTGGCGAGTCTGGATTGAATGTAATAATCATAATAAAGGGTAAATATTATGAAAAAGCTATACTGGCAAAAAAGTGGAGAAAATATTACTTTACAAGATGCAATTAATTCAGTATATCGGAAAAATTCTCAGTATCTCGATAGCGCAATAGGACTAATTTATAGTCCTGAAAAATGTTGTTTTGTCAAAATAGATGGTGAAAATATAGAAGAGCCACCTAAAGAACCTAAAGAGAAAAATATGGATATCGCCTCTGTATTTGAAGCGAGAATATTTACTAAAAATCTAGAACTAAGGTGGTTAAATGTAAAAAATGGAGAGGGTAAAGCAGTATTAATTTCTGATGCTGAACTTGACTCATGTTTAGAAATTCCATCAGAGTCTTCAGAAGTATTGACAACTCAAGAACAATACTATTTACTGTGGGGAGAAGGTACACAAAATTTTTCTAATACAGGTAATACATGGAGTAAACTGATCTCTTCTCGTATCGGCTCACTATATGTTCCTTATAATGAGTATAAAAAACGATGTTATCTTAAGACTCGCGAATACTTTGAAGAAGATAAATATGGAAATATTTCAGTATCAGAAGAACGATTAATATCGCTGGAGACAAAAAATGGAAACAGGGAACCTAAAAGTTATTAATGGTAAAACCCTACAAATTAATTTTATTAATTCCAAGGGAAAATCAGTTGATTTTAATATCAAAGACTCTGAATTATCAGGATCACTTTTAGACAAAAAGAAAAATACTATCGCTCAACTGAACGGCATAGAAGTTGAATTTAACTTAATAAAAGGACAACCACAACAAGTGAAAGAAAAAGGGAAAACATTCGATAATTCACAAAGCGGGGATTTCCATAACCCTTATAACTTTGTTCCTGCACTACCTCGCGATCATTTACCTAGATTTATAGCAAAAGAACTAGATAGAGAATTAATAAGTGAACTTGGTGATGGTTATCCTTCTGGTCATGGTTCTTATCGAGATGGGTTTTGGAGTGGTAAGATATCCGTCTCCTTGACCACAGTTACACCTTTGCTTATTCCTGATGCAGCGAATCTAACAGAGACAGCAGATGGAAATAGTCAGGGACATAAAACTTATCCAATTCGTCTCGATCCTAGATATTTAGATGCAAATGGCAAACCATATTTACCATATTTACCACCAACTTCGATTAAGGGAATGTTGCGATCGGCTTATGAAGCAGTAACTAATTCTCGATTATCAATATTTGTGAAACATGAAGATCCCTTAGCTTTTAGAATGTCCACCAATCTTGGTATACAAATGATTCCGGCTCGAATTGAGCAAGATGAAAATGGGAATAAGCGGATTAGCTTATTCCCAGGTACATCAAGTATCAAAGCTGATGGTACTCCTAGCCCTAACCTAATGTATGCAGCTTGGCTACCTCGTTATCGCAGAGGTGAAATTTCCCCCAATGCTATTAAATACCCAAATAATAAATTACCTGAACATCAGCAAGAAGTAGAAGCTTGGGTTGAAAAGTTCCAGCATTGGAGATGGGATAAAAGAAGCAATCAACATATAAAGGATTTCCAATATTGGCGTGTACGTAAAATTGTTCCTCTAAAAGAAACCCTAGGAGATAAACCAGATCCAACCTCTGAAAAGAATAAAATAGATAGACAATCTCATCATCAACCTTTAGGAATAATAGAAAGTATTCGTGGTTTTGTTTGTATTACCAACCAAAATATTGATAAAAAACATGATGAACGAGTGTTTTTTAATAAGGGAAGTCAGATTGTTAAAGTTATACCTAAAGATGATTTACAAAAACTAGAAAAGCACTGGCAAAATTTGATTACTAATTACCAAGAAATTCATGAAGATGAAATTTGTAAAAAACATAAAGATAGCCCACCCGCTTTAAATAATTCTGTCTGGTCACGTCATATTAAAGGAGTAGGTTATAGTCTAGCAATTCATGAACGTACATTAAAGCCGGGTACTTTATGTTATGCAAGAATAAGGAAAAATGATGATGAGTATGAAGTATTAGGACTATATCCAGTAATTATTGCGAGAGAATTATTTAAAAACAATCCTCTCAGCTTATTGCCTGAAGAATTAAGACCTGCACTGAGTATAGATAATCTCTCACCTGCGGATAGAGTATTTGGTTGGGTAAATCAAGAAACAAGCGGTTCTTATAAAGGTCAACTGAGGATTAATTCAGTTAAATGTAAATCAGATAACTCCATTAAATATTTTGATAAAGAACCGTTTAAGGATGGTCTACCCTTGGCAATTTTAGGAGAACCAAAACCAGAACAGGCTCGTTTTTATGTTGCTAAGACTCCTAATGGAGAACCTTTAAAAGATAAAACTAAAACAGAAGGTTATCAAAAAGGACAAGGTTTGCGAGGGCGAAAAGTCTATCCTCATCACCAACTAACAGAAGAATACTGGTCAACAGATTCTGGCAAAATTAAAGTAGGTGAACGATATCGTGAATACCTACGACCTGATAAAAAACAGGATAAGCAAAATCGAACTATTAAAGCTTGGGTTGAGCCAAAAACTACATTTACTTTTGATATTGAGGTCATCAACTTATCAAATGTTGAACTTGGCGCACTTCTTTGGTTATTATCAGAAGTTGATTATCACCGTTTAGGTGGAGGAAAACCACTAGGCTTTGGAAGTATTAAATTGAGTAGGGAGGATACAGATTTAAGAACTGGTAAGGAATGGAAAGATTTCTATGGTTCCCTCATACCTATTGATAAGCCACAACAAACAAATGCTATTAATAGCATTGAATGTTTCAAAAAAGCTGTAGAAGATGCTTATGAAAATACTTTTGATTGCGTTTCTTTTATTGCTGCATTTTCACAAGCTACAACAGGTTTCGCTCAACCCATTCATTATCCAAGAACTACACCAGATCCCAAGCCTGAAGGTGAGTCTTTCGAGTGGTTCGTATTGAATGAGAGTGGTAAAAAAGATAGAATACCTCTTAGGCTCGAACTTCCTAGCCTTACTGAGAATCAAGCTCTATATTTAGATCCCACAAAACAAAAATAAAAAATAATTGACACGCAATTTAAGTTAACATTAGGAGGCAATATGGCTAAGATACTAATCTCTCCTCTGGGTGTAGGTGGACGATTCAATGATAAATCACAGAGGGAATACGAAAAAGCCGATTATGAAATAGATAATAAGCGATATTTAGAGAATCGATTTGTAGCTTCTGTACTATACGAACACTTTAATTTAGATGGAATTATATTTATTGGTACTGTTAAATCAATGTGGGAAGAAGTTTATCGCTTCTTCTGCGAAAAGAATAATATAGCGATAGACGAAGATTACTGGTTTTATCTAGTTCAACAGATTGATAAATCAAATCGTGACAGTTCTCTTGATGAATTGGATTTATCTAAATTAATAGATGTTTTAGGTATTCGCTCTCAATGCATATTAATAAAATATGGACTAAATGAATCAGAACTATGGGAAAACTTTGATAAAATCATCAATGTAATTAACTCTCTCGATAATAAAGATGAACTATATATTGATATAACCCATTCTTTCAGATCTTTATCATTGTTTCAATTTTTGACTATAACATTTATTAATGATTTACTTTATGATAAAGAAATCAAAATATCAGGAGTCTATTATGGGATGTTGGATGTAAAGAGAGAGTTAAATTATGCTCCTATTGTTAATCTCAAATCATTATTTGAAATGACATCATGGATTAAAGGTGCGTACAGCTTACAAAGTCATGGAAACGGAGAATTAATAGCTGAATTATTGAAAACACAAGGAGAAAAAGAATTGGCTGATCGAATAGAACAGCTATCTCAAGCTATTAACATTAACTACGTTAGTACTATTAAACAATGTAGTTCTAATCTCAAAGCATCTTTGAGTAAGCCAACCACGAATAAACCGTTCAATTATATCAGAAATATTCTAGAAGATTTTGTTAAGAGGTTTACTAGAAGTTCTACTAGCGAAGCTAATTTTCAAATAGAACTAGCAGGATGGTATTTTGATAACCAACGCTATGCTACTGGTTATATTACCCTTGCAGAAGCAATTATTACTTATGTTTGTGAAATTAATGGTGAGGATGTTAGAGTTAAATGCAAACGAGATGACATGAAAAAGCTTCTCAAAAAACCAGAAAATCGAGATTACGAACTAGCAAAAATTTATAGCAAGGTTGATAAAATTCGTAATAGCGTAGCTCATGCTTTATTAGAGATGGATAGAAAAATAGAAAACTATTCAGATGCAATAACGAATGCAAAGCTTTATCAGCAATCAGCAAAAAAAATATTTGCAACTAAAACTCTAGGTAATTGATTATAACCCAATATTGCGTTTACCTTCTCGGAAAAGAATTAAGTATAAACGGAACAGCAATCACTAACCCCCATTTTAATACGCCAACAATGATTGTGTTCCTAGCAACACACAAATCCTTAGCCCATGAAACTCTAATCAAGTTAACCTAAAAATAAATATATCATCCAGAAAAATTAATCATTCAAGTACCTAAATGGCTAACAAGCTGATTAGTACCAATATTAAACCATCTTTTAGAAACAGTGTTTTCCTAAGATTGGTGGTGTTATTAAAAACAGAGGAATTTTTGGCTGGGAAATAAATGATAATTCTTTATACACGAAAAAGCACCTGAGTTTTTACTCACCCAGGCGCTCCCCCGTATAACTTTATACCAGCCCACTAGTTTGATCCAATATTCAAAACCCGCGACATTGCTGTAGAAGAAAAGCAC
>Ga0116226_10005454_pt1 | contig 11362 bp, 10 predicted proteins | sample S1TSphfallax_FD_89692 | JGI IMG/M metagenome (GOLD analysis project Ga0116226, IMG submission 89692) | Host-associated microbial communities from peat moss isolated from Minnesota, USA - S1T2_Fa - Sphagnum fallax MG | ecosystem: Host-associated > Plants > Peat moss > Unclassified | place: USA... | reverse complement strand
GCGCGAACGCGAACAGCTGATCGATGTCCGCCTCGCCCGGCACCGGCACCTTCGGGTCATCCACCGCATTACCCCCGATGCGCAGACTCCTCACGCCCAACGTGCGATAAAGCTCAACCAGCCCCTTATCCCGCGCATCGAAGTAATACCGCCCCGCTTGCGGCAGCACCTCCCGCGTTTCGTAGCTCAATCCCAAGAAAAGCGGCGACACCGCCGGAGCCACCGCCTCGGTTGAGATCGCGACCTCCACCCGCTCCGCCCGGCCGCACACCCCCACCCACAACGCTGCCGCCGCGCCCAGGAACAGCCGCAGGCCGAGCACCCCATTGCCGGAAGCTCCCCCGCGCCGGCCTCGTCCAACAGCTACGGTGGGAAGGATAAATAAACTCCGGATTAGTCTTGTGATGATCATCCGAGCGCGAAATCGGATCTGTCCCAATTCAGCCATAGTCGGATCGGTTCCGATGCACCCCCCATGCCGTCCATCCCCCGCCGGCCAATTTCCATGTTACGACGACGAAATTCACTCGCCTCCCCCAAGCGCAGCCGGCCGCCAGCCGCTGCGCTCGCAGTACCGGCACTTAATTTGAGGATCGTTGCCCCTGCCGACACCCCTTGGAATTTGAGAGGCTGCCATCGCCTCAGCTCCGCCCACTTCAGCTCCGCCCCTGTAGCGTTGGTCGGCCAGAGAACTCCGGCTACGTATCGCCCCGGATGCCGCAGGGAGGCTTCCCCGAGGAGGACTTGGTGCCGCCTTCGGCCGTCTCCGTCGGACGGGGTCTGGTCGGGAGTTACTCCCGACGGTCTCCCCGTCCGGGTCTGACGGCCGATCCGGGCCTTGGCACCACCCCGACGAGGGAAGCCTCCCTGCGGCACCGGGGCTTCCGAAGCCAATATCCTCTCGCCCGTCGCCGGTTCCGCAGCGCCGTCGCAGCCCCCTCAAAGCCCCGCAAACGCCGCCACCATCGCAGCCTTATCCCCCGCCTTGAAGAACGACGTCCCCGCCACGAAGGTATCCGCGCCCGCCGCCCGGCAACTCCGCGCTGTCTCCAGATCGATCCCCCCGTCCACTTCGAGCCGCAGCTCGAGGCCCCGCTCGCGCCGCCACCCATCGATCGTCGCAATCTTCGGCAGCATCTCCGCGCGAAAACTCTGCCCGCCGAAGCCCGGCTGCACCGTCATCACCAACACCAGGTCCACCGCCGTCAGAAACGGTTCGATCGTCGCCGCCGGGGTCCCCGGATTGAGCACGATGCCCGCCTTACAGCCCAGTTCCCGGATTCTCGCCAGTGTCGCCGCATGGTCGTAGCTCGGTTCGATGTGGATGCTGATGCGGTCCGCCCCCGCCCGGGCAAACGCCTCCACATACCGCTGCGGCTCCGAGAGCATCAGGTGCGTGTCGAAGAACAGCTTCACGCCGTGCCGCCGCAACGCCGCCAGCGTTTCCGGGCCGAACGACAGGTTCGGCACGAAATGCCCGTCCATGATGTCGAGATGAAGCCACGCCAGCCCAAGGTCGACGACCTGCCCGGCGCTCTCCAGCAGCCGGGCATGATCGCCGGCGAGCAGGGACGGGGCCAGGACGGGCGGATGGAGCGGGGCGGGGGATGGAGGCAGCGGAGGCATGGCCAGTTTTACCACACGTCGAGGACGGTGTGGGTGATTTGGTCAGCCAGGTCTTTGGCCAGTTGCGGCACTTCGTTATATTCCGACTGCTGCTGGTCGTTGCTCAGGCCCAGCGGCACGTCGCCCAGGCCATTGTCGATGAAACTCTCGCGCTGTACGGTGATCAGCCGATTCTCGAACAGAATCTTACCCGTGCGATTGTCGCGCAATTTGCATGTCGCCGTCAGAAACAGCGTGAATTTTCGCGCCAGCCCCGTGTCGTCCTCCCGGTTGGCCGCCACCTCCCGGCGAAACTCCGTCAGGGCGATCTCCAGGGTCGCATCCGCCCGATCGGGGTGATCCTCCAGCGCCACCCGACCGTCGCGGATGAAGGCCTGTCGGACCTCCGAGCTGACAATCGCCCGCGATTGCGCCAGTTTCGTCTTGTTCGATGTGGGCGCGATATAGAGGGTCGAGAAGGGCAGCGAACCGCGGCCGGACCCCAGCTGATACGCGCACCCCGTCCATAGCCCGGCCAACAGGCAGGGAAGCAGCAGCGCCCGCCACAGCAGGCCGCAGGCGGAAAAACGGGGGATCGACCGGTCGCGGCGCATGGCGCGGGGTAGGGTGGGCCAGGGTTTCGGCTGGTCCGCGGCCGATCCTAGAATAGCCAGAAACGCTTCTTCTTGGACGTCGGCTGCCCGGCGGCCTTGGCATCCACTTCCGCCAGCCGCTTCTTGGCGAGCTGGGCGACGACCGAGTCCGGATAGGCCGTGATCGCCTCATTGTAGAACACCCGGGCCGCGGTGTAGTTGTCGCGCTTGTAGAAATAGAAGTCGCCGATCTTCACCTTGCTCTGGGCCAGCATCACCTTCATCTGCTCGAGTCCCCGCGCCGCGACCGGCACCCCGCCGTCGCTCGGGAACAGGATCATGAAGTCCTCGTAATAGCTGATGGCCTCCTTCGTCGAGGCCTGGTCGTAATACGGCCCCTGCGAAATCGAGGCATGCAGCTGGCCGAGTTTCAGGTAGGCCGTCGGGGCGAGCACGCTCTGCGGGTAGGTGTTGACCATGCGGTCGAGGGCGTCGATCGCCTCCTCTTTCTCGTTCATGAACTGGTGGGTCCGGGCCACGTCCATCAGCGAAAGCGGCGCGTAGTCGCTGTAGGGCGCGTCGACGAGGATGGTCTCAAAATATTGGATGCCCTTCGTCCGGTTGGTAAAGCTCGGGATCCAGCCCCAGATGCGGTTGCGGGCCCCGTCGACCAGCGCGGCGGCGATGCGGTATTGTTCGCCGATCACCTCGTTGAACCGCCGCGTGTTCGGGTAGCTGCTGATCAGGCGCTGAAAATCATCAAACGACTTGAAATACTGCCGCCGGTGCAACCGCAGCATTCCCGCCCGGTACAGCGCTTCGGGCGCGTAGACATCGCTCGTGTAGCGTTTCGCGACCTTTTCATAGGCCCGGATGGCGGACCCGTTGCTGCCCCGTTCCTCCTCGGCCCGGGCCTTGTTCATCAGCTTGAGCGCCGCCTGTCCGTCGGGCCCGGAAAGGCCGGAAAGCGCGCCCCCCTCCAGGTTCCACCCCGTCTGCGGGTTCCACACCAGATCGGCCGCCAGCCGGCCCGGCAGGATCAGAGCCGCGGCCGCGATCAGAAACAAGGTAAGCAGCAGGCGGCGATGGCGGGGGTTCGGCATGAAGGCGTAAATCACCAGCGAATCAGGGCGCTCCCGTAGGTCAAGCCCGCCCCGAATGCGACCAGCAGCGTCACGTCATCCGGCCGAATCCGCCCGGCGCGCCTCGCCTCATCCAGCGCGAGCGGAATCGAGGCCGCCGACGTGTTCCCATAACGGTCGAGGTTGACGAGGAAACGCTCGATCGGGAGTTCGAGCGATTGGGCGAGGGCTTCGATGATGCGCAAGTTGGCCTGGTGGGGGATGACGAGCCCGATCTGAGCCGCAGACAGGCGGTGTTGTTCCAAGATATCGCGCGCCGCCTCCTCCATCGCCCGCACCGCCATTTTGAACACTTCCTTCCCCTTCATCTTGATGAAGTGGCCCCCCGCCGTGAGCGTCTCCGCCGAGGCGGGCAGGCGGCTGCCCCCTGCGGGAATGCACAGCAGTTCGGCGTCGCCGCCCATCACCCCGAGGCGCGTGCCGATCAGCCCCCGGCCCGGGCGCTCATCGACCCCCAGCACAGCCGCGCCGGCGCCGTCCCCGAAGAGCAGGCAGGTCGTGCGGTCCTGCCAGTCGACGATCGAGGAAAGTTTTTCCGATCCCACCACCAGCGCCTTCCGGTAGCGTCCCGAGCCCACCATCGCCGCCGCCACATCGAGGGCGTAGAGGAAGCCCGAGCAGGCGGCGTTCAGGTCGAAGCAGGCCGTGGCGTTGGCCAGCCCCAGCCGGTCCTGCAGCGCGCACGCGGAGGCCGGCATCACCATGTCCGGCGTGATGGTCGCGACGACCACCAGGTCGATTTCGGCCGGCGCCACCCCGGCGTCGGCGAGGGCCCGTTCGGCGGCCTTGACCGCCATGTCGGTCGTGCCTTCGCCCTCGGCCGCGATCCGGCGCTCCCGGATGCCGCTGCGCGCGCGGATCCATTCGTCGGACGTGTCGACCATCTTCGCCAGGTCCGAATTGGTCAGGATGCGTTCCGGAGCATAGGCGCCTGTGCCAAAAATGACGGTGGAACGCGAAGACATGGCGGACGGGGCGGGCGGGACCGGACCGCCTACGCGCCCTGCAGGATTTCGTTGGCTCGGGCGATATCCGCCTCCATGCGATGATTCATGTCGGCCTTGATGATCTCGGCCGCGGACCGGATTGCGCTCTCGATGGCGTGGCGGTTGGCCGACCCATGGGCCTTCAGGATGTTGCCGCGCAAGCCCAGCAGGGGAGCGACCCCATACTTTTCCGGATTGATCCGCTCCCGGAGGCCCGCGTAGGCGCCCTTCGACAGGAACGCGCCGGCGGCCCGGAGCGGGTTCGCCCGCAACTCCTCGCGGAGCATGTCGGAGAAGAATTTCACCAGCGATTCCCAGCTCTTGAGCATGATGTTGCCGACGAAACCGTCGCACACCACGACGTCCACGTGTTCGGCGAACACATGGAAGCCCTCGATCGGACCGACGTAATTCACGATGCCGCCGAGTCGCTTGATCAACTCGTTGGTCTCGGTGATGACGCTGTTGCCCTTACCCTCCTCGGTGCCGATCGTCATCAGGCCGACCCGGGGCGCGGTGGCTCCCAGCATCACGCTCGCATAGTGGCTGCCCAGAATCGCGTTGTGCACGAGGTGCTCCGGCTTGGCTTCCGGATTGGCGCCCGCGTCGATCAGCACGAAATGGCCGCCTTCGCGCGGCACCACGGCGGCAAGGGCCGGTCGGGCCACCCCGTCCATCGTCCGCAATCGCAGCGTGCCGCACGCCATGAGGGCGCCGGTATTGCCGCAACTCACCACCACGTTGGCCTCGCCCGCCTTGACCAGCTCGATGGCCCGAACCATCGAGGAGTCCTTTTTGCGCTTCAGCGCCACCAGCGGCTTGTCATCCATCGTGATGACATCCGGCGCATGCAGGAGCGAAAGGCGCGGATGACTCGACAGCCGATGCTGGCTGAGCAGCGGCCGCAGGACGGCCTCGTCCCCCACCAAGGTGATGGGATTGAGGTCCGGAATGTCGCCCAGGGCCAGTTTGACGGCCGCCACGACCTCGTCCGGGCCCATATCCCCCCCCATCGCGTCCACCGCGATGCGCCCGGGACTCTCCGGGGACGATGTCGCCAGCGTTCCTCCGAGAACGGACGATTCCGGGTTCAAACCTCGACGTCGACGACCTGCCGTCCGCGGTAGGTGCCGGTCTTGGGATTGACGCGGTGGGGCCTGAACAGGCTGCCGTCGGCGGGGTCTTTTGCGAATTCGGGCGCTTTGAAAGCGTTGGCGGCGCGGCGATTGGCGCTGCGGCGCTTCGATTGCTTGCGTTTCGGATTGGCCATGGGAGGAAGGGTCTGGAACTGCGGCAGGGCCGACTGGGCGCCGTCGCGGGTTTTTGTAAAGGGTATGGAGTAAAGGCTGGGCGCCCCTTCCGTCAAGCGCGTAACCCGGCGTCCGGCGGTGGTTTCGCTTGAGCTGCCGCCGGGCTCGCATACCAACAAGCTAACCCATGGCCCCCTCCCTGCTCCAAATCATCCTCCTGGGCCTGGTCCAGGGTGCGGCGGAGATGCTGCCCGTCTCCAGTTCGGCCCATGTGATCGTGGCCGAGAAGCTGATGCGGCTCGACCCCTCCAGCCCCCCGATGACGTTCCTCCTCATCATGCTGCACACGGGCACGATGGGCGCGATGATCGTCTATTTCTGGGGGGCCTGGCGCCGGAGCTTCTTCGCCGACCCGGCCACCTTCCGCTCCGCCGTGGTGCGGCTCGGTGTGGCGACCGTCGCCACGGCCGCCGTCTATCTCGTCCTGAGCCGGCTGGCGGTGAAACTTCTGCTGCACGGCCGCTCCGGCATGGAGGTGGAGGACCTGTTCGGCAATCTTCCCCTGATCGCGGCCTCGCTCGCGGCGGCGGGCATCCTCATCCTCGTGGCCGCGCGCCGGTCGCCCGCCTCGGCGGAGGCCGGCCCGATTGCGCCGGGCCGCGCCTGCTGGATCGGGGCGGTCCAGGGGGTCTGCCTGCCCTTTCGCGGCTTCTCGCGGTCCGGAGCGACGATCTCGACCGCGCTTCTTCTGGGAGTGGCCAAGGCGCGGGCCGAGGAATTCAGCTTTGCCTTGGCCGTCATTCTCACCCCTCCCGCGCTCGGGCGGGAATTCCTGCGCCTCGTGCACATGCGGGCGGCGGCGGATCCCGCCGCGGCGATCCACCTCGGCCGTCTGATCGGGCCGGGATGCGCCGGTCTGGCGGCCAGCTTTCTGGCGGGGCTGCTCGCGTTGCGCTGGCTCTCGGGCTGGCTCGAACGGGGCCGGTGGGCTTATTTTGGCGCGTACTGTCTGGTCGCCGCCGCCGGGATCGGGGTGCTCGCCGGGTACGGCGGTTTCTGAGCGATGGACTCGCTCGGTTCGCTGACGGCCGGCCTGCTCGCGCGCCGCGACTTGTCCGCCGACGAACTGGACGCATGCGCCCGCCTGCTGGCCTCGCCCGAGTTGGACGAGGCGCCCAAGGTTGCGTTCCTTTCCGCCCTGTCCGCCAAAGGCGAGACGGCCGCCGAAATGGCCGGCTTCGCGATGGCGTTTCGGGCGCTCGCGCTCGATCCCGGGCTCGGCGCCTGGTCGGCCCGGGCGATCGACATCGTCGGCACGGGCGGCGACCACGCCGGCGGGTTCAATGTGTCGAGCCTGGTCACGCTGGTCCTCGCCTGCGCCGGGGTCCCCGTGATCAAGCACGGCAACCGCGGTATCACCTCGAAGTGCGGCAGTGCGGATTTGTTCGCCGCGCTGGGTTTCCCCCTGGAGATCGCACCCGCCCGGCTGCAGTCGGCCCTCGCCGAGTTGGGCTATGTCTTCCTCTTTGCCCCGGCCTGGCATCCGGCCTTCCGCCAGATCGGTCCGGTCCGCCGGGCGCTCGCGGCCCGCGGTGAGCGCAGCATCTTCAACAGCCTCGGCCCCCTGCTCAATCCGGGACGTCCGGCCCATGCGTTGGTGGGCGCCGCTTCGCCCGCCCTGGTGGTGAAATTAGCCGCGGCGCTCGACCGGCTGGGTCTGTCGGCGGGCCTGGTGGTGCACGGCCTCATCGAGGCCGACCGGGGCATCGACGAACTCACCTCCGCCACCGCCAATCTCGTCCAGGGCGTCGGTCGGCTGGACGGTGTGGCCGGGTCGTGGACGCCGGAGGCGTTCGGTTTGGTGCGCGCGCCTTTCTCGGACATCGCCGGGGGCGACCTCGCCGCCAACCTCGCGCTGACGGACGCCCTCGCCTCCGGCGGCGGTCCGGCCGGGCTGGCGGACACCATCGCCTTCAACGCGGCCGTCGCCCTGTGGATCGTGGGGGCACGTCCGGAGATTCGCCCTGCGATCGCCGAGAGCCGCGAGTGGCTGCTCGGGGGCGCCGTCCGCCGGAAAATCGCCGCGACCCGGGAGTTTTTCGCGGCATGACGGGCCGACGCTACTTCGGCACGGACGGAATCCGGGGCCCGGCGGGCGGCCCCGTGGTCAACGCGGAATTCTTCGCGCGGCTCGGCGAGGCGGCCGGGCTCTGGCTGGCGGCCCAGGGCGCCGCGGGCGGTGCCGTCCTGGTCGGCCGCGACACGCGGGCCTCGGGCACCGCGTTGGCGCACGCGCTCGAACGGGGCCTGCTCGCCGCCGGGTGCCGCCCGGCGGACCTCGGCGTCGTGCCCACCCCCGCGGTGTCCCGGGCGGTGCGCTCCGCCGGCGCCGCCCTCGGCGCCGTGATCACCGCTTCGCACAACCCAGCCGGGGACAACGGGGTCAAGTTCTTCGGTCCCGGCGGCGGCAAGTTGAGCGATGCCGAAGAAGAGGCCATCGAATCCTTTCTGCCTCCCCGGGCCCCGGAGCCGACCGCGGTGGCGGCCTCGCTCCGCGCCGAGGACCTGTCCGCCCAGGTCCTGGCCGACTACATGGACGCCGCCGGCCGCATCCTGCCGCCGTTCGCGCTGCGGGATCGTCTCATTGCGCTCGATACGGCAAACGGCGCGACGGCGGTGACGAGCCCCGGCGTCCTGCGCCGCCTCGGCGCGACGCTCGCCCCGCTCGGCGACCATCCCGACGGCACCAATATCAACGCCGGCGTCGGCAGCGAGCATCCCGCCGCCGTCGCCGCGCTGGTCCGCTCTTCGGGCGCCTGGCTCGGACTGGCCCACGATGGGGACGGCGATCGCTGCGTGCTCTGCGACGAACAGGGTGCCGTGCTCGACGGCGACGAACTCCTCACGATCCTCGCCCTCGATGCCCTCGCTCGCGGCGCGCTCGCGGCGCGGACGCTCGTCGTCACCGTCCAGAGCAACCTGGGGGTGGATGCCGCGGTCGCGGCCGCCGGCGGTCGCGTGGTCCGCACCCCCGTCGGAGACCGCTACGTGGCGGAACGCATGCGCGCCGAAGGGGCGGTGCTGGGCGGGGAGTCCTCCGGACACATCGTCTGTTTTGCCGTCGGGCCGACCGGCGATGGCCTCGCTGCCGCGCTGCTGGTGGCAGGCGTGATGGCGCGGACGGGCCGCCCGCTGTCCGAGTTGCGGCGGAGCCTGCGGCGTTTTCCCCAGGCGACCGCGGCGCTGCTGGTCCCCGAAAAGCGCCCGATCGCCGGTCTGAGCGCACTGCCACCCGCCATCGCGGCGCTCGAACAGGCCCTCGGCGCGCAGGGCCGGGTCCTGGTTCGGTATTCGGGGACCGAGCCCAAGTTGCGGCTGCTGGTCGAGGGCCCGGACGCCACGGCCGTCGAGCGGGGTTTGGCGACGCTGGTCGCCGCCGCCCGCTCCGATCTGCTCTGACCCAACCGGCCCCGCCGTCCGGGTCGAATCCCGCGCAAATCGTTCGCAGAAAGGGTCCCCGCGCCAACTGGCACGGCGCCCGCTTCACCCTGGCATGGTTCCACGTTTGCTTCAGCGGAAGTTGATCGCGTCCCTGGCTTGGTCGCTGCCGTCAGGTCTGGCCCGGCTGGGGGTTTTGGCTGGGGTCGCCACCCTGGCGGCCGGCCCCGCGGCCCTTGCCTCCGTCCCCGATTTCTCCCCGCGGTTTGAAGCGCTCAAGGCGGCCGCGACGCCGGCGCAGCTGTACACCCTCCTGTACGACCTGCCCAAGGGCGGAGATCTGCACAATCACGCGAGCGGGGCGAACCGGTCCGAATGGCTCTACGCGGTCGCGACCGACCCGGCCCGCAACGGCGGCGACACGTTCTACACCCGGGCGCGCTTTGCGGACGCGCCCGAGGCGGTCGCTCCGACCGAGCGTTTTCACAATATCCGCCAGGCGACCTACGAGCGGCTCGGCGCCCGCGCCCGCGCCGAGTATGTGCGCCTTTCCGCGCTCACGGCCGCCGAGAAGGCGGCTTGGCTCGCCAGCCTGCGGCTCGACGGCACCGGCGACGGCCGCACCGAGTTCTTTGCGGCGATCTGGCCGCGGCTGGGCGAGCTCGACGAGAGCCTCCCGGTCGTGACCGAACTGCTGGTGGAGAATCTCAAGGCGTTCGGCGCCGAACATCTCAGCTACCTCGAGACCCAGTTCTCGGTGGGTGGAATGATCGACAACGCCGGCCTGGTCATGCCGGAGGACGCCGCCGTGGCTTACGTCCAACGCCGGCTGGCCCGGCCGGACGCGGCGGCGACGGGCGTGACGGTGCGTTTCCAATGGACCGTGTTGCGCTTCGCGCCGGACGCCGAGGCCCGGCTGGCGCACGCCTACGCCTTCGTCGATGCGCACCGCGACCTCTGGGTGGGTCTGAACCTGGCGGGTATCGAAGAGAACGGATACGGGTATCCGCTGCGCTTCCTCGACGCGTTCCGCCGCCTGCGGGCGCGCTATCCGACCCTCGCCCTGTCGATCCACGCGGGCGAGATGGACGGCCCCGACTCCCATATCCGGGACACGCTGCTGCTCGGCGCTTCGCGGATCGGCCACGGGGTGAACCTGATCAAGGACCCGGACACGCTGCTGCTGCTCCAGCAGACCCGGCGGACCCTGGTGGAAATCAACCTGATCTCGAACCGCCTGCTCGGTTACGTGCCCGATCTGTCCCGTCATCCCTTCCCCGAATATCTGCGGACCGGTGTGCCGGTCTGCCTGAACACCGACGACCGCGGCATGTGGGATTCCAACCTGACGGATGAGTACTACACCGCCGTCACCCTGTTTCATCTCTCCTGGGACGAACTCGATCACATGGCGGTCGACTCGCTCGAGCATTCGTTCGTGCAGCCCGAAGTTAAGGCGGCGCTGCTGGCCTCCTACCGCGCACGTCTGGCCGCTTTCGCGGCGCGGTACGGCGCCGGCACGGTGCCGGACGCGCTGGCGCGGCTGAGCGCCGTCCATCCGGTCACCTACGGCTACGCGAAGCGCACCTGGGGTTTGGCGTTCCCGGCCGGCCCGTGACGCCGGTTCGTCCGCCTGGATGATCCCCGGCCCGGCCGGTCGCGGACCCGCCGGTCTGTATCCTCTGTTCGATTACGAGCGGATCGGCGGGGCGTCGGCGCGCTGGGCGATCCACACGGCGGCGCCGAGCAGCAGCAGGCTCGCGAGCAGATTGGGCAGGTCCGCCTTCTCGCCGAACAGCGTGAGCGAGGCGGCGATGCCCAGGGGGATCTTGAGGTTGTTGCAGGCGGCGAGCGTGCCGGCGTTGACCTGGGCCGCCCCCTGGTTCCACCAGAAGAACGCGGCTCCCGAAGCCAGCAGGCCGAGGTAGGCGATCGTGGCCCACTGCATCGGCGAGGGGGCGAAGGCCGACCAGGCGGTCGTGCGCAGCGAGACGAGCAGCGTCAGCGCGAGGGCGCCCGCGTAGAGCAGCGCAAAGACCGAGGCGTCGCTCCGGCTCGCCGGCAGGCGGGCGCGTTCGCGGCGCCAGGCGATCTGGCCGGCGGCGAAGCACAGGTTGGACAGCTGCACGAGCAGGAATCCCGTTGCCAGCCCCCCCTTGGGCTGGGCCCAGCCCAGGGCGGCCGCGGCGCCGGCGACCGAGAGCGCGGCGGCGGCGGCGTAGCGATGGCGCCAGCGCCGCTCCAGCGCGGCGTCGAGCAGGACGACCCAGAGGGGCGTGAAGATCGTGAAAAGCGCGACCTGGTAGGCCGCGAGATAGCCGTAGGCCCGGAGGTAGAGCACATACATC
>Ga0116226_10005453_pt1 | contig 11363 bp, 10 predicted proteins | sample S1TSphfallax_FD_89692 | JGI IMG/M metagenome (GOLD analysis project Ga0116226, IMG submission 89692) | Host-associated microbial communities from peat moss isolated from Minnesota, USA - S1T2_Fa - Sphagnum fallax MG | ecosystem: Host-associated > Plants > Peat moss > Unclassified | place: USA... | reverse complement strand
GGCATGAATTTCGGCAATGCACGGAACCGGGACGGCCGGATAGGCGAGTTCGACGGCGCCCGGCTTCTTGATGTCCGAGCCGATGCCGGGGATCAGAAGCGGGACGCCCGGCGCGTAGGCCAGCCCGGCGAGGTCCGGGCTTTCGAAGCGGACGACGGCGTTGATGGGGATGATGCCGGCGAAAGCGTCCGGATACTGGCCGGCCATGTAGAGGGTGAGCGTGCCGCCCATCGAAAGCCCGGTCATGAAGACGCGGCTGCAGCGGGTTTTCAATGCGGTGAGCGCGGCCTCGACGCCGGCAATCCAGTCGCGGGCGCCGGTCGCGGCCATGTCCTCCGGGCTGGTGCCGTGGCCGGGCAGCAGCGGGCCGAGAACGGTGTAGCCGGCCTGGTGCAGGGCCTCGCCGAGCGGGCGCATGCTTTGCGGGGAGCCGGTGAAGCCGTGGCAGACCAGAATGCCGGTCTCGTTGCCAGGAAAATCAAACGGCTCCGCGCCGTCGAGGACGGTTGTGGCCATGATCGTTGTCTCTCCCCTGCTCGCCGTTAAAGTCGAAGCGGCATGTTTCCTGCCGCACTAACAGCCGATTGGCGGAATCGCGTCAAGGCCGCGCGCGGGACAGACAGGAAAGCAAGAACTTCTTTTTTGTGAACAAAAAAGAAGCAAAAAAAACTTTGATTCTTAAAGGCCGTTCTGGTGAAATCGCCACTGGCCCAGGTTAACGAAAGTTTTTTGCTTCTTTTTTCTAAAAAAGAAGCGCTTCCTTACTTACTGCTCGCGATTTCCGGCGATGTCGGATTGATCGGCCCCTTCTGCGACCCGACGAATTCCCGCCACACCAAAATCAGCGCCGCCATGATGGCGGGGCCGATGAACAGGCCTACGAGGCCCCAGGCGGAGACGCCGCCCAGGATGCCGAGCAGGACCCAGATGAAGGGCAAACGCGTCGCGCCGCCGATCAGCACCGGCCGCACGAAATGGTCGGCCACGAAAGTGACGATGGCGCCGAGCACGACGATGATAATCGCGGCCACCGTGCTGCCCTGCGCGAGCAGCACCGCGGCCGCGGCGGCAATCGCGATGGCCGCGCCGAAGGGCACCATCGCGAGGATGGCGGTCAGCAGCCCGAACAGCGTCGGGTGCGGCACGCCGGCGATGAGGTAGCCGATTCCGAGCAGCAGGCCCTCGCCCAGCCCGACCAGGACCAGGCCGTTGACCGTCCCGTGCACGGAGTTGACGATCTGCCGGCCGATATCCTCGCCGGCAGGGCCGAAGGCGCGGCGGCTGCCGACCCGAAGCTGGCGCACCACGCCTTCCGAATCGCGCAGGAAGAAGAACAGGCCGAGCAGCATGAAGCCGAACAGCACAAGCCGGTGCAAAGTCTCCCGGCCGATGGTCGTGGCCACTTTGGCGCCGCCGCCCTTGAAGGCGCCCTTGGTCAGGACGGAGACCTGGCCGGGCTGGCTGAGATGCTGCTGCCAGAGCGAGGTGAGCTGGCCGCCGCCGGGCAGGCGGCCGAGGAATGACGGCGGCGGCACGCCGGATTGCTGCACCTGCTGGACCCATTGCGCCGCGGCGTGCGCGTCCGTCGCGAGGGGCACGGCGATGACGACGACCGGCAGGACGAAAACGAGGACGACGCCGAGCACGAACAGAGCGGGGAGCAATTCCCGGCGGTGGCGGGGCCAGCGTTTTGATAGCCGCTCGAAAAGCGGCGAGAGCGCGATGGCGAAAATGACGGTCCAGGCGAGCGCGGGGAGGAATTCGCGCAGGGTGAAGATGGCGGCGAGGATGAGCAGCAGGGCGGCGACCAGGCTGGCGATTTTCTGGCCGGTGGTCATGCCGGTATCGTCTTGTCTCACCCAGGTTCCGGCGGGTGCGTCGGTTTCCGGCGTTGTCATTCGGGTCTCCTCCTGCGGCCGGGAGAAAGCGCTTCTTTTTTGAAAAAAAGAAGCAAAAAACTTTTGCTAACAGGGCCGGTGGCGCTGAAAACAACACGCTAACGAGAGTTTTTCCCTGCTGTCTCCAGCGCCTAAACCACGCGTTCTAAGGCTCTTGTTGCAAGCGTGGGGAGGAGTTTTACGGGATTGTTGCCCTGCGCGTCAAACAACATGCCGCCGGTGATGGCGATGTCGGCGTTCTGGTCCGGCTGCAGCCCCGCGGCCAGCATCGCGTCGGCGGTCATCGCGCTTTCCAGGACGGTATCGCCAAATGTCACGGTGATGCGCGCCTGCGCGCCGGTGGCGGCGATGCGGGCGATCTTCCAGGCGCCGTCCGGATTGGTCGCAGGCACGATGTAATGTGGCCGGATATAGGCGGTCAGCTCGCCCTCGGCCGCGGCGCGGCCAAGCGCAAACCCCGCCTGCGCCTGGACGACTCCGTCCCGCGCAAAGGCCGGGATTTTGTTGCTCTCGCCAAGGAATTCATGGACGAAGGCGTTGCTGGGCGTCTGATAAATTTCGATCGGCGTGCCCTGCTGGCAGATTCTGCCGCCGTTCATGATGACGACGCGGTCGGCCAGGTCGAAGGCCTCCTCCTGGTCATGCGTCACGAACAGCGTGGTGATCGCCATCTCCTCGTGCAGCCGGCGCAGCCAGCGGCGCAAATCGCGGCGGACGACGGCGTCCAGCGCGCCGAAGGGTTCGTCGAGCAGCAGAACGCGCGGCTGGGTGGCGAGCGCGCGGGCCAGGGCGACGCGCTGGCGCTGGCCGCCGGAGAGTTGCGCGGGATAGCGGTCCGCCAGCGTGTCGAGCTGGATGAGTTTCAGCAGTTCTTCCACCCGCGCTTGTACCTCCGGCTTCTTGGCGCGGCGGATGCGCAGCGAGAAGGCGATGTTCTCGAACACCGTCATGTGCCGGAACAGCGCGTAGTGCTGGAAGACGAAGCCGACGCCGCGCTCCTTCGGCTTGCGGCCGATAGCGTTGTACTGGTCGAACCGGATGGCGCCCTGGTCCGGATTGTCCAGCCCGGCGATCAGCCGCAGCAGGGTCGTCTTGCCGGACCCGGAGGGCCCGAGCAAAGCCAGCAATTCGCCGGGGCGGACGGCCAGGTTGACGTTATCCAGGACGGTGTGGGCACCGAAATGGCGGTAAATGCCGTCGACGCTGATTTCAGTGCTCATGTCACGCAGCCTTCTTCCGTCTGGTGGCAAACAGCTCATCGCGGTGGCGCCATTCCAGCGCCGCTTTCAGCACGAGCGTGACCAGCGCCAGCAGGGCCAGAAGCGAGGCGACGGCGAAGGCGGCCTGGATTTCATAGCTAGTATAGAGGGATTCAACCGCGAGCGACAGCGTATCCGTCTGCCCGAAGATCTTGCCGGAAACGACGGAGACGGCGCCGAATTCGCCCATCGCGCGGGCGTTGCAGAGCAGCACGCCGTATAGCAGCCCCCAGCGGAGTTTGGGCAGGGAGATGCGGAAGAAGATTTGCAACCCGTTGGCGCCGAGGGTGACGGCGGCTTCCTCCTCGTCATTGCCTTGCTCCTGGGCGAGCGGAATCACCTCCCGCGCCACGAACGGGAAGGTGACGAAAATGGTGGCCAGCACCATGCCGGGCAGCGCGAAGATGATCTGGATATTGTGGTCGGACAGCCACCCGCCGAGCAGTCCGTTCAGGCCGAACAGCAGCACTTCCAGCAGGCCGGCGATGACCGGGGAGATCGAGAACGGCAGGTCGATGAGGGTGATGAGCAGGTTGCGGCCGACGAAGTCGAATTTCGCGATGCACCAGCTGGCGAAAATGCCGAAGATGAGGTTGGAGGGGACGGCGATGGCGGCGATGAGCAAAGTGAGGCCGATGGCGGCGGCGACGTTTGGGTCGACCAGAGCGGTAAAGTACGTGCCGACGCCGGCGGCCAGCGCCTCCGAGAACACCACGATCAGCGGCAGGACCAGGAACAGGGTCATGAAGGCGAGCGCCGCGGCGATCAGGATGTTTTTAGCCGCCATGCCGCTTGCGCACCCAGGCTTGCAGAAGGTTGATGGCGAGCAGCAGCAGAAACGAGACGGCCAGCATCAGCGTGCCGATGGCGGTGGCGCCCTGGTAGTCGAACTGGTCAAGCTCCGCGACGATCAGCAGCGGCACGATTTCCGAGACCATTGGCTTGTTGCCGGCGATGAAGATGATCGAGCCATATTCGCCCAGGCAGCGGGCGAAGGCCAAAGCGAATCCGGTTAGCAAGGATGGCAGGATGGCGGGCAGGCTGATGCGCCAGAAAATCTGCAGCGGGGTCGCGCCCATCAGGGATGCGGCTTCCTCCTGCTCGACCTCGAGATCCTGGATCACGGGCTGGACGGTGCGGACGATAAAAGGGAGCGAGATGAAGATCATCGCCACCACGATGCCGGCCGGGGTGAAGGCGATGCGGATGCCGAGGCGTGCGAAAAGCGCGCCGATCCAGCCTTGCGGGGCGTAGAGGGTGGAGAGCGCAATGCCCGCGACGGCGGTGGGCAAGGCGAAGGGCAGATCAACCAGCGCGTCCGCGATGCGGCGGCCGGGAAAACGGTAGCGGACGAGAACCCAGGCAACCAGCAGGCCGGCGAAAATATTGACGAAACTGGCGGCAAACGCGGTCCAGAGACTGACGAACAAATCGCCGAGAACGCGCGGGCGCAGGATGACGTCAAAGAAACCGGACCAGCCAAGGCCCGCGGTGAACCAGAGCATGACGCCGAGCGGGAGCAGAACGACGACGAACAGCCAGATGAGGGTGATGGCGAGGCTGGGGGCGAAGCCGGGGAGGATGCTCGGCTGTCGCCAGGCGAAGCGGCGAAGGGGTAGAACGGCGCTCATGAGGAAGAAAGCGCTTCTTTTTTGAAAAAAAGAAGCAAAAAACTTTCGTTTACTGTGGGATTTGGCGCGGTTGGTGCCAGCGCCCGCAGGACCGAAAGTTTTTTTGCCGCCCGGCGGCCCGGTTCTTTTTTTTCAAAAAAAGAAGCGCTTGGCTTGCCTTCCAAGCTGTTAGGCGCCCTTGCCGTAGACCTGATCAAATATCCCGCCATCGGCAAAGAATTCCGGCTGCACCTTCGACCAGCCGCCGAACTGCGCGATCGTCGCCATCTCGATTTTCGGAAACTGGCTGGCGTATTTCGCAGCGGCGGCCTTGTCGCGCGGGCGGTAGAAATTCTTGCCGATCAGGTCCTGCGCGGCCGGCGTGTACAAATAGGCAAGGTAAGCCTCCGCCAGGGCGCGGGTGCCATGCCGGTCCACATTCTTATCCACAATGGCGACCGGCGGCTCTGCCAGGATACTGGTGGGCGGGGCGATGACCTCGAACGAGCCGGGGCCGGCCTGCTTGATCGAGAGGAAGGCGTCGTTTTCCCAGCCGACCAGCACGTCGCCGATGTTGCGTTGGGTGAAGGTGAGGGTGGAGCCGTGGGCGCCGGTGTCGAGCACGGGAACATTGGCGAAGAAGGCGCGAAGATAGGCTTTGGCGGCGTCGGTGCTGCCGTTATTGGCCTTCAGCGCGTAGTTCCAGGCGGCCAGCACGTTCCAGCGTGCGCCGCCGGAGGTTTTCGGGTTGGGCGTGATAACCTGAACTCCGGGCTTGATGAGGTCGCCCCAGTCCTTGATGCCCTTCGGGTTGCCGGGGCGGACCAGGAAGACGATCGTGCTGGTGTAGGGGGTGCTGTTATCGGGCAGGCGGGTTTGCCAGTTCTTGGCGATCAGGCCGGTTTTGGCGATCGCGTCGATGTCGTAGGACAAAGCCAGGGTGACGACGTCGGCCGGCAGCCCTTCGATCACAGCGCGCGCCTGCGCGCCGGAGCCGCCATGGGAATAGCTGAGCTTTGGGGTGGTCCCGGTTTTCTTCGTCCAGTATGCGGCGAACAGCTTGTTGTAGGCGGCGTACAGCGCGGCGGTGGGGTCGTAGGAGACGTTAAGAAGTGCATCAGCGTCCGCGGCATAGGCGGCGCCGGCGCCGAGTGCGGCGACAGGCAAGGCGGCGCCGGCAAGGGCAAGGGCCCGGCGGCGGGTGAACTTCGTTGTGGTCATGGCTTGTCCCTGAGATTTTTGATGTGCCACGTATTCTTCATAGAAAATCTATATTGTAAATAGGGCTTTATTCATCCGGTGACCGGGTCGGTGGCGGGTGGGGCCAGGCGCGCGATGCGGGCCTGAACGGCGGCGTTGGCCGGCGTGCGGCAGGTGTCGAAATTCTGCTGGCCGGGCGGGTAGGCGCCGACGACCAGGAACAACTTGTCGGCTTCGTTCTGGAAATGGCCAGTGCCGGCGGGCAGAAGCACCGCGTCTCCGGCCGAAACCGTCACATCGGTGCCGTCCGGGCCGCCCAGACGCAGGCTCGCGGCGCCGCCGGCGAATGCCAGCGCCTCATGCGCGTTCGAATGGTAGTGGTGAAACCGGTAGACGCCGTTGCGCCATTGCGGCGGCCAGCCGTTTTTCTCAAACAATGCCTCGAAGGCGGAAGCCAGATCATCGGCGGTGCCGCGCCCGGGCAGAACGGCGCGGTAGAGCAGGACGGGAAGATGCGGGTTGGACCAGCCTGGCGTCTGCAGGCGCAGGATTTCCGGTGTCATTAAATATTGTGGGCGGAATCGCCGCCCGTGACGTCCAGCGCGGCGCCGGAAACCAATTTCGCCTCGTCGGAGGCGAGGTAGACATAGGCGGGCGCGACGTCAGCGGCCGGGAGCCAGGGCAGGCTGAGCGGCGTCTTGGTCGTCATCGCATCCGCCGCGAGGGTTTCGAGATTGCCTTCCGGCACCTGGCCCTTCTGCTCCTGCATCACCTGGCGGTAGCGATCCTCATTTCGGGTGAGGGGCGTGTCGATCAGGCCGGGTACGACCGCATTGACGGTGATGCCATGCGCGCCGAATTCCAGCGCCGCGGATTTCATCAGCCCGAACAGGCCCCATTTCGAAGCGGAATAAGCGCTGCCGTATTTCATGCCGTGCCGGCCCTGGGTGGAGGCGGTGAGAATGATGCGCCCGGATTTCCGGGCGGCCATGGCAGGCGCGAAGGCGCGTATGGTCTTGGCGGTGCCGGTGAGGTTGATGTCGATCTGGCCGTCCCAGTCTTCATCTTCCATGTCGAGGAGCGGCTTGAACGCTTGTATCCCGGCGATCGCGGCGAGAATGTCCACGGGACCGAACGCCGCCTCGATCTCGGCCGCGGCTGCCCTCAGCGCCGGGAAAGCACGGATATCGGCTTCGAACTGCAGCCAGCGCCGGCCGTGGGATTTCACGAGCGCGCCGGTTTCGGCCAGATCCTCCGCGTCGGGGATGTCGTAATGTTGGATGGCGGAAAGCCGGCGGCTGGCGTCGATGCCGACGACATCGGCGCCTTCCTTTGCAAAGGCTTCCGCCACCGCGCGGCCGATGCCGCGGGCAGCGCCCGTCACAACCGCGATTTTGCCCTTGAGTCGCATGTTCAGCGCCTTTCCACCTGATGAACCACGCCGCATCACGTAACGCGACGCGCGGCTAATTGAACCGGGCGCTACGGGCGGGAATGTGAAATTGCGGAGAGCTGGCGGCAAAAATTTACGTTAACAACACAAATACGCCCGCCCAGCCAGGGTTCTCTTCAGAAGACTAAACGCTTCGCTTATTTATTCGCCTCTGGCGAAGACCAGGATTTTATCCTCCGCGTTGGCGGCGGGTTGCGCGGATTCCTGCGAGAAGACGGACAGGCTGCCGTTCTGCCGGATAATGCTCAGCATGGCGGACTCGTTTGCCGTCTCCACCGCGCTGACCGAGAAGCGCCAACCCTGTTTATGCCGCTGGCGGAAGAAGGCGAAAGTGGGCGCAGGCGTGCCGAAGACCTGGCCGCGCCAGTCCCGGCTATGCCCAACCCAGTCGTCCAGATCGCTGCCGGATGGCGCGAGCTGGAATATGCGATTGCGGCCAAGTTCGGGCGCCAGTCGCGTGCTCACCAGGCTGTTGTAAACGTCATCGGGTGTCGCCGCGAGGAGGTAGTCCACCCGCTGCCGGGCGAGGCTGTGCTCGCCATGCTCGGACAGCACTTCCGCCTGCAGGACGGGGATGTTTTTCGCGCGGGCTGTTTGCAGGGCGCCCGGGAAGGTATCGATGAGCAGCACGGCAACACCGGCCTCGATCAGCGTCGCGGCCAGGTCGGTCGTCCACGAACTGGCGCCGACGATGGCGAGGACCGGCTTGTCGCCGAGGGTCAGCCGCAGTTTTCGCGCAAGCGGCCCGAGCGAAAACCCATGCAGCACGACGCTAGACGAAATCAGGGCAAACACCGCGGGCAGAATGAGATTGGCGCCCTGATAGCCTTCGCTGGCGAGCCTTGTGCTTGCGACGCCGGCCACCGCGGCCGCGACGATGCCGCGCGGGGCGATCCAGGCGGCGAGGCAGCGTTCCGGCCATGTCAGCGTGCTGCGCAGCGTGGCGAGCAGGATGGCGGCCGGGCGCACGAGGATGAGCATCGCGATCGTCAGAAACAGGACCGGCCAGGAGAGCTGGGTGAGCAGCGTGCGGTCCAGCCCCGCCGTCAGGATGATGAAAAGGGCGGAGACCAGCAAAACCGCCAGCGCTTCCTTGAAGCGGGCCAGCTCGGACAGGCCGGGGATGCGCAGATTGGCAAGGGTGACGCCGAAGACCGTGGCGGCCGCCAGCCCGGCTTCGTCCATCATCACATTGGCGACGGCGTATACGCCGAGCGCCAGCGCCAGCAGGATCGGCGTACGCAGCACGTCGGGCGTGTGGTCGTTATTGAATGCCCACCGCACGAAAAACCCGGCGCCGACGCCAAGCCCGATCGCGAGCGGCAGGCCGAGGAACAAGGCGACCGCCAGGCTGCTATGCGCCTGGCCGTGGGTGAGCATGATGGCCAGCACGATGGCGGCGAGTAGCGCGCCGACCGGGTCGTTGACGATCGCCTCCCATTTCAGGAACGACGCAGCCCGCGGCTCCAGCCTGGTGTTGCGCAGCAGCGGCAACACGACGGTGGGGCCGGTAACCACCGTGATCGCGCCGAACAGCAAAGCCGGCGGCCAGGACATGCCGGCGATGACGCGGGCGGCGGTGGAGGCCAGCGCGAAGCTGATGGGCAGGGCAACCGCTGTCAGCCGCAGCACGCCTTCGCCGGCGGCGCGCAGTTCGCGGAAGTTCAGCGACAGCCCGCCTTCGAAGACGACTATGGCGACGGCGAGCCCAACCATCGGCCGCACGGCGCCGCCGAAGGTGGCTTGCGGGCGCAGGATCAGCAATCCTGGACCGACCAGAAGCCCAAAGGCCAGGAGCAGCACGATGGCCGGGATGCGCAGGCGCCAAGCCAGCCATTGCGCGCCAATGCCGGCAACAGCAATGCACAGAACGCCGATGGCGACGCTATCGGCCATGGCCGAACGTCATGGGTTCCAAATCATAGGCAGCAAGGCCAGGGGGCAAAGCACGCTGGCATTGCTCGCCGTGGATCAAACGCCGCCACGGCACGCACCAGACGCCAGGAAGCGTTTCGTTCGCGGCTGGCAGGTAGGGTCTCCCTATTTAACTTCCGCAGTGGCGAGCTTGTCCTGGGTTTTGGTTTCGAAATCGGACGCCTCGTGCCGCTCGTGCAATTGGCTCGACGGGTCGCCTACGATGCGGTTCACCTTGCGGCCGCGCTGAACGGCGGGGCGGGCGGCGATGGTGGCGGTCCAGCGCTGGAGGTTTTTGTACTCCTGCACCTGCAGGAACTCGCCGGCCTCATACAGCAATCCCTTCGCCATGCCGCCGTACCAGGGCCAGACGGCAATGTCGGCGATCGTGTACGTGTCGCCGGCCAGGTATTCGTGCTCGGCGAGGCGCTTGTCCAGCACGTCGAGCTGGCGCTTGGCTTCCATCGCGAAGCGGTCGATCGCGTATTCGTTTTTCTCCGGCGCATAGGCGTAAAAATGGCCGAAGCCGCCGCCGAGATAGGGCGCGCTGCCGACCTGCCAGAACAGCCAGGAGAAGCATTCGGCGCGCGTCGCGGCGTCCTGTGGCAGGAATTCGCCGAATTTTTCGGCCAGGTGCAGCAGGATGGCGCCGGATTCGAAGACGCGGATGGGGGTGGGGCCGCTGCGGTCCAGAAGCGCCGGGATTTTCGAATTCGGGTTGACGGCGACGAAGCCGCTGCCGAACTGGTCGCCCTCGCCGATGCGGATCACCCAGGCGTCGTATTCGGCGCCGGTATGGCCGCGGTCGAGCAGCTCCTCCAGCATGACGGTGACCTTCACCCCGTTCGGCGTGGCCAGCGAGTAGAGCTGGAAAGGATGCCGGCCGACCGGCAGCTCCTTTTCATGCGTGGCGCCGGAGATCGGGCGGTTGATGTTGGCGAAGCGGCCGCCGGTTTTTTTGTTCCACTCCCATATTTTGGGCGGCGTGTAGCCGGGTGCTGCGTTTTCGTCGGACAATGCGGGTCTCCTCAAGCCGCCCGAAGGCGGGGTTCGAGCGTTAGGTGGGGGTGTGCGGACGGGCGCGCCAGGGGCGTTAGAAATGTTCGGTCCAGGGGCGAAGCTCGAGCTCGTGGGTCCAGGCGCTGCGCGGCTGGGCGATGAGGGCGAGGTAGGTGTCCGCGATCGCATCCGGGTCCAGGTAGCTGTCCGGCTTGTCCGGCGGCTCGGCGCGGCTGGCGCTGCGGATCGCGCCGTCGATGACGATATGGGCGACGTGGACGCCCTGGGGGCCAAGCTCCCGCGCCATGCTCTGGGCCAGGCCGCGCAGAGCGAATTTGCCCATGGCGAAGGGGGCGGACTGGGCGTAGCCCTTCACGCTGGCCGACGCGCCGGTGAACAGGATGACGCCGGCACCGCTTGCCGCCATGCCGCGCGCCGCAAGCTGGCCGACCAGAAAGCCGCCATAGGCGGTGACGGCGAGGCTGCGCTGAACGTCTGCGGGGTCGAGCCCGGCGATGGCGCCGCGGGTGCGGAAACTGGCGTTGTAGATGACGATGTCCGGCGGGCCGAAGGCGGCCAGCACCTGGTCGAAAAGCTGGGAGACGCCGGCCGGGTCCGCCGCGTTGCAAACGAAGGCCCGGGCGCCGGTTTCGGTGGTGAGGGGTTCAAGCTTGGCGACGTTGCGGGCGGCGATGGCGACCTGCAGCCCGGCGGCGCGGAGCTTGCGGGTGAGCGAGGCGCTGAGGCCATGGCCGGCGCCGACGATGAGCGCGATTTTGTTTGGCTGGAGCATGGCTGGATTTGGGGTTGGGTTGGCGAGTGAGTCAAGCAAGCGCTTCTTTTTTGAAAAAAAGAAGCAAAAAACTTCCGGTAGTCTGGACCGCGGGCGGTGAAAGCAGCGCGGTTGGGAGCAAAAGTTTTTTGGTTCTTTTTTTCAAAAAAGAACTACTTTCTTTCTGCCCTGCCAGCAGCGGAGACATTACGGCCGTGAGACGACGATTGATTGTTGTTAGCGGTAGCGGTCGCGTCC
>Ga0116226_10005452_pt1 | contig 11364 bp, 5 predicted proteins | sample S1TSphfallax_FD_89692 | JGI IMG/M metagenome (GOLD analysis project Ga0116226, IMG submission 89692) | Host-associated microbial communities from peat moss isolated from Minnesota, USA - S1T2_Fa - Sphagnum fallax MG | ecosystem: Host-associated > Plants > Peat moss > Unclassified | place: USA... | reverse complement strand
GCATGCCGCGCTCCATTATATGAACGGGCTGGGGCTTACCGGCTGGCTCGATGCCGCGGTCAGCGGTGTCGTTGGCGGCGATCTGCCGGCCACGCTCGATGATCCGGGCTATCTGCCGACCTATGTCGCGCTCGCGGAACAGGGAGAGCTGACCGCCCATATCGCGGCCTACCCGGTGGTGCATCCCGATGGCGGCAGTCAGCAGATCGCGGTCGTCAAACAGCTCCGCGATAAATATCAGCGTCTGCCCGATCTCGTCATTCCGGGTCTCAAAGTCTTCGCCGATGGCGTGGTCGAGATCCCGTCCCAGACGGCGGCCCTGACCAAGCCCTATCGCAATAGCGGCAAGCAGAGCCCCGTCCTGTTCACGCCCGGCAAATTCGCCGATCTCGTGACCGAGGCGGATCGGGACGGGCTCATCGTTCATGTCCATGCGATCGGCGATCTGGCGGTCAAGGAGGCGCTCGACGGGTTCGCCGCCGCGCGTCAGGCGAATGGCCCGTTCAAGATCCCGCACACCATCACCCATGTGCAGTTTGCCGACCCGGAGGATGTCCCGCGTTTCGGCCAGTTGGGTGTGCTCGCCGCGCTCCAACTGCTCTGGGCCGATGCCGAGCCGGGTACGATCGAGGAGGTCAAGCCCTATATCGATGAGTCGATCTACCGCACCATGTATCCGGCGCGCGCGATGCTCGATTCCGGCGCCGTTATCGCCGGGGCCAGCGACTGGCCGGTCTCGACCCCCAACCCGTTCGCGGCGATCTATATCGCCGAAACGCGGCGCGGGCCCCTCGGCGTGCTCGACCCGGCCCAGCGCATGCCGCGCGCGGCGATGCTGTTCGCCTACACCCACAACGCGGCGCAGGTGCTGAACCAGCTCGACCGGATCGGCACGCTGGCACCCGGCAAGCAGGCGGATCTGGTGCTGCTCGATCGCGACGTGCTGACCGTGCCCGCCGAAGAAATGCGCGATGCCAAGGTGCTTTGGACCATGCTGGGCGGCAACATCGTCGCGGGGCAGGTGCCGTAAGAATTCCTCCCCCGCGTTGCGGAGGAGGATTAAGCGGGTGCTGGTTGAGCCGGCCGCCATTGCGCCCTATCTCTCTTCGAGATGAGCGCGCCGCTTCCTGATACCTGGGTTTATCCGACCAAAGCCGGCCTCTATGTTGAGCCGGCGGATTGTTACATCGATCCGCCGCGGGCTGCTGATCGGGCGATCATCACGCATGGCCATTCCGATCACGCGCGGCCGGGACATGCCCATGTGCTGGCGACGCCGGAGACGCTGGCGATCATGCGGCTGCGTCTGGGCAATCAGGCGGGGACCACGCAGCAGGCTTCATCCTATGGCGTACCGATCCGCGTTGGCGATGTCACGGTGACGCTTGTACCGGCCGGGCATGTGCTGGGCAGTGCGCAGGTGGTGCTGGACTGGCGCGGGTGCCGCGTCGTGGTGTCGGGCGATTATAAGCGCCGGCCGGATCCGACCTGCGCGCTGTTTGAAACGATCCCGTGCGATTGCTTCGTCACCGAGGCGACCTTTGGTTTGCCGGTGTTTCGCCATCCGCCCGATGGGCATGAGATCGCCCGGCTGCTGCACTCGCTCAGCCTGTTTCCGGAGCGTGTGCATCTGATCGGCGCCTATTCGCTGGGGAAATGCCAGAGGCTGCTGGCCTTGCTGCGGCGCGAGGGGTATGAGGCGCCGGTTTATCTGCATGGCGCGCTCATTCAGATGACCGAGCTCTATCGGACCCTCGGGGTCGAGCTTGGCCCGACCCTGTCGGTCGCCGGGATGGCGCGTGATGCTCTCGCTGGGCAGATCGTGATCGCGCCGCCGAGTGCGCTCAATGATCTCTGGTCGCGCAGAATGACGGATCCGCTGATCGGCATGGCGTCCGGCTGGATGCGGGTGAAGCAACGCGCTAAGGCGCGCGGTGTCGAGCTGCCGCTGGTGATTTCCGACCATGCCGATTGGGACGAGCTGGTGCGGACCATCGAAGAGGTTCAGGCGCCGGAGATCTGGGTCACGCATGGCAATGAGGAGGCGCTGGTGCGGCAGGCGAGCCTGCTCGGCCGCCGCGCGCGGGCCTTGTCGCTGGTCGGCTATGAGGATGACGAGGCGTGATCCGCTTTGCCGAACTGCTGGAATCGCTGCTCTTCACCCCATCGCGCAATGGCAAGCTGCGGCTGATGATCCGGTATTTTCAGGAGACGCCCGACCCGGAACGCGGCTGGGCGCTGGCGGCGCTGACCGGGGCGCTGAGTTTTCCGGGGGCGAAGCCGGCGCAGATCCGCGCGCTGGTGCTCGGCCGGGTCGATGCCGAACTCTTCGCCTGGTCCTATGATTTCGTCGGCGATCTCGCGGAAACCGTGTCGCTGATCTGGCCGGAACGGCCGGGTGCGAACCATGTGCCCGATCTGACCGATATCGTGGACTCGCTCACCACCGCACCGCGCGGTTCGATCGGTGGGCTGATTGAGGCGTGGCTTGATGCGCTGGACGCGACCGGGCGCTGGGCGCTCCTGAAACTCATGACCGGCGGCATGCGGATCGGCGTGTCCGCGCGCCTCGCCAAGACCGCGCTCGCCGAGCTGGGCGCGGTTGGGGTCGATCAGGTCGAGGAGGTCTGGCACGGGCTGCGGCCGCCTTATACCGAGCTGTTTCACTGGCTGACCGGGGGTGGTCCGCAACCGGATACCGGCGAGCAGCCGGTTTTTGTGCCGCTGATGCTGGCCAATCCGCTGGAGCCGGACGAGCTGGTGGCGCTGAACCACTCGGATTATCTCGCCGAGTGGAAATGGGACGGGATCCGGGTCCAACTCTCCTGTCGCGGCGGCGAGCGGCGGATCTATACCCGTACCGGGGATGAGGTCAGCGGCGCGTTTCCGGATCTGATGGCCGCGCTGCCGGACGGCGTGATCCTCGATGGCGAATTGTTGGTCGGCAGTTTCGAAGCGGTAGCACCCTTCAAGGATCTGCAGCAGCGCCTGAATCGCAAGAGCGTCACCGCCCGGATGCGCGCGGATTATCCTGAATTCGTCCGGCTTTATGACGCGCTGTGGATCAAGGGCGAGGATCTGCGGCCGCTGCCGCTGACCGAGCGGCGGGGGCGGCTGGAGGCATGGTATCGCGCGCAACCACGGCCGAGACTCGATCTCTCGCCGATCATCGAGTTTGCCGATTGGGAAACGCTCTCGACGCTGCGCGACGGTGCCCGGGCGCAGGGCATCGAAGGGCTGATGCTGAAACGCCGCGACGCACCCTACCTCGCCGGCCGCCCCAAGGGGCCGTGGTTCAAATGGAAGCGCGGCGCGCTCACGCTCGATTGCGTGCTGATGTACGCCCAGCGCGGCCATGGCAAGCGCAGCTCGTTCTATTCCGACTACACATTCGGCGCCTGGCGCGACACGGAACTGGTCCCGGTCGGCAAAGCCTATTCCGGCTTCACCGATGCGGAACTCCTGCTGCTCGACAAATGGATCCGCGCGCATACCACGCAAAAATACGGGCCGGTCCGGGAGGTCGAGCGGGGCCTGGTACTGGAAATCGCCTTCGACAGCGTGCATCGCTCAACCCGCCATAAATCCGGCCTGGCGATGCGCTTTCCGCGGGTGCATCGGATACGCTGGGACAAGCCGGCGGATGAGGCCGACCGCGTCGAGACGCTGGCGGCGATGATGGTGGGGTAGGGTCAGGTTGGTCGAACGTCAAGACTTTGAGCTTGTCGGTCAGGGCATAGATCGTAACGCCGGGAGTTGCACCATTTCCTTGGCCACGCGCTCCTCTGAGTGGGCGGCTCTACAATATATGACCGCGCTAAAGACTTAAGTAAAATGAAAGAAGTGCGGCCCTGGTGATGAGTTCTATGCCTTCAGGAGCCGCTTTTTGCTGGGCTAAAAGAGAAAAATTCTTCGCATTCGTGACCGCGATGAGGCGCGGATGATTCAATCCATACCGATTTCGGGCCGAAATTAAATCCCTCACTGCGGTGTCATCCTGAACACGATCTGGATTAATTGTATGCTTGCATTGAACTATTCCAGAGCTGCCATTGGGGCCGACCTTCTGGAAAATCCCATCCCCACCGCCGTCACCAGATTTCGGGGTGCGATTGACTTGGTAGCCGCGGGATTTGATCTGGTCCAAGACCCATTCTTCGAAGTCATTCCAATTCATGGACTCAAATTGATCCAGGCTCTGGCCCATATTATGAGGGGCTTCACCATCGGTATTGGCGTAAGTCGCCCAAAGGCCTGCCAGATCATCATGTGTCAAACCCGACGGCTGGAGTAATCTTCGACTCATTTCCCGCTTTTTCTTTAGCATCTCGTGAAGTCGTACATCAAAACTTTGTTCTCGGTAATTGGGATGAATCGCCAGCAGATAATAAATTGTAATCGGCTTTGTCGCGCCAATCCGATAAATCCGGTCGCTGCACTGATCCTCGACCGCAGGGTTCCACCAGCGCGACAAGTGAATTGCATGGTTTGCAGCGGTTAACGTCAGCCCTGTCCCGGCCGCTTTCGGACCTAACACCAGGACATCGAACCCGCGCGTCTCTTGGAACATCTGAACGATCTTTGTCCGTTGAGCCGGCAGGGTAGCGCCGTTAATCGTCATCGGGCGACGCCTCATAGCGAAGCGACGTTCTAAGAGGGATACGAGATAAGGCTGAATTTGACGAGATTCGACGAAAATCAGAGCCTTCTCATCCTTCGAATGCACTTCATCAAGGATTTCGATTGCAGCCTTTAGACGCGCCGAGCGCTCCACGTAGAGCCGCTCGTCGGATTGGTCCTGAGGTGAAGGGTGAAGCGAGATTCCGCGCATATGTTGTAAGACGCGCATGATGTCACGGCCGCCTGCTCCACGGCTGGATTCGACGACGGCTTGAAACGCGGACGCTTGGTCGACCGACATCGTCGTCTCAATGACCCTCTCCGTCCGCTTTGGGAGACCGTCGAGTTTGTCTTCCTTCATCCGGCGTAGCATGAGTGGCGGGGAATCCCCGCGCGGCTGAGTCAAGAGTCTAAATAGCTCCTCATAACGCGCTTCGTCCGTTGCCTTCTCATAGGTGTTAACGAACTCCTTGAGGCTTGAGGCAATCTCTCCCGGCCAGATGACATCCATGATAGTCCAGATATCGGCTAACCTATTCTCGACTGGAGTTCCGGTCATGCCGATGGCAAACGCGCTTTTCACCGATTTCGCCGCATCTGTAATCGGGATCAGTGGCGTCTTGACTTTCTGGGTCTCGTCGAACACTACGGCGACGAACGGCACCGTCGAGAAGCTCAGGTGATAATCGCTGAGCGTTTCATATGTCGTGAGCACCCAATCGGCAGCGGCGATGCGGCTATGATCGAGTGTTTGGCCGCCGACTTCGACGTCTTTACCCCTCGTGAGGCGAAGTTCTTTGATATGTGGCCCGTACACTTTGATAAGCCTACCCAGCCGCCCCGCTTCGTTGAGGTGCAGCCGTTCTTCGGCTTCCCAGTTGCCGAGGAGACTTGCAGGTGCGACCACCAGAATTGGCATGGATGGCCGCGCTGGCCCACTGGCACGGCCCTGCGCAGCAAGCGACATCTCGATGCCCCGGCGAAGCCAGGAGAGAAATGCGAGGACAACAAATGTTTTGCCGAGCCCCATGTCATCGGCAAGAAGAGCGCCACGGCAACCTTTGAGATAACATTGCTGAAGCCAATGCACTGCATCGTGCTGATAGTGCTTCAGGCTGGATTTGAGACCGTCCAGCGCTTCCGTCCGGTTGAGGCTAGCATCGAGTGCTCGCGCTTCACGCAGAAAGGTTAATTCTTCCTCATTTTCTTTCAGTATTAAGCCAACTCGGCGCAATGGTTGATTGGCGGACGTCTTTGTCGGAGTAGATTTCCCTGTTTTGTCCGGCTTAACCTCCCCAGTTATTTTTCGAAGTTCGTCAATGATTCCAGCTTCTACCGGGATCGTGTCGCCTTTCCAGTCGATTTCGGCCTCGCCCGCCTCAAGAGCCGCGTGGAGCTTGTTCGTCAGGGGCAAAATATCAGCTGGAACGACGATCAGCGATCTCTCGCTATTGCGTATCGGAATTGCATGAGGCTCTTCTTCCGGAAGCCAGACCTCTCCTGGCTTTTGCAGCCAACCTAAAGTGCGACGTCGCCAATCACCGAGGCCGATTACTCTTTCCGAAAACAGTGCAGCGTCGACAAGGAAATCATCGATAGAGATCCCGTGTTCCTCTGCGATCCCAACGAAAAATGGCCGAGGATTGATGGCAAAGCTATTCCGGGTTTGAGCATCTGCCTGATTTACACTGTGCACAATTGCCAGAGCCTGCTTCACAATGTCCCCGGTGACGATGAAGAGGCTGTCATCAAGAACATATCTCGATCGCGCCCCGTCCCGATTGAAGACAATTTCGGCGAACCGAGTTTCCAACGCTTCGGGCAAGAGGCGCCCGAATGGGGCAGTATCCTCTCCCTCGTCGACGATGCGGTTACCCTCGTCGCCATCCGATCGGGCAACGCACCGGCCAAAGAGTAACGGATCGAACCGAAAACCATCGGGGGTGATCCGTGCCCGGAGCGAGAGTGCTCCGGCGTTCAGGACATTGATTGACTTGAGGTAATCGCCAACGCGCAGGGGCGCGCCGATATGGCCCACCAGTTCGGAGCGAATGCGGCCCCAGGCCGCCAGCCGATCGTCAGTTTCCTTTGGAGCATTGGAGTTAAACTGGGCGATCAACTCAACAATGGCGAACAACGGGTTCGATAAACGGAAGCGTTGCTTGCCATAGGTAAGGATTGAGCCAGATCTTTCTAGTCCGATGATCTTTTGATGCGATACGTCGCGCCACTCCGCCCGGAAGGTGAAGTGCGGGCTGTCCAATGTCGCCGAGTGACTCACATCCAAAAGGAACGGCGATGGCTTGGGCAATCCAAGACGCTGGGCTTCAACCGCCTCCAACTCAGCGATCAACGAGTGAGGGAGGATTATCGCGTCTTCGCCGTCTCGCCAATCCTCATTGCCGACGTCCAACCAGGAGAGCAGCATTGAAGCCCCTGGCAGCGCGAATTGCCCCTTGCTCTGACTCCAGTCGGTTACTGGCAGGCGCTTCCCTGATCCCAGAAGTCCAGGTTCTATCACCCGGAACCTCACGCCCGTCAGAAGCGCTTCCCATTCGAGTCTTGCTGACAGGACCATTGTCAGAAATACTCCTCCCGACGGAGGGTTATGCCGGTATAACGCCTGATCTCATCATAGACGCGATCTTGCCAACGGCCATCGTCATTGCCCGCATGGCGACATTCAAACGACGACGGCGTAACAAGGTCCTCACGGCAGTATCTGCTGCCATGGGTCCCTTTATACAGACTGGGCGCGTTCGGATCCCCCTGCTGCCAAATGCGAACAGAGCCAGCGTGATTCCAATCAACTATCGTCATGCCGCGTATCGTAATCATCAATACACAATGGTCGGCGCGCACACCCGACAAACGGCCAAAGCTCAACTTGCTACCGTCAGCCAGTTCAGCCCCTTGCCTCCCCGCGACGAGCCAAGCGTGATCGATATGGTCGAGATAGGCCATCCAGAATTTGCGCCGTCTCCGCCAATGATGCGGATTTTCGATCTGCATATCATTCATAAGACGGAAAAACGCTTCAATCGTTTCCGCCGATAGCCACCGTCGCATCGTGTCGCGGGCCGGCGGCCGCAGATCTTCCCACACCGCCTGATGAAGCCGGGCGTCACGATAATGCCGGAGTAAATGGTCGATAATTTGTTCTTTCGTTTCCGTAGCTGGTTCATGGTTTGACCAGGGCAGCAGCAAGGCTTCCGCGAGCTTCAGCTTCGCGATCCACGCCCGGTTCGACGTTCCGCTCACCCGCGCTGCCGGACGGAAAATTCCTTGGTGCATCGAGAGCGCTATGAGGCGATGGGCGACACTTTGTTGCTGTCGTAATCGAGATTCGGTCAACTCTGCCGCCTGGATCAGGCACTCCAGAATAAGACCCCCGGCAACGGCACGACCGCGGAGCTGTATTCGCTCTAGAAAATCTTCAGCCGGATCGATCGCATCAAGAAATGCTTCGGCGAGTTGCCGAGGCCCACGATCGAGCGAGAACAGACTGTACTCGCGGCCCAGGTGTTGCCAGGGTTCCGGCAGGTCAGCGAGCCTAGACCCAATCCAACGGCTGACAGTGCCGATGCTGACAAGATTGGGATCGCACGCTTCGGCCCAACTCGATGCCAGCCGCCGCAGTTGAGTTGAACTCCGGGTGCTGTCCAGCCACGTCAGAAAACCGTCAAGAAAGGCCGGGTGTTCGGCAGGTGGCCATGCGCCATGCCAAAGAACCCAGGCTACATCGAGGCGGTCTCGAGGCGTGACTTGGGCCCATACAAAATCTACCGCCCGAAGTCTCTGCAGCAGCGCTTCAAGATCGCGTGAGTTAGCTTTTATGTGCCCATTTTCCCCATATAGGGCGGCGAGTTTTTCGACTACGGTCGGCAGATACTCCGGTCTTGGAGCATTGAAATGCAGGGGATGCGTGCCGGTCTTCAAACGCTCAAGGGAAGATTTGATGCTCACGGCTTTCGATCCGCATCAATTTCTTTCATCATATCATCGACTTCGGCACTCTTTGGCGAAACCATGATGAAGCGCAGTTCAATCCGGCGGTTTCGTTGCATACCCGGTTCAAGGCCGGATTGATCGATCGGGCGGAACTCTCCATAGCCGCTCACACCGATCAATTGCTCGCCTCGGTCGTTCTTAATCTGGCCGAGGGTGGCGTAGGATGCGACGAACTGATCGAATGTTTGCGACGCGCGTGCGGATGACAGGTCCCAATTGTTTGTGAATCGGGCAGTATGGATGGGCGTAGTGTCCGTGTGCCCTTCGATATAGACGGCCTCTAAACGTGCCTTCCGTTTCGTCGCGCAGCGGTCAGGATACTGACCAGTGGCTGGAACGGCATAGCAGGGCAGCACATAATCTAGCGCGTAGGCCAAGGTTTTGAGCTTGGGGAGTGCCTCAGGCAAGACATCGGCAGAGCCTTTTGGAAACAGAATATCTCCGCCGAGTTGAAGCGTGCCGTTCTGTTCGTCGATTGTCACCGGAACCTGACCTTTAAGCATCTGCTCTATGTCCTTTAACATCTCCCGTCTCGCGAGATCGGACTCGGTCAGGTCTTTCGCGGCCTGAGACATCTTTTTCTCGGCTTCGCGGAGGTTCAGCGCGAAGGCCATCAGCATGATGATAAAGATAAAGAGCAAGCCCAGCATCACGTCTGTCATTGACGCGAAATAGTCCCCGCCGGCGTCTCCACCGTGCGCGCCAGCCCTCCTCATCCGACTTTGTGCTGCGGTCAGCCTCATATCACGCGACCTTCGACCTCACGGCGTCACCGAGAATCTCAGCGATTTCGCGCAGCTCGTCGGTTCCGACGGACAAGGCCTGAGCTCCCTTCGCCAAGTCGCCATCTACCTTCGTCATGAAAGCAGTGACTTCCTGGCTGAAAGCGCGCGTCCCTTCAGTCAGCCGGTCGAACGCTTGCTGCATATCTTCGTCGACTTTCTCGAAGCGACCACGATAATTATCCCAAACGCTCGATGCCTTGCTGCTCAGTTCTTTGACTTCTTTGGCCATTTCCGCTATGTCACGCTGTGCTGTCGCCGTCCGCTCGACGATCCGCGCAAGCTCCTCCACAGTCCGACGAGACGCCTCCACCGCCGCTACCACAGGCGCGGATGACCGAGTCCAAGTGGTCGCCGTCTCGTCAAGCGCCTGTTTTGCGCCATTGAGCGCGTTCACCACCTGCTTCATGGTGTCGAGTTGGGACTTTACTCCGGCGTCAAGCTGCCCGAGTCCGCCGAGTATCGTCGTAATGCGCTGGGCCAGAGTGTCGGATGTCTCGACGAGCCCTTTCGCGGCGGTGCCCATGCTGGCGGCGACGGTTTCACCTGCCGCTCTCATGCGGCCCGCTATATCATCGGTTGTAGTCGTTGTTGAAGCAGCAAGCGCCTGCTGATTCTTAAGCAGAGCATCGGCGAGTTGAGCAATTCGCTCGGTGATCGAATGTGAGAGCGTGGCCGAAGATTCCGCGAGACCGGAGGCGGCAAGGCCCATTCTCTGCGCTACATGGTCACCGGCCGTGATAACCCGCTCTGCCATCGTATCGGCGGCGCCAGTGGCAGCAGTGGCGATGGCCTGCTGGTTGTTGAGTAGGGCGTCTGCCAGGGCGGTCAACTTGTCGCCAACGGAGTCGACCCGGCGATCAAGCCCGTTTTGGAGCGTTTCCGCAGCCGTCATAAGGCGCGTGGCGGCTTGCGTCATCTGATCAGCAAAGTTCTCGCCGGAACTGCCGATATGATTTTTGGTTTGGCTGATCGCTTCCGTCACTTCGGCGAGTTTACGGACCACGCCCTCCAGTTCAGCCCCGGTAGAGCCACGAACCTCCCTCATGAATTCTTCGAGTATGTGCTGCATGGCATCGTGATTGACCGCCTGCATATCGGTCTTCATAGCGTCGATCGCTTGCACCACTGGTGTCGGCATCTGTTCTATAGCTTGAACCACCGGGGAGAGTGCATTAGTCAGCGTTGCTCCAAGTCGTGTTTCCAACTCGCCCGCAAGCGCCACGGCAAAGGTCGTATTGAATTTTTCCAGTTGGACGAGTTGATTTTTGGCTGTCACGAGTTGATCGTAGGTCAATCGCTCGTTCACGATCGGACGCATGGAAACTTGCAGATCGTAGGAGAGTCCGTTTGCAGAATTCTCGACCGCACTCGTTGCGACGCGGACAGCGATCGACAAAAACAATGAACATCCTAGTCCTGCGATCGACGTCATGAATTTGAATGATGCCGCACTGAGAAGCGAATTGAGAGCCTGCTTCGCAAGCGCAACATCGGGTGATGCGACTCCCACGGCTGCGAACTTAAGCGCAGCAACCAAGCCGATGAAAGTCAGCAGGAGGCCGACTCCGACAAAATAGCCATGAGCTGCCCCGAAAAAACGGGCAGGAAAGCTCAAACCGCTAATCGAGTGAATGCCTATATACTCATCAGGCCGGCGGAAATAAGCGACCCCATCATCCTCCTGTATCAGGCAATGCTTGTACTCTCGCCAAGCAGAAGAAAATAAAGACTCCGACATCGCGGCATCGATTGAGCCAAAGGAGCCGACGAACTTGTCGTCCATTTTTGCCGATCGGACAAGCTTTCGGAGCTTACGGATACGGAGCTCACCATCCATCAGTTTAGGCAGGTCGCCCAGAGTTTGGGGAGTGGGCTGAGTTTGAGGAAGAGTTTCATGGCGGTACGGATTCCTCGTGTGAACCATGAGAGTTTTCCGCGCGCGATTTTC
>Ga0116226_10005451_pt1 | contig 11365 bp, 12 predicted proteins | sample S1TSphfallax_FD_89692 | JGI IMG/M metagenome (GOLD analysis project Ga0116226, IMG submission 89692) | Host-associated microbial communities from peat moss isolated from Minnesota, USA - S1T2_Fa - Sphagnum fallax MG | ecosystem: Host-associated > Plants > Peat moss > Unclassified | place: USA... | reverse complement strand
TCGACCTGGCCGAGACGGACGAGGGTGGAGAACTCGTCGCCCTCGCGGACGACGACCTCGGCGTCGGTGGCGCCGGCGCGGACGGCCTTGGCGACGATATCGGCTGCGAGCTGCTGGAGGTCTTGCGCGGTGTTCGACGAAACGGCGGTTGCGGTGGCGCTCATCCTTTAAGGATGCGCGGCGGGATGGCGGATTGCAAGCTGGCGCGGTCTTTGGAGCGCGGAAAATCATTCCGCGCAATCGATACCCCTCCGGCCGTCACAAAGCAAACATAGCCGCGGCCGCCACGCCCATCGCCCCCGCGCAAATCCATCCCAGCCATCGCATCCATCCCGAATTCACCCGCTTGCCCATCACCCGCTTGTCGCTGGTCAGCAGCACCACCAGCACCACCAGCGGAGGCGCGAGCACGCCGTTCAGCACCGCCGACCAGAAAAGCATCTTCACCGCGTTCAGGCCGGCGAAGTCCAGCGCGAGGCCGATCAGCATCGCCACCGCGATGACCGCGTAGAAGCGCCACGCCTTCAGCGGCCTCGATTCGAGCGAGGCCTCGCGCCACCGCGAGGCCTCGGCGACCGCGTAGGCGCAGGAGCCGGCCAGCACCGGCACCGCCAGCATCCCCGTCCCGATCAGCCCCAGCGTGAAGAGCCAATACGCGCCTTTTCCCGCCAGCGGCCGCAGCGCCTCGGCCGCCTGCTTCGCGGTGGTGATGCTGGTCATGCCGTGCGCGTGCAGCGTCGCCGCCGTGGTCAGGATGATGAAGTACATCACTAGATTCGAGAACAACATGCCGGTCAAGACATCGGTCCGCGCGGCGTTGAGTTCGGCGTCGGTTGAGCCGCGGCGCTGGTTGACGGTGAGCTTGCCGTGGGCGCGGTCCTCCTCGACCTCCTGCGACGCCTGCCAGAAGAACAAATACGGCGAGATCGTCGTGCCCAGGATGCCGACCAGCACCGAGAGATAGTCCTGGCTCCACTCCACGCGTGGCAGCAGGGTGCATCGCAGCACCGCGCTCCAGTCGGGCCGCGCCAGGAAGGCGGCGACCACATAGGCGAACAGGACCAGCGTCAGCCACTTGAAGACCCGCGCCATCAATTTATACGAAGTTCCGAAAAGCAGTGCGACGATGATCAGCGCGAAGAGGGGTGTCCAATAGTAGTAGCGAACGCCGGTGGCCATCTGCATCGCGTCGGCCATGCCGCCGAGGTCCGCGCCGATGTTGAAGACGTTCGCAATGACCACCAGCGCGCAGGCCGGCCACAGCACCCAGCGAGGATAGCGGGTGCGGATCACGCTCGCCAATCCCCGCCCGGTCACCATGCCGAGGCGGGCGCACATCAGCTGCACGGCCGACATCAGCGGGAAAGAAACAAGCGCGGTCCAGAGCGTGGCGTATCCATAGGCCGCTCCCGCGACCGAGTAGGTCGAGATGCCGGAGGGATCGTCGTCCGCCGCGCCGGTGATCAGCCCAGGGCCGAGACCGCGAAAGAACCGCTGCAGGGTATCGCGGCGTGGCGCCCGCGCCTCGGCCACAGTGAGTGATTTCGCCATGAAGAGTCGCCCGTCTCCCAACTGGCATCGCGCCGGAAGTCAAACAAAACAAGGACTTTGAGGCAGTCGCTCTCACTTGCTGAGTTGCACGGAGAGAATCTGCCCGTCGACGGTCTTGTCGGAAGTCGCCGTGTATTGGATGCTGGCTTTCATGCCTTCCAGATCGCTGCAGGGATGAATGTCCCCGTTGGGGGAATAGTTCGCCGCGGAGTAGTCGATCTTGTAATAGTTGTTGCTGTAAAGCGAGACTGCTTTTCCCTCGCGCTCGACTCGCAGCTCGATGGTCGATGGATAGGAGCACTGCACGCCCTTGATGATGCCCTTCGCGGCCAGCCTCGGTCCGCGCGGCTCTTCGGTGGGATGTTTAGGCGCGGCCAAAGTCGCAATCACGGTCGTCTCGGCTTGCTGGGTCGAATGGTTCTTCGCGGCCTCTTCTTGCCGTTCACGCTCGGCCTGGTAGTGCTCCAGTTCCTTGATCCGGTTATCGAGCGCGGCCGTTGCTTCGGGAGTTTTCGCCAGCTTTTGCGCATTGCGCAGCACGTTAAGCGCGTCCTTGTAGCGGTCGGCTTCGGCTAGAACGCTGGCGGCATTCATGCGGTATTGCATATTCGACGGATCGAGCTGCAACGCGGTGAGGTTCATGATGTGCGCTTCGTCGAGCTTTTCATGGTGCATCGCGTAGAGGCTGGCGAGTCCGTCGTAGGCGGGCGCGAAGCCAGGATTGAGCCGGATGGCGGCGCGAAAGCTCGCCTCGATCTCGTCCGGCTTGACCGGAACGCTGCTGCCGCGCATTGAAATCGCGGCATAGTAGTAGTGCGCCAGATAGCTTTGCGAATCGAGCTGGACCGCTTGCTCGTACCACTTCCGAGCGGCTTCCATATTGTCGTCGCGGAACTCCAGATAGCCCATGGTCTCGCAGGCCAACGCGTTTTTGGGGTCGTCGCGCAGCACGGTCGCCAACAGCGCCCGCGCATCCTTGCCGCGGTCGTTGTAAGCGAGAAAGTTCGCGCGCACAGCGTTCGCCTGCGGCAAGGCGACAGCGGTCGCCTGGAAGCTCGCCTCGTTCACTGCCGCCGTCGCCTGCACGCGAAAGTATTGGTAGTTGCCATGCGACACATATCCATCCAAAACTTTCTTGAGCTGGCGGAGGTCGCCGAAGGCGCGTTCGCCAGCGACGACGGGATCGACATGCTTGCTCACCATATCGACATAGTCGCCGAGCCGGTGGGTGTGGGCCGCTTGATCTGAGAATTCGAGAAAATCGATCAGCGCCCACGATTCGGAGTAGAAAATCGAGGCCTTCTGCTCTTCGTGGTAGTAGGGAGACTTCGCGTCGACGGCGAAAAGCGTTTCGAGCGGCAGCAACCGGTTTTGCCGCAAGAAGAGAATGTCGTCGGCGCTTGGCTGGCCGAGGTCCGCCTCTTTTTCATGAATGTCGGTGTTCTGGAAGAACTCCGCCAGGCCTTCGTTGACCCACAGCGGCAGCCAGTCTCCGGCGTCGCCGATGAGGAAGTGGGTGTACTCATGGTAGACGGTGGCATAGGGATGCTCTCCTTGCGCGTCAAGCCGGAGCAGGATGTAGTTCTTCTCTGGCGCGCGAAGAAAAAGTCCTGCGAGGTCAATCTGCCCTTTGGCAAGATAAGCCTGTGGTTCCAGAGATTGGAAACCCTTTTTGTCTTTCAAGGCCAAGACGACAATGGGAGCGCCCGAACCGAGACGGGACTTCGGAAATCCACTGTGAAAGACATCCCGCATCCGCTCGAATTGCCCGGCAATATGGCGGGCCTGCTTTTCGTTGGAATCGGTCAGCACGACGAAGTTCGGGCTGCGGACCTGAACCCAGGCCTGTCCCGCGTCTCGGCCGAATGCGCTCGAGGCGGCCATCACAAATCCGAACAGCAAGAACCGTTTCCAACTGACCATGTGTGGAACCACTATAGCGAAAATCACCGCTCGCGACTAAATTTCGATGGTCATGAGCAATATTGAACAGTCTGTCGAAATTCGACATAGTAGAGTAAAGTTCTGTTTGGACGCAGGATGCATATCCTCCCAAAACAGAGCAAGCTCCATCTAAGCAGTTGGGACGCCGCCCGGCGTCCCGATTTTTTTGTGGCAACCTTGTCGTCGGCGCGCGGCAATCCCTGGGAGGATTCCGGCTGGGCGTAGTATCCCGCCGTCGTTCGGCCTCAAGAGCGGGAGCGTCGATTCGCATCGCGAGATCTCGTCGCGAGTTGCGAAGGAAACACCGAGGGCCGTTCTATCCGTCAAGAAAAGTTTGACAACTACTGGACGGCAATTTGATGACATGCTTCCGCGGTCGGGATATCGTTGTCTTCGTTGGAGGATACACCAATGAAACTCATCAGCTTCAAGACCCTGGTTCTCGCATCTTCCGCTTTCTGCGCCACTGCCGCTTTTGCAGCCAACCAAGCCCGCGTCGACGTGCCATTCGCCTTCACCGCGAAAGGGCAGTCGTTTCCCGCCGGCGCTTATCGGATCGCTCTGGACGAGCGCCAGAACTTCGTCACCATGGCGAGCCAATCCGAGCCCGGCAAGCATATCAGCTGGATGGTCGGCCCGGCGGACGCGCGGAAAGCCCCCGGCGTTGTGGTCTTCGACGAGACCGGCAGGGATCATACGCTGAAGACGGTGCAGGTCGGATCGCGCGTCACGCCGAATTTGGACAAGCCTGCCGCCACGAAGCACGGTATCGGCGCCACGATTTCTATCGCCGGCCAGTAGGGAACTCGAACCACCCCAAACGCAAGAGAGGCGCCGGGAGTTCCGGCGCCGCTTTCCTTTTCAGGCAAACAGCTACCTGGCTTGCGATTTCGCCAGCGCCGTCTTCGCGTCGAGCGCGTGGACATTCCACGCCAACCCAAAGAACTGCAGCAGCTGTATCCCCATGTAGTTGACGTCGAGCTCGTACCAAGCCATGCCGTGCCGGGCGGAAACCGGGTGCGCGTGATGGTTGTTGTGCCATCCCTCGCCGCCCGTCAGCAGGGCCACCAACCAGTTGTTGGTCGAGTCGTCCTTGATCTTGAACCGCCGCGAACCCCACATATGGGTCGCCGAGTTCACCAGCCACGTCACATGCATGCCGATGGTGACGCGCAGGAAAACTCCCCAAAGCGTCCAGGAGATTCCCGTCGCCCATCCGCCATAGGCGGCCCCGCCGAGCAGCAACGCCACCCCGGCCAGCGTCACCGGAACCCAGTGGAAATGGCTCAGCCACTCGTGGACGGGGTCTTTGGCGAGATCGGGCGCGTACCGCGACAGCACCCGCGAATCGTTGTGCAGCGTGCCTTCCAGTATCCAGCCCATGTGCGACCACCAGGCGCCGTCGCGCGGCGAATGCGGGTCGCCCGGCTTGTCGGTGTACTGATGATGCATCCGGTGCACCGCGACCCAGTAGAGCGGGCCGCCCTGCAGCGCCATTGTGCCGCATCCGGCCATAAAGTATTCGATCCAGCCAGGCGTCACATACCCGCGGTGCGTCAACTGCCGGTGGTAGCTCATGCCGATGCCGACATTCTGGGCGAACACCCACATCGCCAGAAAGACCACCACCGAGGACCATTGGAAATGGAAGCTCGATTGAACAATGGCCGCGACCGCCAGCAGATGGAAGATCGCGATCGTGACGAAGAACACCCAGTTGAACTGGTGGGATTTTTGCTGGGTTTGGGGATTGAACGGTTGCTTTTCAGAATGCGGAGCGGGAGTGCCGGAAACCAGGGTCGCCATGGGAATCACCAATGATCCAAGGCTAATCCCGGAGGCCCCCGATAGCTGTAAGACTTCCGTAATACCTGCCATCGACCACTCGCCGGATTCGCGCGATGTCTCTGAATCAGCGGCCAGATCAATCTCCAGACATCTCGCGCACCTCGCTGGCCAGCGCCCTCGCTGACTCCACTCTTCCCGCTTCTGGCCTCGCCTCGTCCACGCGCCCAAAAATCATCTTGCCCGAGGCGGTCTGCAGCACCGAAGTCACGGTGATCTCGACGGCGCGGCCGATCAGCCGACGGGCGTTGTCGACCACCACCATGGTGCCGTCGTCGAGGTAGCCGACTCCCTGGTTGTATTCCTTTCCTTCTTTCAGAATCACAATATTCATCCGCTCGCCCGGCAGCACTACCGGACGCAGGGCGTTCGCCAGGTCGTTGATATTCAGAACCGGCACTTTGTGCAGGTGCGCCACCTTGTTCAAGTTAAAATCGGTGGTCACGATCTTCGCGCGCATCTTCTTCGCCAACTCGATCAGCTTCAGATCGACTTCGCGGAGCTGCGGAAAGTCCTCCTCGATGATCCGCACGGTCAATTGCGCGTTCGCCTGCATTCGCTGCAGGATGTCCAGGCCGCGGCGGCCGCGCTGCCGTTTGGAGCCGTCGGAGGAGTCGGCCACCATCTGCAGCTCGTGCAGCACGAACTCCGGAATGACCAAAGTCCCATCCAGAAACCCGGTGTCCGCCATGTCCGCGATTCGCCCGTCGATGATGGCGCTGGTGTCGAGCAGCTTCAACCCAGTGGCGCTGGACTCATTGCTGAAGAGGTCGCCCAGCGCGCCCAGGTTCAACAAATCGCCCTTGCTAGCCCCGACGACCAGTCCCACATAGGACATGAACAGCAAGACGAAGATCTGCAACAGGTCCAGAACGCTGCCGCCGGGAACGCTGTTGCGCAGGACGGCCGAGAACAGGAACGCCCCGAAGATACCAAGAATACTGCCGACCACGGCGCCCAACAAGCGTTTCAGGCTGAGCGCGCGCACCCGCAACTCAAAGATAATCATCAGCCCTGCGGTCGCCGCGCCAGCGACGGCCGCCGCCCACGGATTGAGGTGGAAGGGACGAAAAAAGTAAGCCGACAAACCGAGAGCAAGAACAAAAACCGAGCGAATAAGGATTAAGTCCATACAAACCGCGTTTCTGCCCCCGCCGGAGTGAATTCGTGTCTTATTTATTGCGGTCGGGCAAGCTGGAGTATACCCAGCCGGAAGTGCGTGGGGCAAAACAAAACGGCGCATCATGGATGCGCCGCTTCCAAAATGGAACTCGAAGTCGCTTCTAGTATTTCGGCACGCTGGGATCGACCTGGTCGGACCAGGCGGTGATGCCCCCGGCGAGATTCTGGATTTTGTGGAATCCCGCCTGCTGCAGGAACTCGGCCGCCCTCTGGCTACGCCCGCCCATTTTGCAGTGGACGACAATCTCGCGGCTCGCGTCCAGCTCGCCCACCCGGTTCGGCAGATCCCCCAGTGGGATCAAGTGGCCGCCAAGATTCGCGATCTCATACTCGTGTGGCTCGCGAACGTCGAGCAGATAAATGTCTTCGCCTTTGTCTTTTTTGCGTTTGAAGTCGGTGACGGTCAGTTGCGGAATGCCATTGCTCATAGTTTCTCCTGCGGGTGCTGGCGGCGCGATGCCGCAAAATTGGTCGTAGTCGATCAGCTCGGTCACCGTCGGGTTGGCCCCGCAGACCGGGCAGTCCGGGTTCTTGCGTAATTTCAGCTGGCGAAAATTCATGTTGAGCGCGTCGACCAGCAGCAGACGGCCGATCAGCGGCTCGCCCACGCCGAGCACCAGCTTGATCGCCTCGGTCGCCTGGATCACCCCCACCAACCCCGGCAAAATTCCTAGCACGCCGCCCTCGGCGCACGACGGAACCAGACCAGGCGGCGGCGGCTCTGGATACAAGCAGCGATAACAAGGGCCGTCCTTGGTCGCGAAGACGCTCGCCTGCCCCTCGAACCGGAATATCGATCCGTAGGCGTTCGGCTTGCCCGTCAAGACGCAGGCGTCGTTAACCAGGTATCGCGTCTGGAAATTGTCGGTGCCGTCCGCTATCACGTCGAACTGACGGATGATTTCGAGCGCATTCGCGCTGGTCAGCATCGTCTCGAACTTCACCACCTCGATGAAGGGATTGAGCGCCTTCAGCTTTTCCTCGGCCGAGTCGATCTTGGGCCGCCCGATGTCTTTCGTGCTGTGAATGATCTGCCTCTGCAGATTGCTTGAGTCCACCACGTCGAAATCGACCAGGCCGAGCGTCCCGATGCCGGCGGCAGCGAGATACAGCGCCAGCGGCGAACCCAGTCCGCCCGTGCCGACGCAGAGCACCCTCGCCGCCTTCAGCTTCTTTTGCCCTTCCAAGCCCACCTCGGGCAGAATCAGATGGCGCGAGTACCGCGCGATTTCTTCGTTGCTCAGGTCGGGCAGCTTCTGCTGGTGTCCGACGATGTCTTCTACTAACGTTGCCATCTCTAAACCTCGGATATTCTCTCTTGCTCAAACCAATTGGCGCGAAGCGCGTGCGCCTGGACGGCCAGTCCCCCCGCCGGCTATGGAGGGGATGATCGACAGCGCGTCCGCGTCGGTGACGGGCGTTGTTTCTTTTTCGGGGAGATAGCGCACGTCTTCGTCGTTGAGGTAGACATTCACGAAGGATCGCAGCTTGCCCTCCTCCGAATAGAGATGTTTCTTCAAGTCGGGATGCTGGCTGGTCAACTGCGCAAGCGCGTCGCCGACCGTCTTCGCCGCGACCTCCACCGTGTCTTGCTTCCCCGTGTAGACCCGCAACGGGGTCGGGATATGAATCTTCATGCCGGAACGCTCCTCAATGCTTCCTCCGTATCTTCCGCGGTCAAACGCGTTTCGCTTTCGACCAGAATCTCTTCGCGCACCAGCGCCTTGTCCTCTTCGCTCGACCCCGTTAGCAGAAACGAATTCGTCTGCTTAGCCGCGCCGCCCGCCACCGCCGTGATGACATAGGAGCAGCCCAGCCAATGGGCCTCCGCGAGGTCGGTAGTCGACCACTGCGCCGGATGGTCGGGGTGCGAGTGATAGAAACCGACGATGTCCCACCCCTGTTCGCGGGCCTGCCGCTGGATCTTGACTAGCTCCTGCGGGGCGATGTTGTAGCGGTTGTGCGCCGAATCGGTGCGCGTGTTGCCCGCCCGCACCGCGGCCTCTACTGCGTTCAATCCCTCTTCCGACCGCCCCAGCAGCACGCCGCAACACTCGTGGGGATACGTCTCTTCGCCATGAGCTCGCAAGGCCTCGTAGGTTGTCGCCGCCACTTTCAGCATCGTGTTTTGCTTCCCCTATCTTTCCTAAGAACGGTCACTCTTCCCAAAATCGTTCGCTCAAATACTTGTCGGCGGAGTCGCAAAGAATCGTCACAATCACCGCTTCTTGAACTCCGCCGCCTAATCCTTCGGCGATTGTGAGCGAGGCCGCCACATTCGCCGCCGCTGATACGCCCACCAAAACGCCCTCCTCGCGGGCCAGCCGTTTCGCCATCCCGTAGGCTTTCTCGGTCTCCATTTCGATGTCGTCGTCGGCCAGATTCGGATCGTAAATCGCCGGAACCAGCGCCGTCGCCATATGCTTCATCCCCTCTAAGCCGTGGAAAGGCGAGTCCGGCTGCATCGAAACGCATTGGATCGCGGAAGAGAACTCCTTCAACCGCCGCGTCGTTCCCATGAACGTCCCGCTGGTGCCCAGACCCGCGACGAAGTGCGTGATCTGCCCCTCGGTCTGCCGCCAGATCTCGGGTGCGGTCGTCCGGTAGTGCGCCCGCCAATTCTCTGGATTGCCATACTGGTCGGCGTAATAGTAGCGATCGCCGCCCTCCACTGCCAACTCCCTTGCCTTACGGATCGCCCCGTCCGACCCGTCGGCCGGATCGGTCGAGATCACCTCTGCGCCATACGCAGCCAGGATTTTTTTGCGCTCCGGCGAAACATTGGCCGGCATGTACAGCGTCACTCCAAAGCCGAGCGCCGCCCCCAGCATCGCGTAGGCGATGCCCGTGTTGCCGCTGGTGGCGTCGAGCAGCCGCTGGCCGCGCGTCGATTCGGAGGCGCCTAGCAATCCGCGAGCCTGGGCGTCGGCCACGATTGCCGAACCAGCGCGGTCTTTCACCGACCCGCCCGGATTCGCCCATTCCGCCTTGCCCAGGATCTGAATCCCCGGCAGATGCGCCGTCAGACGATCAAATCGAATCAGCGGAGTGTTGCCGATCCGGTCGAGAACTCTATTTCCCAAATTGGCAGCGATTGTGGTGGCCATAGACGCTCGTGATTGCGACAGCTCCCGCGATGTGCGAGAGTTAAAGAAAGCAGGGAAGGAATCCGGATCGCCGCTGGCGGCGGACGTTCGAAGGCTTAGGCTTTTCTCGAAAGAAAATGCCGACATCGCCGATTGCGGTCTGATCCCATTTCCGTCGCTTTCATCCTGCGTCGCTTTGAGCGCAGATTTCAGTTTAACTTCAGGTTGAGGTTCCGCGCTATGGCCATTCAAGTCAAACACCCGACATTCGACCAAATTCTCAGCGATCTTCGCTCGCACAAGTTTGATGTGCGCGACCTTCCAGGCGTCGCAAATGAGGTCCTCGTCGAGAAAAACGGCGTTGGAGCCAAACTGAAAAAGTCGTCCGACGGCAAGAAGGCCTTTCTCACCGCCAATCCCGGCTTCCTGCTCGGCGGCGAGATTAGCCGCTTGCTTGACCGCGGCAACCAGAAATTCCTCAAAACCAGCAAGCTCGAAGTTCCGGCCACCGCCGATCATCTGCGGGCGGTCCACCATTTCTCCGAGGAATTGCGCGAGCGCGCCCAGGTCGACAGCCTCTACAACGAATCCCTCGGCACCGTCAGTGACGTCTATCTCTATGACCGCGTGAAAGGGCGCGACCACTCAACAGGGACGACCGATTCGGGGGGACATTGAGGGTCGCGGGGCTCAGGCCAATTTCAGGAAACCAGATTAATCCAGCGCGCTGAAGATTTCTTGGAGCGGTAACAGGATCTCCGTATTCGGAACCGCAAACTGTCCGGACTCCGGAATGTTCAGGCCTCTCGGGGTGCAGACAAAGGCATCGCGTTCGACTGGATCGAGAAGCCAGACGTGCTCGGTTCCGAAACGGAGATAGTCTTTGACCCGCTCTCGCTTGCTGCGCAGGGTATCGTCTTTGGACAGGATTTCGATGCATACCAGCGGGGCGATGGTCACGATCGGTTCGCGCGGCTGCCGCGCCTGCAACAGGCAGATATCGGGGACCCGGTAGCGGCTGGGCAAGACTTGGCACCCGCTGCTCGGGGCGCACATCGATTTCCCACTCGCGCCGGTGGTTCCAGAACCAGGCGGCGATGGCAGCCTGCAAGATGCTGTGCTCGGACTCGCCCACATTGCGCTCCCGGAGTTCGCCCTCGATGTAATCGCAATCCGGGCGATAGCTTGTCGCGAGGTATTCAGCCAGAGAAACAAGTGTGGTTGTCGCCATCGAGGAATCTCCAGATCGCTCGCCTGAACGGCTTTCGACGGGCCCGCTTCCATTGATCCTACTTAGGTTTCCGGCCGCGCGGCTATTCGTTACGCAATGCCTCCATCGGCTCGACCATCGCCGCCCGGCGGGCCGGAATCAAAGCCGCCAGGGTCCCCACCGCCGCCAAGCCGATAGCCGCCGCCAGGTAAGACCAAGGATCGAGCGCTGGCACCTGGAAGAGAAAACTCTGTGCCAGGCGAGTGGCGACCGACGACACCGCCAGGCCGGCGGCCGTGCCGATGGCGATCAACGTCAACCCCTGCCGCAGAAATAGCGCCAGGATCGACTCCCGGGTTGCGCCGAGGGCGATCCGAATGCCCACCTCCTGCTGCCGCTGGCTCACCAGCTGCGACAGCACCCCGTAGAGGCCGGCCACGACCATCAGCACCGCCAGTCCGGCGAACGAGCCGATGAGGTAGACGCCGAGGCGCTGGTCGCCGGTCGCCTTCTCGACCGCCGCGTCCATGGTCTCCAGGTCGTCCAC
>Ga0116226_10005450_pt1 | contig 11366 bp, 12 predicted proteins | sample S1TSphfallax_FD_89692 | JGI IMG/M metagenome (GOLD analysis project Ga0116226, IMG submission 89692) | Host-associated microbial communities from peat moss isolated from Minnesota, USA - S1T2_Fa - Sphagnum fallax MG | ecosystem: Host-associated > Plants > Peat moss > Unclassified | place: USA... | reverse complement strand
TTTTTGGGGGGTAGTCTTTCCTTTTGGGGTTTGTTTAAAACTCTAAACCGCCCGGGGGTGTAGGGAAAAGGGGCCCTTCCCGGGGTGTTTTCCGGGGGGGGGGGGGCCCCCCCCCCCCCCCCCCCCGAAGAAATTTTTCGCTCTCTCGGAAGAGAACACCAGGCTAAAACACTGATCTCTTTCTTTAAATTCTAGTTTTTAATGTTGGTGAATATCGTCGTGCTATTAAAGCTCACGCTGATAAAGATTTCTTCGATCCAGATAATGCTGAAGCAGTAGCTGTATTAAAGTATGGATTTTATTTCAATAAAAAACAAAACCAATGACGTATTGTTTATTTATAGTCAATGTGCCCAGAAAGCACTTGAAGATGCATGTACTTATCTATCTGAAGATGGTGAAGTAGCTATTTTTGATGCAACAAATATAACACGTGAACGACGTCGATTTATTCATGATTATTGTACACAAACATTTTGTTTTCGAGTATTTTTTGTCGAATCAATTTGTGATTCACCGGATATAATTGAATCGAATATAAAAGTATGTTTATTGAAAAAAAAAAGAAGAGAAATTTGAAGAAAATGTTCTTTTTCTTCGTAGGAAGTTAAATTAAAAAGTCCAGATTATACAGATGTTTCGCAAGAAGAAGCTGTAGCAGATTTTCTTTCACGTATTCATCAATATGAAAAACGTTATGAACCAATTGATGATAAAACTGATGAAAAAAATTTTTCATTTATAAAAATTTTTAATTGTGGTGAACGTTTTCTTGTTCATAAAATTGGAGGTCAATTTCGTTTTTAATGATTAATTCATATCTATTTCTGTTCTTCTGTTTTTTTTTGCTAGGTCATATTCAAAGTCGTGTTGTTTATTTTCTAATGAATATTCATGTAACACCAAGAACAATCTATTTAACACGAGTAAATAATAATAAACATTTTTTTCTGAATCGGTTGATTTTCATAGCATGGTGAATCAGAATTAAATGTTCAACAACGTATCGGTGGTGATCCACCATTATCAGCTAATGGAAAAGCGGTATTAATTATATTTTTATTTATTTTTGTTATTTTTCTTTTCGTAGTATGCCGATGCACTTGCAAAATATATGGCTGAGGGTAAGTAAATTGAATAAAGAAGAACCTGATTTGTTTTTGGTTTATTTTACGTAGAAAATATCCCGGATTTAATTGTTTGGACAAGTCAAATGCAAAGAACGATTCAAACAGCTGCAAAAATTGATGCACCAAAAGAACAATGGAAAGCTTTGAATGAAATAAATGCGGTAGATATTTGAATAACAAGATTTAAAAATTTTTCTTTTATTTTATCCAGGGTATATGTGAAGGGTTAACATATATAGAAATAGCTGAACGTTTTCCCGAAGAATTTGCTGCTCGTGATCAAGCAAAATATTATTATCGTTATCCTGGTGGAGAGGTAATAGAAAGAAAAATTTCAAATCTTTAACAAATTCATTCTAATTCTAGTCTTATCAAGATCTTGTTGCACGTCTTGAACCAGTTATAATGGAATTAGAACGAGCTGAAAATGTTCTTGTTATTTGTCATCAAGCTGTTGCTCGTTGTATTCTTGCTTATTTTCTCAATAAAGATGCTGGTATGTTAACTAGAGAGCTACGGGCCCTTCTAGACTCAGGTCCGGGTCCATATCTAGATTTGACCTCAGACCCGATTTGTATTTAGCTTCGAATCTGAATAGAACTATGTGAGGGAAGACACTAAGGAATAACTTTATATTGACTTTTTTCTGAGAGTAACCAATAAACAACTAAAATCTTGATCCTTTATTTGGTCATTTACACAAAAAGCGCCAAAAATTAGTGAAAAGAAAACTCGGATCTGGACCCGTTCGGACCCCGGTTTGAATCCGTCGGGTCCAGGTCCGAAAAAACATGGATCCCCAGCTGCCTAATATTAAGAAAATAAGATTACTATTCTTTATTAAAATCTTCATAGAAGATCTTCCATATACAAAAGTTCCATTACATACAGTGATTAAATTAACACCAATGGCTTATGGTTGTTTAATGGAATGTATACCATTAACAATTGAAGCTGTAAATACACATCGTGAAAAACCGAAGGTTCGATTGACGCAAAGAAATAGTTGAGAATTAAAATGAAAATTTATTTTAGAATTGTCGACCTGATCGAACACTTTCTGAAGCATTAAATGAATTTCTTGAAGAACCAATTGATACAAATAAAGTTCGAACGAAAACTGAAATTGTTTATAAAAGTGGTGGAACAAAAATTCAAACAGTTGATATTGATGGAAATGAAGTTTCGGATTATGCTGGTGTAAATAGTGATCCAAGTTATATCTAATAAATTCCTTATTGATATTAAATATATATACAAAAAAAGCGAAAAATTGTTGTGATTTTTTTTTTCTAATTTATAATATTAGTATCCGCTGTGCTATTTGTATTATCAACCTTTTTTTTTCTTTTGGTTAGTTTTTATTTTGTTTGAACAAAAAAAAATAGAAAAAACATTTTAAACTTCAATAAAAAAATAAATAAAATAAAACAGGGTGCACTCAATGCAATAAAATGATCATAGCTATTCCATATTCACTTCTGTAGTTATGATGATTACATATGCCTTCTTAAGAAATACTATTGATAAGCATCTGACTTCGAGCTATCGAAATGCAAGAAAGGTTATAAGAATGATTAGCAATGAAGAAGAACAAACAACTAAGATTGATGTTTTATGTTGATCATAATCAAATTTCCTATTACAAATACTTCAATATCAGTTTTTTGTTCTATATCAAATTCTGTTAAAACAAATATAAAGTATCAAATTCAAGAACATTCATTTTAATTTTTTGATTCTTTCACCTAATCAATATCTTCAAAGAGCAAAAATTCAATAAAAATCAAGATGATTGTATATGCAAATTCATACTTTTTTTTTAAACATATATATGAGAATTGCTTCTTGTTGACACACGTCTACATGTACATTAACACGTAACCTACCACTTGATTCACTATTCTCTACTTAAGTAAAGAAAAACAAGCCATACATTTTTTTTTTACATATAAAGAGTCAAATACTTTTTCTTTCTACTCCTAATGATAGTGTCTGTCTTCTTTTTTGCTTAGATATATATATCACACATCGTTTTCGTTTAATAGAACTGATGACCATAAGGGGTGGAGATGAAAAAATGTTCACGCTCGATGAGTGAGTGGGGAGAGACATCAAAGTGTGGCGCTACGCCTTTCGACATTAGTTTGCACAAGCAATACCTCGTTGAACAATCTTTCTCTTGTTCTCTTCTTTCGTTTCTTTTAACCATATTCTCTCTCTCTCTCTCTCTCTCTCTTTCTCTCTGTCGCGATGAGCGAAGGCGAAAATTTTGAATGTTCGGCGCGACGACGCGAAGTGTGTGAAAAAAAGAAAGAAACGAACGAACGAACCAGCATTGTTTTGTTTATACAGTAGCTATAGCAGACGAACCATCGTATATATTTTTCTTTCCCCAACGAGCAAATCGGTCGTCACTGAACGAATAACATTGTGTCTTTGTTCATATATTCGTCCAGTTCGTTTCCTGGCCATTATTCACAGTTTCACATACGAACGAATCCGGGAATAGAACGACACGTGTATTTCTATTAAAACAAAAGACAAAGAAACGGAATTGAAAATCAATATTCACAGCATGACAACAACACATAAAGGTAAAGGAAAAAGAAAGACATATCAGGAATTTTCTGATCACTATTGGTTACAAATAAGAGCAAAGCTATTACAACCAGTTTGCATTATAGATGGTTTCTAGTTGAACATGCACGCAATCATACTTTTATGTGTATTCTATGCCGCATGATTATCGTTAATTAGATGCCTTTTTCTCTACTGCTGCCACTCATTTCTCTTTCTCTCTTTTTCCGATAAGCTACAGTACATTCATTTATTCCCCCTAACTAAAAACAAATCTTTCATCGTTACCATCATCATTTGCTAGCTAAGTATAACACAATGAGGAACTCATCTCTTATTATCCATTTCTTCACTTTTTTTTTAATTGTATGTATGTTTATTTTATTCATCAAGAGCCTGTCAACGAATATAAATTCTTCAGAGAGACCATATGCTCATCTTCTCATTATTGCATCATAACTTTAAACAAGTTGTTAAAGATTTATGAAAGACGAAAGCTGTTTTGTTTATTTCCACATTTTTATCGATACACTTGTAATAAAATATTTCAACAATTTTTATCTAATTGCACCTAAGGTAGAATTATTCGATTATCCAATTATTCTAATTTTATAATCAGCATTTCTAGGCATCTGTCATCTTTCTTTTTTTCTCTTCTATGTATATGTTAAACAAATACAGAATATGACCATCAAGTTGTTCTTGAAATTTGACGTTTATATGAGAGAATAAATTTTCTCTTTATATTCATAACCTTAGACATACATATATTGAATGTGACAATTGTTATTTCATCTTTTCTTTCGTTTTTGAAAAAGTTCAATATCTTATCTTGATGATTTAGTAGTTAATACATAATCATTCGTTTTGTTCTCATGTCTTATGAAAGATGAGGGAGATTTATCTCCTCCTCTTTTTTTTTCTTTTCTTTTTCTCCTTTCGATAATATGAACGAGACATGATGAATTACTTTGTATTTATTCATTTACTGTCCTTTCTAGAGCTTGTACGGATACTCAATTAATCTCGATGAATACCAAAATGTTTCAACAACATTCTCGTTTATCAAATAGTGATGATGATTCTGGTTGTGCTTTGGAAGAATATGCTTGGTGTCCATCTGGTCTTAAAGCAGAACAAGTAAGTGTATATTAATTATTGGTATGATATGTATGATGTTGAATATAGGTTCGACAATTTTTTAAATGTTTTCCGGAAGATAAAGTTCCATTTCTTAATTCAATTGGTGAAAAATATCGAACGGTAATTTTTAAATAATAAATTTAATTTTTTTAAAATATGCTTTTTTTTGGATAGAAAATGCTTGAAGAACAATTACCTCCCCATGATTCTGATCCGAAATATTGTCGTTCATTAAATGAAGATGAAAAAAATGAATTAAGAATATTCAATGAACAACAACGACATAATGCACTTGGTCGTGGTTCTGCTAGACAATTACCACTCACACAATCACCTATGCCATGTCGTGGAGTAAGTTTAAGAATATGTTATACTTCTTTCATCTGATTATGAACAAAGATTAATGCACGTAGAAGTTACGAAACAAAAACAAATTTATAGAAGTTTACTAAATGTAGATCGGATTTCAAAATTTGATATCTAAGGACAGCGAACTGAAAGAGGAGGTAACGGAATTGATATGCCTTCCAAACGATTTCAATACGTGGATTGAACCGTTTTCGGTGGCTAAGCTTTATCTTTCTTTTTTGTGTACTGATAACGATCCATCTTTCTCGTCAAAAATTCCTATAGAAAGGTCGTATGATAAAGATAGATATGCATCATAGAAGAAAATCATCATCAAACGATAGACTAGTTAATTGTGTTGAACATACAGACGACGTAAAAGTTCATTGATCATAGTGAACAGCAAGTGTGTTTGACATTTTCTATAGCATTAAGTGTGAAATCGAAGATAGATAAATCGATATTAATAATGAATTTTCTTTTAGTGTCAAAAATTAATCGATTCAGGTTCGATATGTGTATTTGCCGAACGAGCCGGTCGTACTGGTCTTTGGCATCCTCAATGTTTTATATGTACACAATGCAAAGAATTTCTTGTTAATTTAATCTATTTTTATAAAGATGGTCATATTTATTGTGGACGACATCATGCTGAATTATATAAACCACGATGTACATCATGTGATGAAGTATGTATTTTGTTAAAGCAAAAAAAGAAACAAAAGCTAAACGGATGATGATTAATCAATAAGAAAACGACGAGAACAGTTGTCGTTCAAAAGAAATTATAATTGATTATATAATCATTACCGATAATCATATAGGCGGAATAACATTGAAGGTAGTCGTTGAAATATATATAAATATACAAAAATAATGTAAAATTGTTAGTCTACTTATTTCGATAATATATACATATGGAACGAAGACCATTACCACTTCGACGAAAGGTATTGAGTGATGACAAATTCATATTATTGACATACCGAACCCATACTTACGTTATGCATATGTTTATACATGTCAGAATACACGTTTTGTTTATCACGCGATATGTAACGAATGAATAATTAAGCTGTGTTAGTGTTGTTGATGCTGATCTCTGTGTCTTCGGTTGACTAAGAAAAAGCTAATTCTTTTTTTTTCCTTCTTCATCTGTTTAGATAATCTTCGGCGATGAATGCACCGAAGCTGAAGGTTACAGTTGGCATATGGATCATTTTTGTTGCTCAAATTGTAAAAAACGTTTAGGTGGAGAACGTTATGTTATGCGTCAAACTCAACCATTTTGTTTAAATTGTTTTGAAACAATGTATGCAGAATATTGTGATACATGTGGTGAACGTATTGAAACTGATCAAGCTCAAATGGCACATGAATCTCAACATTGGCATGCAACAGATGCTTGTTTTTTTTGTTATACATGTCGTATTCCATTACATAATCGTGGTTTTTTTCCATGTTATGGTGCATTATTTTGTTCCAATGAATGTGCATTACAAAGAAATAATCGTTTAATAAATACAAAATTAATACAACAAAATAAATTTCATCAAGGTCCAGATATTATTCCAACATCTTATACACATAAAAATCAACATGTTAAAATTCTTCCAGCACGTCCGAAAAATGTTCATCAACAAGAAAATTTATCTCATCGACGAATAAAAGAACAAACTGGTTATTTATCGGATGGAGCTGGTATTCAAAAATATAAACGTGATTATAATAATGGTTATTCATCAGATGGAGCTGGTGTTCAAAAATATAAACGTAATTCTAATAATGGTTATTCATCAGATGGAACAGGTAGTAGAAGATACAATCGAAATGCTCAACCACAAGTATTTCTTCAATTTCAATCATCTCCGGATTCAATTTTACCCATTAATCATCATCAACAACAAAAAATAAATATTACAAGAAGTCGTTCACGTGAACCAATTCAATTTTATAATGATTTAAATCTTGAACAACTTGATCGTCATGGTGCAACACTTGAAATTGCACGTTGTTCAACATCGAAATCTTCACGTGCATCATTACCTGATTTAAGTCATAAATCAATCTCAAAACCTAAGGTTAAAAATTATCCCACTATATCTCAACAAACATTAGTTGATCAACCAAATCGTTTAAAAAATTTTGATTCAAATGAAATAATGTATCCTATATCACGACCAAAATCAACAACAACATCACAATTTCCACGTTCCCGTTCATTAAATGGTTCCGGACGTTTTACAAAACAACATCATGTTCGTTTTGTTGATGATGAAAAAGATAAAAGTTATAAAAATTCACCAACAATCAGTTATAAATCAAAAAAACATTCATCATCTATACATCGATTATCTTCATCTTCATCATCAGATGATGATGATGAACAAGAAGATTTTAATTCAATTTATCGTCAATTTGATATACATGGAAATCGTCTTCGAAAACCAATTAATTATGGAACAAAAATAAGTTATGTTGATGAAACAAATACAATTAATCCAACATTAATGAAAAAATCAATGACATTAAATAAAAAAACTAAAAAATCTAATGAAGGACGAAGGAAAAAAGATTGTATTATTAGTTAATTTTTTTCTGTATAGTTTTCAAACTATCTTGATTGAGATAAATTTAATTCTACGTGCTCTTTATTTAAAATTTGTTTATGTGTACGAAAAAATTTTTTTTTCTTTGTTTTGTCTTGCGCGTTTTTTTTTTGCGAAAGTTCTTATTTTGGACTTGTGTGTGTATTTTGACACAACAAATTATTAAAAGATTAATATTGAAAGGATAGGATTCAAGTTTAGGGCACTTTTCACTTGGTAGTGGGATACGATAAGTATTGAACAAAAAAGAAGATTTTTATCAAATTTTAATGATATAAAGAAAGATTAATTGTTGGTTGTGATTGTTGATTGGATGAAGATATTTGCTCTTGTTTTACACCTTTATTTACGGTTGGGTTGTATGATGATGTTTGTTCCCGTATTGATGAATGTAAAAGAACTTCTGGATGAAATTGATGAATAACTGAACCACGTTGACCTATACCCATACGATTCGTAAAATCTTTTAGTTGATCTTTAATAAAATAAACTGTTAATAATCTATAAAATAAAATTTCGTTTTTTTTTTCTTCTAATTGATCTAAATTTAACTTACGTTGCTATTAGTATTATGAAAAGACATACAATAATAATAATAAGAAGTTTATTTGATATCAATAAAGTTTTTTCTGATTGTCGATTAAATTGTTCTAATTGATTTTCAGCTATAGATGTTTCATTTTGTATAAATTGATCAAAAAAATCTTGTTGACTTCGTGTTAGTAAAATTTTCATATGAATTTCTATATCAGTGATAGGTAAACTGAACTATTGGAAATATTTACTTGAATATTTATTAATCGCGCGTATTAGTTTTGTTTTTTATATTAACTTTTATTTGTAAAATTTAAAAAAATGAACAGATTTATTAAGAAATAGATTTAGCATGTCGTTGACAAAATTCGATTATTCGTTGACATGCTTCGTCAGTTTTTTCCATTGGTGTTGTTAGTACAATACGAAAAAAATTGTCAATACCAAATACCTAAAAAAATATCGAATTGATTTATTTAAATAATTCAATTCAATTATTTACAGATGCAGGAAGACATGAAATCGATTCTTCACAAAGTAATTTTGTAAAAAAATCTTTATCATTTTCAATATCACGAAAATCCGATACATTTATACGAATCAGCATATACATAGCACCTAAAATCAATCGAAATAAAAGAATAAATTCAATATATTTTACCTTGAGGCATCGTTGGTTCAAGACCCGGTGCTTCTAAAAGTGATTGATAAATATATTCTGCATTAGTCTATAAAGATTTTAAATTAAATAAATAAATAAATAAAAATTTTTTTTACTTCAAGTTGATGAAGAATATTCTCAAAATAAGAATCCGGTGTTTCTGAAAGAATATGAGGTAAAGCTGCTTGTGTAACTGAATTTGGACCAAGAATTCGACTTGATAAATCAATCAGACCAGGTTTAATTGTATCTAAAAAAAATCAAATTCATATATCCAGCGGTATCCCGAGCGGGGGGCTTACCTCCCCCCTCAATCTCCGAAAATTTAGTTTTTTTTGGTCGATATTTGACACAATTTTCGACTTCGGAACATTCCTGTATATATCTTTTCATTATTCTTTACCTTTAAAAAGATTATGTCTATCATGAAGAACAATCCAACCAACACGCCATCCTGGACATATAAATCGTTTTGAAATTCCACCACAAGAAAGTATCGGAACATTTTCCGAAAGCATACCAAGAAAATGAAATACATTATCAGCAAAAACCTTCAAGACAAAAAAAATTTTGAATATTTTTTTTTGTATCTTTTACCATATCTGCATAAATTTCATCTGCAATAATTGGTACATGATTTCGTTCACAAACATGTATTATTTTTCGTAAATGTTCTTCTGTATAAACAGCTCCACATGGATTACTTGGATTATTGATTAAAACAGCTCGTGTTCGATCATCAATTAATGATTCAAGATGAATTAAATTAACTTGCCAATGATTATCTGGCTAAATTAATAAAAAAAAAAAATTTTTTTTTCTCCTTTTGTTTCTTTAATTTACCATTAAATCATAAAATCGAGGTTCAATATCAAGTGATTGACATAATGTCACATATAAGGAAAATCCGGGTCGAGGAACAAGAATATTATCACCCGGATCAGCTATACCATCAATACACATTTCTAATGCATGAGAACAACCACTAGTTAAAATGATATCCTATATAAAAATCAAAATAAGTCTATATTAGATATTATTATTATTATTTATATTTTACTTCAGCGTTTAATGTATAATTTGATCGAGACCAAAAATGAGCAACTGCTCTTCTTGCTTCTAATATACCTAGATAATTTCAAAAAGAAGAAAAGAAATAAAAATCTTAAAAAAACTATTCTACCAAATGATGGTGCATAACCATGTGATGTAGGTAATTGTACAGCTTCAATAATAGCCTCTAAAGCTTCAATTGGTGGAAGCATATTTTTATAATGTGTTGGATCACCTATTGATAATGATATCATTTCTTTCGATGGATTTGGACTTATTTTCATTCGATCAACAATACGTCGAATTGGATTTTTTGTATTTCTTGCACTTCTTGATGCTTGAATTGGTAACCAAACATCTTTTATTCCATTTGTTATAGAATTTTCCATTGTATTGAAATTTTTCTATAGAATCTATTAAGTACAAAATAACGTCATTTGTTTATTATGATATCATCTACATACTACGAATGTATTTTAGCTTGTTGAATAAAAGCACGTGAATTGAAATGACTGTCATTATTTGTATCAGTATGTAAATAAAACATCTTCTATACTTATTCATCTTATCTACCTTTTTTCTATTCGTTAGTTATATACATACTTGACGCCTCTCTCTCTCTCTCTCTCTCTCTCTCTCTCTCTTTTCTTTTATTTTTCTTCTGTTCGTTTAGTTCTGAGAGTAAGATGTGTTGTAAACATGAAGATAATATCTTATAAGGAAAATTTCAAAATAAAAGAGAGGTGTGGTCCATTACATAGTATGTGTCTATCATTCTAGTCCGAAAAAGTCACTACAGTTCAAATATGTCTTATTCAATTGTTGATATTGATTAAAAAATAAGAAATTTTTATAATTTGAATTGTTTAATAATAAACATAATAACTAAATTAAATCCTCGTTGACTAATAGTATGTCCTATTCCATCTTCTAATACAACTTGCATATTATCTTTAATTCCATTATTTTTTAATAATTCAAAACCAGTTTTCGCTTCATCCCAACTAATTCGATTATCGTCTTTTCCATGTAAAACTAAAATTGGGATTTTTCTTGCGTATTCACTTAACAATTCTGGGATTTTATTTTTAAGTATTAATTGACCACTACAACAAACAATACCACCCAATTGTTGTTTTGTATATGTTACACCAATTAATAATGCTAAACAAGCTCCTTGACTAGAAATAAATTGTTAGAATTTTTATAATGAAAATAAATGGGCAAAATCACGCAAAACAAGACATACTCCTCTGTCATATGACTTTATTTCTTTACAAAAGCTAGTTTTCTGAATAATTTCTTTTG
>Ga0116226_10005449_pt1 | contig 11366 bp, 16 predicted proteins | sample S1TSphfallax_FD_89692 | JGI IMG/M metagenome (GOLD analysis project Ga0116226, IMG submission 89692) | Host-associated microbial communities from peat moss isolated from Minnesota, USA - S1T2_Fa - Sphagnum fallax MG | ecosystem: Host-associated > Plants > Peat moss > Unclassified | place: USA... | reverse complement strand
TAAAACACGTTGATTTTACGCCGATGGACAGGTAATTGCGCCTCAAACCGCCGCCAACCAAGCTTGTTCCGCGCGCACCAAAAACCCCGACGTAAACCGTTGCGCGCCGGTCGGATTTGTGCCAGCCATACACCATGAACGACTGCTCAAAACGCAAACTCGACGCCTTGGGCACAGAAGCCGTCTGCGAGATGCTGGCAGACGGCGTGATGCAGCGCGAAATCGCCCGCAAACTCGGCATCGACAATTGGTCGTTTATCCACTGGGCCAAGCAACCGGAGCGCGCCGAGCAAATACGCAATGCGCGAGCCGAAGGGGCGGCGCATTGGGATGGGCGGGCCGAGCAGGTTTTGGTGGAGATTTCCGCTACGACTGAGGAGGGCACCGACGCCAAAGTTGTACTCGGCCGCGCCCGCGAGTTGGCGCAGCACTACCGGTGGCGGGCGTCGAAGCTGGCACCTGCGCAATACGGCGATAAGGTGGCGGTCGAGCACAGCGGGCAGATCACGACGCCCTCGCTGGATTTGACCAAACTAACCGATGAACAGCTAGAGCAACTGCGCGCCATTGCGCAGGCTGCTGCACCAGTAAAGGGAGCAACGAGCGATGAGTGACGAGACGCACGAAACCAAAACCTACGAGGACGGCACGACCGCAACCGGCACGCCGCCTTTGCCCGACTTGTCGCCCGACGAGCAGGCGCGGCTTGAGGCGCACGTCGCGATGGAGCGCGAGGCCCAAGCGCACACGCCTTACGATACCGACGATGCAATCGTGATGCAGCAGGCGCTGACCGTGACGGACGCGCCGCGCATTGACCGCCAGGTTGAGCGGGAGCCAGCGCCGGCCCGCCCTGCACAACCGGATGTGAACATGGATCACCAGACCGTGGTCGATTGGGTGCTCGCGGAATTGGCGCATCTGCGCGGAGAGTTGCGTGCGGCCGGGCATGAGGTTCTGCCGTGACCGCCATGTTGCCGCCGTGCGGGCTGACGCACCACGACGAGCCGCCGAACGACGTGTCGGGATGGTGCGCGCACTGGGCGAAGCATGGGGCGGCGGTGGTGAGTCCAAGCGACCCCGTTGAGTTCGACTGTTCATATCTCGAATTTCTTTTACAAAAAGCTGCGGAAGAATTGCGCGAATACGACCGCGCCAGAGTTATGGAGATAGTCCATTTGCTCAATGACGTGGGCACCGCGTGGTTTTTGGTAGGGCATGACGGGGATGTTAAGCCGATCAATTCCAACCTTGTGTTTGTAAGCGAAGGTCAATGAGCGCGCCTTGCTACAGCGTGCCGCGCTTTTCGGCGTCGCTAAACGCCCCAGAGCGGCGCCCAGAGTCTGTGTTCAAGCAGCTAGAACCGCAGCGCGCGCCCGACACAGAACAAACGTTCGACGAATTCGAGGCGTGGCAGGCGACCGTTGCCGCGGCGCGCGGAAGCCAATAGCGTAAAGGAATTGCCATGACATTATCTGAGGCAGTCGCTTACATCCGCGCCGGAAGCAGCAAAGCCACGCCAGAAATGATTGCTAATGCGCTCGGAATTCCAGCGAACATGATTTCGTCTGGCGTGTTCGATGACATCGAAGTAGAGGAGGTTCGCAAGCGAGTTAGGGATTCAAACCACGACAACATCAGTCAAGATGTTGTCAGTTATCTGGATTTCAAACTCAATCAGTGGAAAGGCAGCGTAACGGCGCCACTCGAAATGCGCTTGCAGGTATTGGAGCGCAAACTTCAAAACATTATGGACCCAGAAACAAGTGGCGAAGATTTCACGCACGCCGATGGAGTTTCCAACCTAGCCGTAGCGCATTTGGCTGAGAAATACGAAGGTCAGCGTGTGCTTTTGCAAAACCTGCTTGTTCGGCTATCCAAACTGGAAGCCACGTCGATCCCATGAACACACAAGCCTCCGACCCCTACGCGCAAGAGCGCATCGGCGGCATCCAGGAAGACCTGCCGACCTTGCGCGCGGCACTCGAAGCCAGCCGCATCCGCAACAGCGGCCTTCGCGCCGAGATCGACAATTTGCGCGCCGCTCTCGCCCAGGCCCAAACGCTGATCGCATCGGGAGCGCATGTGCAGTGAACGTGCTGGCACAAATTCCGCACGATCAACTTCTGATCGAATTGGACCGCGAGCAATGCGCCAGGTCTTTATCTACATTCGTGCGTCGTGCATGGCCGGCAATTGATCCTGCGCCTTACATGCACGGTTGGCACATTGACGCAATGGCGGAGCATTTAGAGGCTGTCACAGACGGCGAGATTAAAACTTTGGTTGTGAACGTGCCGCCGCGCCATATGAAAACGATTATACTTATTATGTGGCAAGCATGGACGTGGACATTGCCAAAAATCCCAAATCGGTTCAACTTACTTCGCGGCCCAGGTGTGCAGTTCCTGTGCGGTGCTTACAACACCAGCAAAGCGCAGACCGATGGCGTCAAAGCGCGTGCGTTGATCCGCTCGCCATGGTTCCAATCGCGCTGGGGTGATCGTGTGGTGATCAGTCCGTATGTGGATAATCAACAGGAGTTTCAGACAACAGCGCGCGGACACCGGATAAGCGTCGGTATCCCGGAAAGCTTGGGTAAGGGCGGCGCAATAAGGATTTTGGACGACGCGCACAAAACCGATGAGGTTGAGAGCCCGACACAACTAGAAACCGTGCTGCGCAACTATGACGAAATTTGGAGCACACGCTCTAATGATCCTACCAACGGCGCTAATGTGCTGGTCGGACAAAGGCAGGCCGCCAACGACATCTATAATCATGTGCTCGACAAGGGCGGCGCCTGCCATCTTTGCTTGCCGGCAGAGTTCGAGCCCCGCTCTATGGTGATCAACTCGGTGGGGTGGATGGACCCGCGCGGCTGCGATGACGAGACCGGCGACCAACTGGATGAGGAATTGCTGGCATTGCGCCGCGGCGAACCGCTTTGGCCGGAGCGGTTTCCGTTGGAATGGCTGAAGAAACAGGAACAGGGCATCGGGCCATTTGCCTATGCGGCTCAGTATCAGCAGGTGCCAGCACCTCGCGGCGGCGGTATTATCGCATCCGACAGTTGGCGGTTGTGGGAGAAGGACGTATTCCCTGCCGTTGATTTGGTGGTTGTGTCGCTCGACGGCGCGTTCACCGACAAGACCATGAACGACCCGAGCGCCATCACTGTGTGGGGTCGGTTTCGCCAGCCGGACGTGCGCGAGCCGCAGTTCATTATGCTGTGGGCCTGGCAGGGGCGGCTCATGTTCAACGACCTGATGGAGCGCGTGGCTGCGGCGTGCACAGGCGACTGGCGCGACGACATCTCGGGCAAACCCATACACGACCTCCAACGCAAGCCGACAGCCGACGTGTTGCTGATCGAGAACAAGGCCAACGGCGCGAATGTGGCCCAGGAGATTGTGCGGCTCTACGGTCGCCGGAAGTGGCGCACGATGCTTGTCACGCCCAAGGGTGACAAGGCCTCGCGCCTGATTGCGGTGCAGGGCCTGTTCAGCGGAATGCGCCGCCGCGACGGTTCCTACGCGCCGGGGCAAATTTGGGCGCCCGACCTGCTTTGGTCGCAGATGGTCATCACCCAGGTTAGCAACTTCCCCCGCGCTGGGCGGGACGATCTGGTGGATACGGTGAGCCAAGCTCTGTGGTGGATGCGCGACCAGGGCGTGGTGCGGACCGAGGAAGAGGCTGAGGAAGAATGGCTGGACAAAAACACCTATCGCAAGCCGCCCAGGGCGTTGTATCCATGTGCCGGCAGCGTGAGGAGCGCGTGACAGCATGAGCGGCAGCACTACCTACACGCCATCGTTGCGCCTAACTCAGCCAGGCGTGAACAACCCCTCAACGCTGAACGCTTGGGGATCGCTGCTCAACACGGACATGGCGCTGATCGAGGCGGCGATTACCGGCCGCGTCACGGTCGATACCGCTGGCGCGTCAACGCTGTCGCTAACAAGTAATAATGGCGCAACAGATCAATCAAGACCATTTGCCATTGTATTTATTGATAGCACAAGCGGGACCGTTCCCTGCGCAGTTACCATGCTCAGCGTTGTGAAATTCGGTATAGTTCTCAATCAGACCAATCATCCTATAACCCTTACTACTGGTTCTGGTGCAAATTTAGTTTTGCAGCCACTAAACCCCTGGGTAATGTATTTTTGTGACGGAGCTAACGTCCAGCCAGTATTAACGAATAGGCTGTTTTTTCGATCCATATATTCATCCGGAAGCAGTGGATCGTTTGTAACCCCTTTAAATCTGATGAAATTTCGCTTATGGGGAGCGGGTGGCGCGGGCGGTGCCGGTGGCGGCACTGGTGCGGGCGGTGGCGGCGGTGGCGGCGGGTATGTCGATTTTAATTTTGCTGCAACGGCCGGACAGACGGTAAATTATTCCGTGGGGACCAATGGTCCGGGTGCCGGTGGAAATGTATCGCTGAACATTCCCAGTGTCGGCGTCACAGCTACAGCGTATGGAGGCGCCATGGGTGCCGCGGGGACTTCGCCTCCTGAATTTGCATACGGCGGGGCCGGCGGCACGACAACACTTATAGGAGCGTCTGGATTGCTATCAAACGGGCAAAACGGCGGCGTTGGTTCGGGTGCACCAATTTCCGGCACAAACATTTTGCTGGGTGGCGCTGGCGGCGGAAGCAACTACGGCGGAACTCCTGGTTCTTCAATTCTGGCATTCGGCACAAGCCAATATGCCATGGGTTTGCCCGGCGGGTTAAGTTGCGGTGGTTCTGGCGGCACCGGAAATCAAGCCGGCGGGAACGGTGGCATCGCTCAACTTATCGTAGAATGGTAAATAAGATGCGCTTCACAAAAGACTCCTGCAACACGTGCCAGTTTTGGCTTGAGGTCAAAACCCAGCGCGCCGACCAGCGGCTGGGCCATTGCGCCAGGCGCGCGCCTGTGCCGATTCTGGTTGGGCACGCGCAGCACCCTATCAAGCCGGGCGAGACATTTCCCATCGTCAACGGCTTTTTTCCGCAGACGCGACCGGAAATTTGGTGCGGCGAGTTTGAAGCGCGGCCGGTGGCGCAGGGGCAGCCGATCGCGCTTGATCTTTCGCGGCTGTCTATTGATGGTGAAGCACAATGAAAAATCAATTGTCGAGCGGCCGCACACTCATGGATATTTCAAACCTTCTGCGCTCTGAACAGCGTAGGGAACAAGAGCGCGCACGACTATTCGACGGTGACGTTATACCCTGCGAAGCAGTAGATGACGGATTCGTCACAAAAGAAGAACTTGAGCCGAATTACCATTTTTCGCTGTCTAGCGGCGACTGGGTAAAAATTCGCTCGCCTACTGCGATAGAAAATGCGCAGCGCGCTATAGAATTTGGAAAGCATAAACTTGAAAGACTCGACGTTGAAATAAAGCGTTTGCAAAACTTGCGTGAGAAGACGCAGACGCTTATTTCCGAGTGTGAAGCGCACCTGAAATCATGAACGCCCGCCCGCCCTACATGCAGTTCGAACCGGCCGACCGCGCCACGCGGCGGTCATCGGCGCATGATGCGGCGATCAACGTGCTGATTGGCAACGACGGCGGGATCATGGTCGATGCGCCGGATGACGGGGATTATGAAATCGACGAAGCCAGCGAGGCGCCGCCCAAAACGGGCTACATGCGGCACGAGTTCGATGAGAATTTGGCCGAGCATCTGACCGACCCGGAATTGCGTGCGCTGTCCGCCGAGCTACAGCAAGGCATCGACGGCGACATGAACGACCACCGCGAGTGGTCCGAGATTGCATCGATGTATGTGGATTACCTTGGCCTCAAGGTGATGAAGGATGTGGGTTCCAACGACAGCAGTTCGGCGCTGTCGAAGATTTGGGACCCGCTCATGCTTGAGGCGACGATTCACTTCTGGGCGAACTCGGTGGGCGAATTTTTGCCCGCAGATGGCCCGGCAAAGGTGCGAGACGATGCCCCGCCTGCCGTGGCTGGGATGGGCCATAACGGCGGACCTCCGCTTGAGGAAGCAACGCCGCCCGGCGGTGGTGCTGTCACGCGCGACGATCTGGCGCAGGCGTTCGAAAAGGATTTCAACCATTATCTGACTGTGGGTGACCGCGCGTATTACCGCGATTTCAGTCGCATGCTGATGTCACTTGGGCCGATGGGCACCGAGTTTCGCAAGATTTACTGGTGTCCGTTGCGTGGTCGCCCGGTCAGCGAATGGGTGCGCTCCACCAATCTGGTGGTATCGTCGGATGCGACCGACCTGAGCAATGCAGCGCGCGCCACTGAAATCATCAAGATGAGCCAGGCGCGCGCCAAGCGGCTGATGGCTTCGGGTTGGTGGCGCAAATGCGACCTGATGCAGCCGCAGGAAACCAGCACGCCGGTTGATAACGAAATCCGCGACGCAGAGGGTATTCAGCGCAATGTGGTGCTGGGTCGCGATCATCAGCACACAATCCAGGAATGTTATACCGAGCTTGATTTGGCCGGGTTCTGGCATACGGATGAGAACGGCGAAGAAACCGGCCTGCCGCTGCCGTATCGCGTCACGATCGACAAGACCAGCGGCGAAATCCTTGAAATCCGGCGCAATTGGCGTGAGGAAGACCCGCTATTCACGGCGCGGCAACGATATGTGTTTTTTGGCATGATGCCTGGGCTGGGCTTCTATTCGCTGGGCTTCATGCACATTCTGGGCAACGGCGAACTGACTTTGACATCAATCGGGCGGCAGTTACTTGATGCCGGCATGTTTGAAAACTTCCCTGGATTCCTGATTGCCAAAGGATTTGGCCGGCAAGTCACCACCGATATGCAGGTCAACCCAGGCCAGGGTCGAGAGATTGACACCGGAAACAAGCCGATCAACCAAGTGGTTATGCCGTTGCCCTACAAAGGCGCGTCGCAGACCTTGGCCGCACTCGCCAGCGCCATGGTGGAGCGTTTCCAAAAACTGGCAGGTGCTGCGGACGTGCCGATCGGTGAAGGCACTGCCGACGTGCCAGTAGGCACCGTGATAGCCATGCTGGAACAGAGCACCAAGATCATGGCGGCGGTGCACAAGGGGTTGCACGCCTCGCGCGCCGAAGAGCTCGAAATGCTGCGCGAATTGATTGCCGAAGACCCCTCCGTTCTGTCACGCGGCAACAAGCGGGCGGCGCGTCAATGGGAACAGGCCGAGGAATTCCGCGACCTCGACCTTGTGCCGAGCAGCGACCCGAACGTGCCGTCTCAGCTTCACCGGATCATGCAGGCGACCGCCCTGGCCCAAGTCGCAACGCAGATGCCAGGCGTGTTCAATCCGCGCTGGGTGGCCGAAGACATCCTGCGCACCATTGGCAAGGAAGTGCCGGACGAGGCGTTTGCGCCGCCGGCACAACCGGGGCAGAACGCGCCGCCGCCTGATCCGGCCAAGATGATGATGGCCCAAGCCGCCCAGCTTCGTGCGCAGACGGAAGCGCAGAAGGCGCAACAGAGCGCAGGGCTGGATCAGACCGAGACGCAGCGCAAGGCCGCGGAGTCGGCGGTGCAGGCAGAGAACGAGCGGCAGAGCAACGCCCTGGACGCGCAAACCAAGGCCGCAGAAATGGCGAGCAAAGAGCGCATCGCCGGGATGCAGGAGCAAACCGAGCGCGTGCGTTTGGCGGTGGAAACTGCTAAATCAGCGCACGAAGCGGGCTTGGCAGAGGCGCAGCACGCCCATACTGTGCATCAAGCGCAACAGTCGCGCGCCGATGGCATAGCCGGACTGGCGACCGGTGACGGACAAGGATCGGGATCATGAGCGCAGCAGTGCCGACGAAATGCAAGACGCGCCAGGAGGAGCAGGCCGAGGCCCGCGCAATGCTGCACTCCAGCGGCTATGACCGAGGCGGCCGGCTGCGCCAGGAAGAAAATCGCGACGCTTTGAAGGATCAGCGCATGATCAAAAGCGCGGTCGGGCAGCACGAAACCCACGACCACAAAGGCGAGCCGAAGACCAAGCTGAAGCTGCGCCGCGGCGGAAAGGTCGAAGGCGACAGGCCCGAGGCGCGCGCCGACAAGCCGGGGCGCTACGCCGCTGGGGGTGCTGCCATGCCGGAGCGCAGCAGAGGACGCGGTGCACCAAAAGGCCACAAGTCGGCGGTCAACGTAAACATCATCAGCCCCGCCGCCGCAGAAGGCGAGAAGCGCCAAGCCGCCCAAGCCGGGATGCAAGCTGGCGCACGGATGGGTGCTGCCGCCGCAATGCGCGCGCCGCGGCCTGCCGCTCCGCCTCCCGGTGCCGGCGGCCCTCCTGGCGCTGGTGGTCCGCCGATGGCCCCGCCGGGCGCTGGTGGCGGGATGCCGCCTGGGCAACCGCCCATGCGCCGGGGTGGCGGGATTCGGCCGTAGCGTGATCATATCCGCCTCCGACCTAGCCCAAGCCGCGCTCGCGCATATCCGCGACATGCAAGCCTATGAGGCCGAGCAGGTCATTGCAGGCGCCAGCGAAAACTACGCGCAATACCGAGAATCTGTGGGGAAGATGCAGTCTTGCGCCAAGATTGCGGAATGGTTTGAAAGCGTGATCCGCAACGACGGGCAACTTCCAAAGGGGTAACACATGGCTTTGTCGATGATGCGTAAGGCGGCTGGGTTTCATCAGGTCGATGCCGACCAGATCGCCACCGTGGTTGAAGAAATGGACCGGGTGGTTGGATCGCTCGACAACCTAATACTGCGCGGCCAAGATGTGATGCTCGGCGTGTTCGTCCGCCCCAGCACCAAGAAAACCGCCAGCGGGCTCGTGCTCTACACAGGCGGCACGGGCGCGGATCAGACCGAAGACACCTACCAGGGCGTGATTTGTCGGGTGCTAAAGCTCGGGCCGATGGCGTTCAACGTCGAGCATTTCCCGAGCGTGCTGCACGAGTGGGGCGATGCCGAGGCAATTCCCAAGGTGGGCGATTGGGTATTTGTGCAGGCAACAACCGGAATACAGGCCAGTTACAAGGGCACCGGTTCGCAGCGCACGACCATGTTCGAGAGCGCGGTGCAGATGCCGGACGACGGTGGATGGCCGGTGCGGATCGTGGCGTTTTCCGACGTGATCGGCAAAGTCTCTGACCCTTCGGTGCTCGTGTGACGCTGGCCGATCACCTTGGCGCGTGCATGCGGGAAGTGAACCACTTTTCGAACTCGGCGGGTGCGCAGAAGCATTTTACCGCATCGCTTCAACGCGATACGGAGTTGAAAACCGCTGCGCAAAAATGGTTGATTGCGATGGATGGCGTGGACGACAAACGGTGCGTGATTACCAAGACCTATCGCAATGCAATCAAGGAGGCGCTAGCCAATGGCGAATGATACCGAGCTACTTGAGCACGAAGCCGATACAGAAGTATTGCATGACGACTCGCCGGAGCAGGTCATTGCCGACATGCGCAAGCAGGTCGAAGCGGCGAACGCAGCGGCGGACGCAGCGCGAGAGGCGCAGCGCCTGGCCGACGAACGCGCCGCCCAGGCCGGCAGCCGGGTGCAGAGCGCGCAGGAACAGCAGCTTGACGCGCTGATCGTCGGCAGCGAGGCGGCGATTGCGAGCGCCGAGAATGCCTATATTGCGGCGCGCGAATCCGGCGACGTGGCGGCCGAGGTCAAAGCCCAGCGCGCGTTGGCGTCCGCTCAGGTCCGGCACGATGCCTTGTCAGGCGAAAAAGCCCGCATGGCGCGCACCCGAGCGCAACCCCAAACGCAGCCCCAGGGGCAACCGCAACCGGCGGCGGGACGCATTCCAGGCCCGGCGGCGCGCGCATGGATGGACGATCATCCGAAGATCAACAGCGATCCCGCTTATGCCAACGCTGCCGAGGCGGCGCATCATCGTGCGATTGCGTCGGGGCACGAGCCGGAAAGCCCAGGCTATTTTCAATCCATTAACAGCGAACTGACGCGCCGCTTCGGCGAAAATCACGGAAGGGATGAGGCAGTGGCAGAACCACCCGCACGCCGGCCGCCGCTGGCCGCAACACTACAGCGGCAACCAGGTCCACGTGCGTCGAGTTTTGCCACGCCGCAGGACCGCGGCAATTCCGGTTCGCGCGGCGCTCCCGCCGATGTCCAGGAAATCGCCCGCAAGCTCAACGTGACGCGCGATGATGTGGTGGAAGCCGCCGAATACACCTATCCGAAGCTGGACAAGGCGGAGGCGGTGAAACGATATTGCGCCAAGCAGGCGGAAATCCTGGCAGAGCGCAACAGCACAATCACCTATGGCGATGGGGCGGTCTATCGATGAGCGAAACGCGGGAATGGGATGATGAATCGGCGCCAGACGCCCCGGCAGCGGAGCCGCGCCGCCGCACCAGGCGTGCGAGCCGCGCCAACTCGGCGCGTGTGACATCGGTGGCGGACGAATTTATTGATCCGGATACAGGCGAGCCGTTTCGTCGGCATTCCCAGTCAAGTGGCGATGCCAATCCGTTTCACAGTGTAGTGCAATGGTTCAAGCCGGGATGGGACTATCAGTGGATGCCCGAGCGCGTGCTCAACCAACCCGTTGATGCATCGGAATACACTGCCGCGTATCGGCAGGGCTGGCGGTTGGTGGCACCCGCCGAAATGCCGAAAGCGGTCCCGCCTGGATGGAGCAATCCCTACATCGAAATGGGCGCGCAGCGGCTCTACAAACGACCGATGTATCTGACCAAGGATGCGCGGCGCGAGCAGGAGCGTGTGGCGACCGAGCAGCTTCACGATCGGTTTCGGGAAGCGGAAATGGCCCCGCCCGGCACGTTGCCCAGGTTGCAGCCGCAAAGCCAGCGACGCATGGAACCACTGCCGGCCGATGTGCGCGCGTCGTTGTATGAAGACGAGGTGCAGGAGGTCTAAAAACCGCTTGACGGAACTGTTACGCCCGTTGTAGCCAGTAAGGCATCGCATCCGCCGCCACGGTGGATGCCTTTCAAGCGAATCTTCGCCCGGCGCCCCGCAGGTTGAGAGCGCGTAGACAGGTAATCGTCTATGGCTGCTCTGACCTATGCGCCGCAGGGTTTGCAGGTGGTTCGCCACCGTCTCGGGCTGATGCCCAATCTTGCGGCCAATAACCGCTACTTCATCCAGCAGGGATACGCGACCGCCATTGCGTTTGGCGATCTGGTCTATACGCAGACCAGCGGCGGCGGGCAGGGCTACATCGCCCCCTATGCCGCAGCCGGCGGTGGCGGCACGTCCGTGCTGGGCGTGTTCCTGGGGTGCCAGCCGTATTACGATACGGTGCAGAAAGGCACGGTGAACAAGAACTACTGGGCCGGGACCGAATCGGCATCCGGCGACGTGCAGTGCTTCATTTCGGACGATCCGTTCACCGTCTATCTGGCGCAGATCAACGGCGGCCCGATTACCATCGCATCCCGC
>Ga0116226_10005448_pt1 | contig 11366 bp, 2 predicted proteins | sample S1TSphfallax_FD_89692 | JGI IMG/M metagenome (GOLD analysis project Ga0116226, IMG submission 89692) | Host-associated microbial communities from peat moss isolated from Minnesota, USA - S1T2_Fa - Sphagnum fallax MG | ecosystem: Host-associated > Plants > Peat moss > Unclassified | place: USA... | reverse complement strand
ATCTGATGATTTATTTGGAAACATAGAATGATTAAATGCTTCAGCTTCTTCAATTAAATGTCGTAACGATTGATTACGATTCTTATTTCGAGACATTTAAACCAAATATAATCGTACGAATTTTATTTTTTTTATAAAAAATATTCACTTGTTGATTTCATTAACCAATACCTATTCAGTAGCGTTTCTTCGTCGACAGGTATGCCAAGAACAAACAGGTAACCAATCAGAAAAAAAAATGTTTTTAAAGTAAAGTACAACATGGATTCAATTTTTATATTTATCATAATACATTGAAATTATAAAAGAAAATAAGTAGATGAATTATTTAAATGTACTATGTGATACCGTCAACAGATTTAAAATTCATCTATATTCTAAATTGAATTTTCACATGATTATGTCGCTGGAAAACAAATCATTTAGTCTTTGAGCTAAATAAATTCATTCACAGTCTGTTTGTTAGTGCTTTTCTATCAGCACTATGAAAGTACTTTGAATATGAAGGATACAAAAATTAATTATCTGAGTTTTTGTTCAAGGGGATATGAAAAAGATCAATTGTGGATAAATTGCCTATATGAGCAATTAAATAACGAGAAATCATATTCGAGATTTTGGTATTTTATTTATAGAAGAAATTTTAAGGAAAATATTTTTGAAAACAATAAAAGAATTCGATATTATTATTTTTCCACTAGATCAACTAAACTAATTTGACTATATAAAGATAAAAAGCAACAAATGTAACAGAAAATTTGTCTTCAAACATTGCATTACATTACCTTATTACAAATTCTTTATGATAAATTCTTTGAAATAAACAAAAATAAAAGAATAAAATAGTTTAGATTGTTCTTTTGAACAAACAATTTCTATCAAGATTTCTCATTAAAATTATTTATCAAATAACTATTTATATTCCTTATTATTTACATAAATGACCCAACAACATATGCATCGGTTATTATCAATGACATTTCACCATGTTCTCAAATTCAATCATCACACCCTCGCATATAATAATATGACAAGATAAAAACTAATCTTTTCATTATTATTTTCATTTTTATTGGTATTAAAAACGTTCTCAATCGTGTCATACAGTGCGGAGATCGAGAACATCAAGTAAGAATTATATATGCAGATGATTGATCGCCTAGTAAATTTGATTTAACTGATAAGACAGAAATAACTTTATATTCATAAAAGATAATAGGAAGAAAAGAAATAGAGTATAGTATGACAATCGGAGACATTTACTACGATATGCAATATATAGATTAAGTGGGAGTGTTTCAATTAAAAATAATATTATTCTTACTTGTCGTTCAAAAGTATAAATATATTAATATGTCACTTCTTTTTTTTTTCCTATATGAAATTCTTGTTTCTTTTATCATTCTAATCTATATTTATCTTAATTGAAAATATCATATATCTCATAGGATAAATATAACCGATAATTAAATGTGTCTGTTTTAAATAAACTTTCAAGAATTTCCTAAACTTTTATATATAGACCAAGATCATTATACACAAATTTGATTAGTTTTTTTTTTCTATAAAATAGTTTCGATATAGATATAATATATTTAATCTTTATCCATATGAAGAATATTTTATCAAGATTTATCGAAAATCTTAATTAAATATATATTTCTATTTATAGATAGATTAGTTTTGAATAAACAATTCAATGACTGTCATCAGACAAAGCCAAGAGGCTTTTCACATACCTGACTTTTCCTTTTCTATTTCTTCTTATTATTAAATATTTATTTTATGATTTATGAAGATTTTTATATCCTGACATACTGAAATAACAGTCACAAATGTTTTTGTGATGTACCGGACACATTTTCTGTCGTTGTTCTTGTCGAAAAACAGACGAAAGGTCTTCTTTTGAGACTTAAGAATGCCTATTATGTCATCGGATTGATATAATACATTCTTTTTTAATTAGAATAAAGGTATTTATCATCTAAGAGTTTATGATTGTGTCTATAATCATAAAAAGAAAAGGAAGTTTTTGACAAAGAAAACTAATAGATGATGAAGGAAAAAAAAGGAAGATGAATAAATAAGAATAATTAAATTTATTTTTGTTCCTTATTTATCAAAGAAGTGTCATCATTTATTTTTCTAAAACAGATACAAATGTAGTATAGAATATTTTCTAATCGACATATTGTTTTTTCTTTTAGAACATATGTTCTAACTATTTATTGTATGTCATTATGAAATCATTTCTAATCAGTTAAGGTTTTATGACATCAAAAAAATTCTTGTTTTTTGTTTTATTTAAAAAGAATAATTAAAAAAATCTTTCTTTTTTGTTTTGTCTGAAGAAAAAAAAACTCTGATATTTTAAAATAAAATTTCTTTTTTTAGATTATTTAAATAACATGATGATGAGCACTTTACGATCTTTAGTTTAGGTTTTTTTTTACTCTCTTTAAATTATTCTTTTTTCTTTTATCTATTTAGATTGAATTCTTTTGTTACATCAATAATGTTAAACAGTGCTAATTCGTTGTCTTCATCATTGACAGTTGTGCATCATCATTTATTTGTTGTAAGTATTTATTTAATCTTTAAGACATTCTCACTTAACTTCTAATAATGTTGAAAAAAGAAAAAAAAAAGAGAAACATGAATGTATCACGTAACATTCTTGTTAGTCTAATATTTAATATAACAATGTCATATAATTTTTGATAAGCTTATTTATTAAACTAACAGGTGTTGTTTTTTTTTCTCTTTAAGCTAACTTTTTATAATCTGTCATAAAACATTTATTTCAAAAACAAGAGAATATGTCATCTGTCAACAAGGTAAATGAATTTTTTGTAGTATTTGTTTGTTATAAAGAAAAGAATCTAGAATACTAAGGTTGACATGTTCGAATAGCATTGTGTCAGTAGTATTTTATTATGAAAATATATAGAAGGAAGGTCTAGTCAAAGACGATGAAGAGAAGACAAAAAAGAGCGGCAACTAACGAGACGTTCATCATCTCTATTATTATTAGTCAACAAAATAAGAAAGAAAAATGATTTTCAAAGCATGTGCGACCGTGCAGATAATATAAAGTTTCATTTTCTTTTTTTATTCAATTCCTTTTTTAGTAATTTATATTTAAAGATTATTTTTTTTTTCTATTCAGGAAACTCCTATTATTTCATCAGCTGCTATATGGATAATTAACGAGCAAAATTCGACTCCATTATTAAATATTGATAATCATCAACCATTTGTACGAATCATGTGGTATCGTTTTTTGTTAGTTATTGGTAAATATAATTTTATTTTTAATCACATATAAAAGTCAAGACAAGATCTTTCTGTTCGTATAATCTTATTAATAAACGACAAGTTGATATGATTTATTCTACGAGCATATTTTATATGAATCGGAAATATGTTTAATAAAACATGACATTAATCAAAAAAAAAAATTCTAGAATTTTTTTGTTTTATTTTAGTTATTTTTGTCACTATTATTGGCAATCTTCTAGTTTGTTTTGCTATAGCACGTGAAAGAAAATTACAAAATACAACAAATTATTTTCTTATGTCATTAGCAATTGCTGATTGTCTTGTTGCTATTCTTGTTATGCCAATGGGAATGGTTGCTGAAGTTTTAGGTCATTTTCCATTACCCGATTATGCATGTATCATATTTGCAACAATGGATGTTTTATTTTGTACATCATCTATATGGCATATGAGTACAATGTCAATGGATCGATATTTTACAATTCGTTTTCCATTTCGTTATGGAAGAAATAAAACTCGTCGTATAATGTTACTTAAAATAATTGCTGTTTGGGCTATCAGTGTAGCTGTATCATCACCAGTCTTTGTCTTAGGTATTATTAATAAAGAAAATGTTTTATCAGAGGGTATTTGTGCACCAAATAATGCACCATTTAAAATTTATGGTTCAATTTTTGCTTTTTATATTCCATTTATTATGATGATAACAACATATGCATTAACAATGCGTTCATTAAGAAATGTATTAAATAATAAAAAAAAATATGATCGTGAAAGACGACAAAAACAAACATTTCGACCATTAGCACAAATTATAAATCAATATGCTGAAATAGCACGAGGTATGCGTCGAACATCATCAACAAAAAAACAAACAATATCACCACCAGTAATAAATAATAATCATAATTATTCAAATTCAATTTTAAATAAAACACCATTTACAATAATAACAACAACAACAACAACATTACCAATAGATTCTCATCCACAATATTTTTCTTCAAATAATACCAATGGAAATTTACAACAAGATAATAGTTCAATAAATATAATAAAAGAAACAAATATTAATAATGAACTTAATCATCATCATTCACAACATTTAACTATTAGTTATGTTAAATCAAATGGAAGTAAAAAAAGACGTTATCAACAACAACAAGCATTACTAATGAATACAGTCATGAATCGACCAAAAAATGATCTTGATATGAGTACAGTTTATGAAATCACAGAAAACTCCAAATCAACATCAAGTTCCTATGATGTATCAGCTGTTCTAAGCAATAATTTTACACGAAGATCAATAATTAGTACCGATGATCCATCATTAAAAATTAAAGACAAAATAGAACAAGCACAAATTTCAAATCCAATAATATCAGTTATTAATGATATATCACCACTTAAAGAAGAAGAACCTAGTTCAATATCTGATCTGGATAGTGAAAGTAAGTTCATAGAATGATATAAAATTAAAATCATTTGTTTTTAATCTACTTCACATTAGACCTCCAAAGAGTTTGTTGTAGACGAGTATAAGTATCACTTTATCAACGATAAGATTGAATCTCTACAAAGTCACGGACATTTTTTTCTCCTTCTTAAGTATAAGATGAAAGTCTATGATTTCTATTTTTACATTTTTATTCTTTAATCAAAATAGAAAAGAAAATTAATAACATAGATCCCTTCCCCCCCCCCCTCGCCCCCGTATTGCTTCTGCTTATATAAAGATTCCAGACCAGCTATGTCTATAGTTTTTATTAATACTTGGCGCGTGTAAAAATAGAAAAATGAAATTCCTAAAGACATGTCAATCCTATATTCAACAATATTATTCAGCAAAAAACAATTTTTTGGACTTAGTCAGAAAATTATGAGTGGATTTTAGTCTGCCTTTTGACAAATCCTATAAATGTGTCATATTCTTTGAGTACACGAGATAATCAAAGGTTTCTTTAATTAAGAAAAGAAAGTTACTTTCACAAATAATTAATAAAATATTAAATTTAAATTTAATAATCAATTATTTCATTAAACTTCAGCTGATCCACATGAATCTCTCTACATGGAAATTGGTTCATCATCATCATCTCAATATCCTTCATTATCTCATTCAATTGAATCAAGATTTCTAAGAATTTCATGGAAATTTTGTTTTAAAATACTTCAATATATTCTTCAATATTACATAAATTATTTTCCTTATCGATTACATCCATTAGCAATCGAATATTTACCAAATATAAATGAAAAACCATTGAAATTGAATCAATCAACATCAACATCATCAATATGTATAATACCAATAAAAAATTCTCGAACAACTTCAACACAAACAAATCCATTTTCATCATCAGATTTTAATAATAATCATCCAACTAATAATCATGATCATAATATACAAAATTCACCTAAACGACGAAAATTTCCATTGAATCGATCATTATTAACAAATTTATTTCGTCAATCTCCAACATCACCAATACGTTCCAGTGGAAGTTCAACAAAATCTTCATTATCATGGGGTCAACGTTCATCAGCAGCATCATTATCAAATCAAATACGTCAACCCTATTCATCTAGTATGTTTCGTCGAATAGAATCTGAAGTAGAACTTGTTTTACCAACTGATCGTCGTTCCCGTGCATCAACATCATCATCTGGTCTTTTACATACAACATATCGTCATGATAATCATATATCTACACACTATCATAAACCATTACGACGACAAGAATATCAATCTCGATCAGCATATGTTATTGCAAATTCACCTAAATCACGACAACATCAACAACAATTAAGTTCAACAACAAATACAAATTCATCAGATTCTTCAACTATTTTTCATCGTTATCCTTCTAAATTACTTTCAACTGTTTCTCATTATCAACGTGTACGTGATGAAGATATTGTTGCAGCTAATGAACGAAAAGCTTTAAGAGTTTTAATGATTATCTTTTGCGTATTTGTTACATTATGGACACCATTTTTTATCTGTACATTTATATCAGCTATATGTGTAGAATGTCGTGAACGTATATCATCAACTGTTTGGTTTTCAATAACATGGCTTGGTTATAGTTCATCAATGGCTAATCCATTTATTTATACAATATTTAGTGATGTATTTCGACGTGCATTTATTAATATTATTTTTTGTCGATCAAAGGATTCGTACATTTCAGGACGATTTTCAACAAAATCATCTTATCCAAAAGGAAATCCTCATCAATGTATAAATCAAAATTTATCATGTAGACGAAGTCCAAATCATGATATGTCGGGTGCATCAACACCGGTACCACTACAACATCCAACACCAATTCGTGGAAGTGATACAACAGTTTATATTAATCGATGTGCATCAGATACATTGCAATAACTAGAAAGTTAATGAATTATATACCTATGTTCTTGAAATTTTTCAATTAATTGTTGTCTGTTTTTATTAAGATTATATTCGTGTAAATACTCTATCATGTACAAATAATTATTTAATAAGATTAAATAAAATCTATAATGATTGATCCAATATTGTTATGAATTCTTTTTCAAGTGTGAAATAACTTTTCTACAACTTGCACCGCTAAGAGTCTTTGTTCTGACTCTATATTGCTGAATTGTGCTAATAAAGTTTTAAAAAAGGAATAGAAAATGCTGTTCTATTCTTATTCTATAAAATATAATAAACATACGCAATTTGTTGTTTTTTTATTAAAAAGTCATTCTATTAGCATTATTAGGAAATGTTTTTCTACTTGTTGATAAACGTGACTAGTATCTATTTTAATAGACTATAGTTTTCACAGTGGAATACGCACGCATTATTCTATATTTAAACATAATGCTTATTTATTCAATAAACCCTAAAACAATAGTTCTGGAATCTATTGCCATTATCATGAACAAAACTATCACATATTCATAGTTTTTGCTTGTTACAAAGAAGAAAAGTTCAACAAACGGAATGACATATCACGCCTACTAGAACTACTGTAAGAAGATATCATTTTCTATACAATATGTAACTGTTCTAATAAACTATACTTTTCTAATATTTATATAATCGATAGTGCTATATAGACTAAGATCATAGTGAACTTCTTTGATTCATCAATCAAAAGCATATGGGCATAAAGATAATTCCACCGGGAATCTCACACGTTATATAAAATTATCTCCAGCCAAGCTGAAAGTTTCAGCGATTGAAGGTCTCATTACCCTAAGATTTTTGATAAAAAAATCCTATGGACTTTCACTAGGCATCATACTTTTTTTGGAACCACAAAATACCACCTTTTGGCCTATAATGATCATTTTATGATTTCTCATCATATTGGGGTCTTGACTTTTTTCTATAACGACCGATGATAATTGGAATATTATATATCGGTGTATAGTATTAAGTTAGTAGCTTCTGTACATCAATATATTAGCTCGTTCATATCACTCATATATGGATTGGCCCGATGCAAGATTATGCAAAAAATGAAAAAGTAGTAAAAATAGCCTATTTCGGGTGTACTGTTTGGCATCATAATACAATGATTAGCCACTGATTTTATCCATGCTAAATACGTATATCTAGTGTCTATCTAAAGATATAAGAACTATAGGTTCAAAGTGTTTCTGTTGCCAGATAAGGTTATTGTAGACGGGTACCCTATGGTCACATAGAGTGAAAAAGTCACATATTGTGCTCAACATGTCTCACGAAAGCAGAACTTGGAAGCATATCGGATAAGAGTGCAGTGAAGTACTAGCCCTGGTCTATATGCTCAATTAGTATAGTTAATTCATTTCGCTATTTTAAGTTTCTTGAAATTGGATAGATTGAACAAGTTCATTTTTCGTATGGCCCTTCCTTTCAGATCCCAGACACGAGCAAAAAGAGGGTAACAGATTTTGATGAAATTTTCATCATTTGTAGAGCTTTCAATTTTCAGTAGATGGGTATAAAAAATTTTCAAAAAGCTTTTGTTTTGACCGAGATAGACTAAAAATACTTAAAGCAGTGAAAAACCAAAAACCTTTAAAAAACGATTTTTTTGTACAATTTTAATGACTAGTTATTGATAGATTACTTCATTAAAACAAGATCAAAAATAAAATCCAAGAACATATTTGGATTTCTCATGAAAAGGCACATCGAACCGTACCATACTTGAATTTAATTTTAAAAATAATTGTATTACATATATGCTCTGACTAGTCGCCGACCACACAATAATACAGAGATATATTGGGTCCTTGATTAATCTGAAAAGTCGAATTGATCCACATGCCGTTCTAGTATATTCGTAATAGTGTTGATTGCTCTACAAACTCAATGCGTTTCGTGGAAATTGGAACTAATCAGTCGTAAAGGCTACAGATTTCCTTCTCACACGACTTTAGGATAGGACATCTTTTGGTAATTCTATCGGCCACATGATTACTAAGTTTGGCATGCTCAGAAGGTTGCTGTTCTCACTCTCAAGAAGAAGTGTCATCCTAAAATGATTATTCGATTGATATTGATATGAGCGAAAAAAGGATGTCTAAAAATAAATATCGAAACAACTTTGGCTAGAAGAATAAATGTCGATCCTATAAAATGTCGAAATTTTTCAAGATATCGTTACAAAACAACATTGATTTTTCTTTCTTTTTTGTCTTGTCTTGTCTACTAAAGTTTCATTGATTAACATATAGTTTACTCTAACAAGTCATTGTGCGAGTGAATGGCTAGAATGGAGAAATAAAGGTCGGGAAATTACTAAATAGTTTATCACTAGTGGTTTCAAAAAATAACTTTTATATTGAGAGTGTACTTCCGTAATTTACTCATTTATCAACTTTTTAATAGTTAAAATGCATTACCGATAACTCTATTTTTCTCTTTGTTGAATTAAATCAAATTTTTGCTTTGATGATCAAGTACTCTAATGTGAATTGCCTTTGATATATATTTTTTCGGCATTTCTTCTTTCGGTAAAATCAATGCTTATCACTTTTACTTTCGATGTTGTTTTTTTGGTCTTTTCTCTTTCTGTATTTTGCCCTTCTGCCTTTCTCATACGTACTTCATTATTTTTTCTTACCTAATTAGTTTTTGGGCACCTTTTTTTTATTCATCGTTATCTATGCAATCAAAAATATACATCATGCGCAAATGCGACAGCAAACGGGAGATAACATAGTCGATAAAAAAATTGAATTGACAGCATTTTAATATTATATTTCTGCTAAGCAATCAATGGTCCGTAACGCGTATCTCATAGGTACTAGTACGTTCGCAATTACAGGCCAATTGATAATATAAAGCAACACCAATGCAAGCTTCTTGATCATTATTAAAAAAAGATACGAATAAGGTAAATATGATGTGCTCTGAATAGAATAAGAATATTCAAAAGCAACTCTTACGGTTTTGTTTACAGAAAATTGGAGAAAGAAATAACTGAGATACATGATAGTAATAGAATCATTTGAAATCACTAAATAATGTTCTTCAAATGATTATAATGTTATTGTTAGTGAAAGTGAAGGATGTTGTTAAAAGGTATAGCCGGTCCCTTTATTAAATGGGATTTTTACCTATCCAGCTATATATATTAGAGCTCATAAATTGTCTACTATTAGAATAAGATTGATAGAGCATATCTGAACTGTGATCGACTCGACTCAACCTTATGGACATATATATATTATTTTCTTCTTAATAGAGCAATGCTTCGAGATCCTTGCTAAGATAAAACCCATATTCGTTCGTTCTTAATCGTTTTGAATCATGACTAGGACGTGTATATGCCTGATTACAGATCTTCTGATCTATTGGTAAATTATATTGAGAAGTGCGAATATTGCTAGTTGTTTTCTATAATCTGTAGTACCAATAATAAACATAATAATATATATGATTAGAGTTCAACATCGATTATAGTCTATCGTCATTCTGTATCAGAGTCCGACTCGAATAGGATCGTGAAAACAATATTTTATCTCGGGTTACATCATAAAAACAATACTTGACTGCGATTTGGGTTACAAAACAAACTTGACCTGAGAGAAGGTCACGAAAAAAATGCTTGCATTCAAGTCGAGTCGGTTCAGCAATCGGAACATTTTGAAGACACAAAAGACGTTTTAAATTTTTTTTCATTTAGAAGCTCTATAAGAGAACGTGGAAAAGTTTGGTAAAACTAGAAAAACAATGAACACATCATTTTGTTTCATGAATCTGACGTGATTTTCTTCTTTTTTTCTATGATGTCAATCACCTCTATTCTCAGTTTTTTGATCAGCAACAAACATTAACCGGTCTTGATGTTTGATGGATTTATCTATCGATTAACCCTTTAAGTATCATGACTCCGCCAGTGAAAGAAATTTCTTTATGATTTCATATTTAAGACACGCAGTATTGATATTTCCATCGAAACTATTTCGAAATCTTGAAATCCAGTTTCATCCATACATAGCTACATATATGTCAAACCTGAAAGTTGAATTCAGATATTCAAATATTCAAATATTCAAATATTCGAAAGACACACAGGGGGTCTCTCTCAGTGAGGGTGCCACGGAACGACAAATATCTGAATATCTGAATTCAACTTTCAGGTTTGACACTACTAATATTATTAGAACTAGCTTTACAGATTCTAATAGCTGGCCTTAGAAAAAACACTAGAAGAGACCAATGAATAGGAAACTAATACAAGAAAAAAATGTAATAAAACAGAACAGAACCGTAGAATATGTTGAAATTCGAATTAAAACCATGTTTAAACTTTTATTTAGTTATGTCAAGAAACACTTTCTATGAAGTAGGAATTCACCTTTGAAATGACCGAAGATTTTTCTAATAAAAAACGATGACTCAGCGTCATCTTTCGTAAAAAGAGTTTCTCTTTTCTTTCAGTTTACTTTACTTTTTTAGTAGTTCATATTAGTGGGAAAAGTTTCATTCAATCATTAAATAATTAGTAGCAGGTAAAATAAAATAGTTACATCTACAAGTTTGTTTCATAAATAACGATCATCCAATATATATCATTTACTATTTGTTTTAAACATATCTTTTTTTT
>Ga0116226_10005447_pt1 | contig 11368 bp, 6 predicted proteins | sample S1TSphfallax_FD_89692 | JGI IMG/M metagenome (GOLD analysis project Ga0116226, IMG submission 89692) | Host-associated microbial communities from peat moss isolated from Minnesota, USA - S1T2_Fa - Sphagnum fallax MG | ecosystem: Host-associated > Plants > Peat moss > Unclassified | place: USA... | reverse complement strand
CTCCCCACCGCCCACAGGCGCCAGCGGCGCCGCGACAAACGGGCAGGATTCGGGCAGAAACTCCGGCCGCACCGCGCCATAGCCGACAACCCCCAGAATGGAGTCATCCGCGGCCAGCTCGCTTGTGGTGAGGCGGTCGGCATACAAAAGCTTAGGAAATGCCGGCAATGTTCAGCCCTTCATGGATTTAAGCAAGAGGTCGCTTTTCTGAAGAAAAGCTCCGCAAAAGACTTTTTGTAACTTTTTCCACGTCAAACCTCCACCACCCAGTCATCCCTGAACGCCAAATTGGTAAACCCCGGCCCCGCCGCGTTGCACACCATCCGCGTCCCCCCTGGGCGCGTCTCGTCTCTCACCTCATGCACATCCCCATGCACCCAAATCGCCGCCTGCCCGCAATCGGTCAGCGCCGAAACGCGCGGCGCATGATGCGTCACCACCACCAGTCTGCCCTGCCGCGGCCGCGCCATCGCCGCCTCGATCACCCCCACCGTGCGGGCATGTAGCACCGCCGCGTCGGACCGGGTCATCCGCCGCTCGCCCAGCATAATCGGCTGGCCCAACCCGTCATCACGCCACAACGTCCCGCCCACAAAACTCAGCCCCGCCACCTCCGCCTCGCTATCATCCAGCAAGGTTATGCCGAGCGTTTTGGCCACTCGCCTAGCCTCGTCGCGCCGCTCTCGCAGCTCGCCATGCCAGAACTCATGGTTGCCCAGCACGAACACCACCGGCCTGCCGCCCGCCAGGCCCGCGGCAAATTCCAGCGCGCGCCGCGGCTCGCCCTCCCAGACATCGCCGGCAACCACCAGCACATCGAATTCCGGCCGCGCCGGCCGATACCCCTCCGGATGCGGCACCGCCTCCAGATGCAAATCCGAGAGCACCCAGAGCCGGTGCTTGCCCGGTTTCGCTGGCGCCGGCAGCGCCGCGCCCGGATTTTCCATAAAACGCTGCATGTCCCGCCAATGCGGGATATCCGCCAATTCCCGCCTTGTGATCCCGTTGGCATCGATCCACAGCCGGTCGGCGCCCGGATGGCTCATCAAAATGGGCGAATGGGTCGCGACAATCGCCTGCGAGCGCCCGTCCTGCACGAATTCATCCAGCAGGCGCAGCAGGTCCATCTGCCGGCGCGGCGAGAGCCCGGTTTCCGGCTCGTCGAGGATGAACAGCATCGCCTCGCTCGCATCCACGCGCGCGGTGAGCAAAGAGAGCACCCCCTCCCCGCGGCTCTGCTCCTCAGCCAGGCGCCATTCGCCGGTGGCCGGCATCGGCAGCCGGCCGGCCTGGGCCATGGTTTCGGCAAACCGGTCGGCGCGCAGGAACAACCCCTTCAGCCGCGGGCTGGCGCTCACCTCCACTGCCCCGGAGATCGCGGTCGCCTCGCGCTCATCCTCCGTCTCCGCATAGGCCCCGCCGCCGCCAGGCCGGATGGCGCAGCGCGCCGCCACGGCCTCCAGCAGCGTGGTCTTGCCCGAGCCGTTCTCGCCGATCAGGAAGGTGAGCGGGCTGCGCAGGGTGATTTCCACGGGACCGCGGGCGAGAAACGGCAGGCGCGCCACGCGCGCGCCGCCGCGCGCCGGATCGACCCGAATAAGGCGCAGGGACAGGCCACGCTTCATGCGGTGAAGCTTCCACGGTATTGGGATGGTGGTAAAGGAAGTAAGCGGTCGCTTTTTTGAAAAAAAGCTCCGCAAAAAACTTTTCTACTCCCGGGGGACGTTGCAACAGCCCGTGTAAAATTTACAAAAAGTCTTTTGCGGAGCTTTTCTTCAGAAAAGCGACCACTTACTTTCTTAAATCACTACCGACACCAGCGCGCTCAAAAACACCAGCACCGCAATCATCCACCCGATGGCCATGATCGGGTTTGCTCTGATGTCCCACCCCCATCGCACTAGGCGGCGGATGCGCCCGAGCGGCGAGAGCAGGCGTAGCAGCGCCATGGCGATGACGATCTGCACCGTCCACATGGAGGTGAGCAGCGTGGACACGCCCTCGGCATAATTCAGAATATTCGCCGGCGAGAGCCGGCCCGCGTGGAACAGCACATTATTCGTCATCAAGGCCGTGACATCCATCACCCCCAGCGCAACCCCGGCCGGACCGTGGAACACCGCGCAATCCGCGGAGGAATCATAGGAGCGGATGGTCCAGCACAGCGCGGGGAAGCCAAACCGCGCCAGCAGCGGGCCCCAATAGAGCAGCATGTTCAGCGAATAGGTCAGCACCAGGTCGAGCAGCATGAAGGCGAAGAGTCCCAAAATCCCGCGCATATTGCCCATGCCGCGCAGGATGAGCCGCGTTTTGCCGACCCAGATGGTCAGCAGGAGCGACCATATCGCCACGCCGAGCAGTGAATGAGCGATCATGGCCGGTAAGGATGGTAAATCCGGCATCCGCGCGCGGATCTCGCCACCATGCCTGGCCCAGACCAGCAGGCAAAAGGAATACACGGTGACCATCGAGAGCAGCAGCGTGCGCCAGGTGCAGCGCCAGCTGAATTGCCGCTCGCCAAAGGTCGCCAGAAAGGCGGCGCGGACCGCATGGGTGATGCTCGGCGCTTGCGCGGGGAGGCTGCCATGGTCGAGAAAATCGCCGATCACAGCTTTTGCTTCCGGGCGCATGGAGCCGTTCACCTGTTTGGCCAGGAGGAGGACGCCGGAACTGACCGCGACCCCCCAGCCAGGCACCCCCAGCGCAGCGGCCGCATCGGAGAACACGCTCATTGGTTTGGGGTAGCCGATTGCGGTTGCGATGTCACGGCGACTACCACCCCGTCATGCCGGCGCAGGCCGGCATCCACGACTTTTTCTGTCCGTGGCACAACAACACAAGGCTTTATCCGCAGATTACGCAGATTATCGCAGAAAGAATTCCCGCAGAAATCTGCGTTAATCTGCGTAATCTGCGGATAGAATCTTGCTCTCACCTTCCCCATGCAGCGCCAGCGCCAGACCAAGAATAAAAAACAACCAGCCTGGCTCATAAAGTGTCGGAAAATCATCCGTCGAGGCCAGCGGCCAGATATAGGTCAACACGCCAACGAAAAGACCAATCCGCAGCGGATCGGGGCTTTGCCGCAGGCCGCGCATCAGCGCCACCACCCACGCCAAATTCATCCCCACAAACAACGCCAACCCCGGCACACCACTTTCCTCAAACGCCTGCAGATAGAAATTATGCGGGTGCAGATTGCACGCCCCCAGCGCGGACTGAGTGCTCGGAATCCCAAGCGCGGGCACCCCAGCCGAGAACCGGTCCTGCGGGCAAAACGCGCGGAACCCGTTATAGCCCCAGCCATGCCAGGGTGAGTCCACGCCCATCGCCATCGCGCGGGCAAACAGCTCGCCATATGGGCTCTGCGTGAAATTGCCCATATTCGTCGCCGTTTCGCCCACGAGCTTGCCATGCGTCGGCGGCGAAATCACCGGCGTTGCGGCCAAGGTAATCCCGCCGGCCAGCAGCGCCACCATCGCGGGCCAGCGCAGCCGCGGGATGAACCACGCCGCCGCAACATCCCCCAGCACGCTGAACGCCAGGCCCATGCGCTGGCCGATCAGCACGGAGGTGATGATGCCCAGGCTCATCATCGCACCGCCGGCGAGCCGCCAGACCCGCCCCCGCCATCCGAGCAGCGCCGCGGCCGGCGGGACCAGGGCAATGAACAGGAGATGCCCGAACAACGCGCCGGCGCGTGGCTTCCAGAACGGCCCGGTCAGCGCGCCATCCCTGAACCGCGTGTCGCCGAAAATATTATGCCCGGTGAGGAATTGCTGCCAGCTCTCGATGCCGATCCAGAGGCAGGAAATTGCGAGCAACAGCCAGGCGATTCGCCGAATGGAATGCGTGGTGAACAGCCAGGATTGCAGCGCCGCGGTGAACAAAATGAACCGGATAATGACCAACGCAAACGCAAAGGAAACATGCCAGCCGGCGCTCCCCAGGATCGGCAGCGAACACCCAAGCAGCCAGAGCCACCAGGCCATGGCAGCGATGAACCAAGGCTCACGGGCCCAGGCGAAGCTACGATTCCGGAACGATTCCGCAAGGAAGAGAATGTCGGTAATGGCGATACAGATTTCCGCCAGCACGAAGGCGTGCAGGAGGCCAAAGGGGACGAGCATCGCGCAAACGAGCCCAACACTTCTAAAATTCATCGAAGTAAGAGGTCGCTTTTTTGAAAAAAAGCTCCGCAAAAAACTTTTGTAACCTTTACACGGGCTGTTGCAACGTCCCCCGGGAGCAAAAAGTCTTTTGCGGAGCTTTTCTTCAGAAAAGCGACCTCTTGCTTCACTGCGCCACCTTCCCCACCGGAAACGAATTCAACTGATTCTGCGCCGCGGTAAACTCCGCATCCTGCATATGCCCCCGCGCCTGCGCCAGTGCCGGCACCTCCTGCGACACATACTCCCCCAGCGACAGCGCCCCCACCACGCCCTGCGAATCATGCGGCGCATCGCCCGTGAACGCCTCGCGCAGCGCGTAGATCAGCAACCCGTCGCGGCCATTATAGCTGTCCAGCGCCTCCTGCGTGGAGGACGCCGCCGCGATGATATACCGCCCCGTCTCCTGCCCGACATTGGCCAGGCTGGCGGCGCTGAAATTGCCCGAATAGCACGTATCGATGAACAGCAGCGTGTCCCGCGCCCGGATCTTCGCCATCGCCGAGACCAGCGCATCCTCGGTGATCGCCTCGGACTCAATCGTCGACCAGGAAGAGAGGTCGTGGATATCCTGCGGCACGAGCAAAAACCTTCCGTCATTGGCATCCACGCCGCCATGGCTCGCGATGTAGAACAGGAACGTATCCTGCGGCCGCGCCTGTGCGGCAATGCCGGCCAGCGCGCCGAGAATCCCCGCGCGCGTGGCCTGCGTCTCGGTCAGCAGCGTGACATGCTCCTGCGCATAAAGCGGCGCCGCGGCGGCCGGCACCAGCGTGGAAAAACTGGTCGCGTCGGAGACCGCCTTATCCAAAGTCAAACTGCTGCCCGCGGCAAAATGGTCGATCCCGATGGCCAGCACATAGAGCGCGCCGGCGGCCACGGGGGCGGCCTGCTGGCGGGTCAGCAGCACGGGGGCGGATTCCGCATAGATGCTGTTGCCGGCATCATATTGCCGAAGAATGATCGCATTATCCCCAGGGTCGAGCGACACGGTGATCGCGAAACTGGCACTTCCCTTCACCAGCGCCGGCGCCGGCTGGCGGCCGATATTGCGGCCATTCACAAACACGTCCATCACGCCCACGCCAAGCCCGCGATCCTGCGCCAGCACCTGCAGCGTCAGGCTGGTCACGCCGCCGGGCAGCGCGGTGGCGGCATTCGGGTCCAGCGCCAGCGGCGCACAGCCCGCGGATTGCGCCGCGCAGGCGGAGGTCACGGTCACTGCCGGTTCATGCACCAGCCGGTCGTGCAGATCGCCGATCGCGGTCAGCGCCGCGTCCTGCGGCGCGGTATTGCCAGCCAGCGCCGCGCGCACCACGTCGGGCGCGTGAAACAGCCGGAAGGCCTGCGAGAAGCTGACCCATTCCGGCTGCTGATTGGCGCCCATATTCACATGGAACCCGACCAGATTCTGCCCGCCGAGGTCGGCCTCGTCAAAAAACCCGGCCGGGGTGAACAGCACCCAGCGCGTGTCATCCGCCGCGGTGAACAGCGTGGCGCGCGGGGTGAGGCTGCCATCCGGATTGATGCCCAACCACTCCAGCGTACCGTCCAGCAGTGCTGCCGCCAGCACGGTGCCGTTGGCATTCACGCTAACGGCCCAGGCAGCGGCCGGCACCGGCGCGCTCCCCAGGAGCTGGCCGGCGGCGCTGTAATGCCGCAGCTTGGTATCCGTGCCGAGGATAAAGCTCTTGCCATCCGGCAGCACGGCCAGGCTACGGCTATATTCCTCCCGGTCCAGCGCCAGGGGGATGCCATTCACGCTTGGCGCGTCCGTATCCTGCCAGTTGCGCACGCTCAGGCCCGGCGCGCTCAGGCCGGCGGTGGCAAAGCCGGGCTCGATGGCGGCAATCGCGCTCAAGCTCCGCGCATTGGCGTCGAATTTTTCCACCCCCGCCTGGGTTTTGAATTCCACCGCCATGCCATCGGCCGAGAGGCCAAGCCCGGCATCGCGCGCCGGGCGCAGATCGGCCACGGCGGGCACCGGCGCCTGCGCAATATTGCCATCCGCGCCGAGGCGCCCCCAGCCCGGATCATCCGTGGCATAGACCGCCCCGCCGCCCGGCAGCGGCTTGATGTCGCGCACCGTGTCATGCGCCGCCAGCAGGTCGGAGGGCGAGCCCAGCCCGAAATCCCCCCAGCGGCGGATGACGTTGCCGCCGCCATTGCGGACATAGCCGCCGGCGAGCAGCGAGGTGCCGCCATTCGCCCCGGCCCAGCTCACCGCCAGCAGCCCTTCGCCGGAGAGCCCGGTCATGTCCGGCGCGAAAGCGAGCTTCAATGTGTGCGCCGCCAGCACATCCAGCACCGGCGTGCCGTTGCGGTCATTTTCGAACGACAGCGCGATGAACCCGCCATCCGGCGAGACCGCCAGCCCCCAGGGGCGCAGGCCGGGTGCGGGCTCGGCCTCGCGCAGCAGCGCGCCGGCTTCGCTATAGGCGCGCACATGGCCATCCGCGCTGGTGGTATAAAGCGCGTCGCTCGCATCAAACCGGACGCTGCGCACCGGGCCGGCATAAGCGGAATCCGAAAACATCAGCGCGCCGGTCTGCGCGCTCCACACGATGATCCCGCCTTTCGCCAGCCCCGCGGCAAGCCGGGTGCCATCCGGCGAGATGGCGAGGTCATAGACCGGCGAAGGCAGGCCCGGCAGCCGCGCAACCAGCCGCCCCTGCGCGATGCTGAACATATAGATGCTGAAACTACCATCCCAGCTCCCGCCCGTGGCGCCGGCGGCAAACAGCGTCTTGCCGTCCGGCGAAAGTGCCACCGCATAAAGCTCGCCCTCATGCCCAGGACCGATGGGCGGGCGCAGCACGGCGCGCTCCACGCCGTCGGGCAGGGAATAGAGCCGGATGGTCTTGTCAAAGCTGGCCAGCGCCATCAGCGTCCCGGCCGCATCCACCGAGAGATGCGTAACGGCGCCGGCGGGGCCACCAGCCTCGATGCGCAACATCGGCGCCTGCGGCGGCCCGGAATCAGCCAGCGCCAGAGGCGGCGCCAAAGCCAGGACCAGCGCTACAAGTCTAGCTCGAAAGCTGGAAGCCATTGGCCACGGCGGTCTGCGAGACGGAGACGTTCTGCGCAAAGGCATCGCGGCTGGCGGCGTTGCTGCCATCGAGCTGCTGCACCGGCGTCGCATCCGGCGAGGCCGCGACGGCTTGTGGCACCACGTGAATAGCGCGCGTGCTGCCCGGCTTGGCGACATCCTCCAGCGGCGCAAAACCCTGCGTGCCGTCATCAGTCTGGACCAACGCATAATCGCCGCTGGTGCTGGTCAGTGTCACGGGCTGGTGCCGCGTCGTCTGGCCAACCACCGGCGCGGTGGGGTCTGGACGCAGATAGAGCGGCGTGTCCCGGCGCATGGCGGCGGCTTCGTCGAGCACTTGGGGTGTCTCCACCGGCGGCGGGGCGCCGTTATTGAGGTTGGTCACCGCCGTGTCGAACTGCGCGCCGCGCGACTGGATGTTGGTATTGATCTCCTGCGCCAGCGCCAGATCCCGCTGCGCCCATTGCTTGACCTGCGCCATCTGCGTCTGCGCCTGGTCCTGCGTGATCGTCCCCGCGGCGTATTGCGCGCGGATGGATTGCGCCTGGCCGAAGCGGCAGTCCATGTCGTTGTTGAACGCCACCTGCGTGGCGTCGATCTGCTGGTTCTCGGTGGTGAGATTATCGGTGACGGTGTTCTCGATCTGCTGGTCATTCTGGCCTTGCGCCTGCAGCGCCGCCCAATAGCCGCCGGCCGCCCCGGCCACACCACCCGCGGCGGCGCCGATGAGCGCGCTCTTCAAATTGCCGCCCATGAGGCCGCCCAGCAACGCCCCGCCGGCCGCCCCCGCGGCCGCACCGGTCAGAATATCCGCGCCGAAGAAATTGCCCGTATTGTCCAGCGCCTGGGCCTGCGCGTAGCAGCTATCCGACCCGTCATTTGGCCCGATGCGCCCGGCCTGGGTGAAGGAGGCAACGCCGGAGCCGCCAATATCCCCAGGCTCGCCCGGCGCGCAGCCCGAAAGCACGAGGCCAAGGGCGAGGACGGGCGAACACAAATGCTTCATGGGGCAAGAACTCCGGGCGTCTGGTAGCGTATCGTTACACGCCTGATAAGGCCAGGGAAAGACAAGGCAAGTAAGCGGTCGCTTTTGAAAAAGCTCCGCAAAACTTTTCTGCAAATTTTACATGGGAAGTTTCAACGTCCCCCGGCGACCGCTTACTTCCGCCCTTGTCTTTGAGGGCAGGATGGATCATAAAGTAGGGCGTCGGTTTATTGATGAAAGAAAGAACTTCTTTTTGTGAACAAAAAGAAGCAAAAAAACTTTATTCGTTTTTGAGCCGGGCTGTTTCAGCGCCGCGCGAAGCGGAGCAAAAAAGTTTTTTGGTTCTTTTTTTCAAAAAAGAACTTCTTGCTTCCGCTTACTCACCCCACACGCCAGCGCCGCCGCCAGCTCGCTCTGCACAAACGGCTTGATCAACCTCGGCAGCGTCGGGTCCAGCCCCTCTACATCCGCAAAGCCCGAGACGAGCAGCAATTTCACCGCCGGCCAGCGTGAGCGCACCGCCAGGGCCAGCTCCACCCCTGTCATCCCCGGCATCAGATGGTCCGTCATCACCACATCCGGCCGCAGCCCGCCCTCCAGCACCGCCAGCGCCACCGCGGCCGACTCCGCCGCGTGCACCTTGTAGCCAAGCTCAGTCAGCATATCCGCGGTGATCGCCCTGATATATTCCTCGTCATCCACCAGCAGCACAGTGCCCTCGCCGGGCCTGCCCGCCGGCGCCGGCGCCGCTTGCGTCCCTTCCTCGGCCGGCTCCCGGCTTTCCGGCAGCCACAGGATCACCTCCGTGCCCTGCCCCGGCGCGCTCTCAATCGTCAGCGCCCCGCCAAGCTGGGAGGCCAGACCATGCGCCATGGAAAGCCCCAGCCCCGTCCCCTGCCCCACGCCCTTGGTCGAAAAGAACGGCTCCACGGCGCGCGTGCGGGTTGCCGCGTCCATCCCCCGGCCGGAATCGCGCATGCTCAGCCGCACATAGCCGCCCGGCGTCAGCCCCGGAACCTCGTCCGCCATCACCAATACCGGCACCGCGGAGATGCGGATCCGCCCGGCGCCATCCATCGCGTCGCGCGCATTCACGCCCAGATTGATCAGCGCCATTTCCAGCTGGTTCGCGTCCGCCTTGGCCGGCGGCAGGTTTGGGGCGATCTCCAGGCTCACCGCCACGTTCGGTCCCATCGTGCTGACCAGCAGCTCCGCCAGCCCGCTCACCAGCGCGCCGACATCAATGCTCGCCGCCTGCAGCGGCTGCCGGCGCGCGAAGGCGAGCAGCCGCTGCACCAGCGTCTTCGCCCGCTCGGCCGACTGGTGGGCGCCGCGGATCAGCCGCTGCTCGCGCTCACTCCCCACGCCGCGCCGCTGCAGCAGGTCCAGCGTGCCCAGGATCGGCGTGAGCAGATTATTGAAGTCATGCGCCACGCCGCCGGTGAGCTGGCCCATCGATTCCAGCTTCTGTGCCTGGCGCAGCGCCTCCTGCGCCTGGGCGAGCATCGCCTGCTCGCGCAGCCGCGCGGTCACGTCGGTCACGAAATTGAACGCCCCGATCACCTCGCCCGAAGCGTTCCGCAGCTTGCAGAATTTTATCTCATACTGCCCAAATTCCCCGTCCGGATCGCCGTGCGGCTCGATGAAGGTATCTTCTTCGCCTTCAATCCCGCGCCGCCAGGTGGCCTCGGCCGCTGCTTGCATCTCCGGCTGGTCCGCCAGCAACGCCAGCAGATTGTCCCCCGCGCGCGCCTGAATGCCGTAGAGCCGTTCCAGCTCCGCCACATTCGCGGGGTTGATGGCCAGGATGTTGAAATCCAGGTCCAGCGCCATGATCATGACATCGGTCTTCTCAACCAGCGTGGCGAGCAGGTTGCGCTCGCCGGTGCGCGCCGCGACCTCGGCCTCCAACTCGGCCGCGGATTTTTGCAGGACGCTGCGCGCCTGGACGATCTCCTCGATATCGGTCAGCGTGCCGTACCAGCGGCTCAACGTGCCGCCAGCGTCGCGCTCCGGATGCGCGCGCGACAAATGCCAGCGATAGCCGCCGCCCCGGTGCCGCAGCCGGTACTCGAACTGGCATTCGCTCTGGGCGGCGACGGCCGCGCGCCAGGCCAGGCCGATCCGCTGCCGGTCCTCCGGGTGCACCAGCGCCTTGGCGCCATCCGGCCCGTCGCAACTGCCCACCGGCAACCCGGTATACTCATACCAGCGGGCGTTGAAGTAATCGCGCTTGCCCTCCGGTGTGGCCGACCAGACGATTTGCGGCATGGAATCCGCCAGCACGCGGAATTTTGCCTCGCTCTGCGCAAACGCCGCCTCGGCCTCCACCTGGCGGGAGATATCCGTATTCACGCCGAACCAGTTCGTTATTTCGCCTCGGCCATCGAAGGCCGGATTGATCCGGGTGAGGAAGGGGCGGGAGATTCCATCGGCGCCGCGGATGGGGAACACCATTTCAAATGGCCGGCCCTGGTTAATCGCCGCCTGCCAATGGTCCAGCACCGCCGCCAGGCTTTTGGGCTCATGCACGGACTGCCAGCCCCAGCCTTGCAGCTCCGCCGGCGTTTTGCCCGTATAGGCGTACCATTGCGGGTTATACCATTGGATGTAGCCGGTAGCATCGGCGATGAAGCACAAAGTGGGCAGGTTTTCCGCCAGCCGGCGAAAATCCACCTCCTCCATTGGCTCGTTCAGGGGATTAAGATTGGCTCTCACCTCGGCAACCATTCCTATTCCCGCCTCATCCTGGTTTGAACTGTCATGGAGGATGGATATAGGTGGCCGAAATGGAGAATGAACCGGTTTTAAGGGTTTTTTTAGATCAAAGGCGAAAGAAAGCGCGGCCGGCGCGCGGGTGCATAAAACGGGAGAAATCCGTGCCGGACCATGCTAGACTGCCCCGCATGGACGGCGCCCTACGCAAAACCTGGACCCAGGACGAGTTTTTCGAATGGGCCGAGGCCCAGGATACCCGCTATGAGTTCGATGGCTACCAGCCGGTTGCCATGACGGGCGGGTTCAACAATGCCTCGGCCATCGGGGTGAATCTGATCATGGCCCTGGGCAACAGGCTGCGCGGTACCCCGTGCAGGGTGCTTGGGCCGGATGCCGGCGTCGAGACCATCGGCAAGGCGGTCCGCTACCCGGACGCCCTCGTCATGT
>Ga0116226_10005446_pt1 | contig 11369 bp, 3 predicted proteins | sample S1TSphfallax_FD_89692 | JGI IMG/M metagenome (GOLD analysis project Ga0116226, IMG submission 89692) | Host-associated microbial communities from peat moss isolated from Minnesota, USA - S1T2_Fa - Sphagnum fallax MG | ecosystem: Host-associated > Plants > Peat moss > Unclassified | place: USA... | reverse complement strand
TGTGGTCTAATAAAGGTTTTATTCACCTCAAGTGTTTGAGACAACAAGTTTGCAATGATGGTGGGAGGACACCTCTCTCACTTTCTTTGATTGCAATTTGCAAGTTTTCTATTTCTTGTGTTTGGGGCAATGAGCTTGCAATCACAGTGGGAAAACTCCTCTATCATTTTAATTTGCTTGTGGTCATTTTTCATTTTGTGTGTGATGCAACTTGAGTCCATGATCTTGGTGGGACAACTCCTTTGTATAATTCTTCTACTTATGGTCTTCCTTGTGTTATGTGTGAAGCAATAGGGTCATGATCTTGGTGGGAAAATTCCATTATCGTGGTTTTAACACTTGTGATCCTTTGTTGTGTTGTTTGCGAGGTGAAGAGATTGTTGCTTGCAATCTTGGTAGGAAGCATTTTGTCTTGCCTTTTCTTTTTCTTGTGATTTACAATTTATTGTTGTGTTGTTTATGAGGTAAAAAATACATGAATATGGTGAGAAGTCCTTTTTAAGCTCTTGTTGTCATTCTCTCTATTGTGTGCAATGTGTTAGGTTTGCAATTTTGGTGGCAAGATTAACATGTCACCATTTTTCCTATTCACATGATCTTTCATTATGTTGTGTGTGAAGCAAAGAGTTTGTTGCTTATGATCTTTTTTTGCCTTTTTTTGTTTTTGTTAAATTAATAGTTGGATGTCAAGATCTAGTGGGTAGACTCATGTATATTGTAGTGTTCTTACTTGTGCTTCTTCTCTATGTTGTGATCAAGTGACAAGTTTGTGGATCTTGGTGGGGGAAGATTACTTTAACAACATTTTTGCTTATGGTCCTTCTATGTGTTGATAGTTGGTACATTGTGTGTGAAAGAAATTGTTTGTACAATTTTAGAGCAATGGAAGGAGTTTCATTCCCATCCTTGTGATTCAATTTATAGGAGATAACGAAGATGAAGATGGTGAAATATTACTCAAAATTGAATTAATGCTTCAACATTTCATGACAATCACATAAGTTCTCCTTGTAGAAGAGGAGGTAATTTAAAGAGTTTTCTTAGGGCAATTACGTGGGATTCATAGAATTTTGTGTTCTATACCATTTTTTAATTCAACAACATGGGCATTTTTATGTTTTCAATCAACTTGGCCAAGAAGTTGATGTTGGAGCAACACAAAATTATCTAGTGCGTATTATGCCACTCCATCAAACAAAAAAATATTGAGTTCTTATAACATGTTAGACCTTGCAATGGGATTTTCAAGTACAAATTTTTTCATGGGATCATTTCCATGAAAAAACTTGGTGAATATGGTGCTAATATGGGGCAATATGAAGCTAAGGCAAAAGTTAAATAACAATTAAAACAATTGATTTTGGATGTCAAAGTGGGAAGAAATAAAAATATTAGTATTCATATATATTAAAATTCCATAATTTAAAATTCATAATCCACCCAAAAAAAAATTTGAAACTCAAATTCAATCTACCAAGTTGAATTATTAAAAGTTTGTACATGTTTATAACAAAGGGGAATGAAGCTTTGTTTACACTAGGAAGTCCTTTTTATTCATAAGCTAATCATATTGCAAAATGGAAATTTTTTATAAAAAAATTCATAAAACATTTGTACAATAACACATACCTACAATGTTTACCACGACAATGGAATGGTGTGTGTTCATTACTTTAATAATTGTGCAATGTTACCATATCTTGATTTATGAATGTTTATACTTGGTTCGATAATTTTACATTTGTTGTGAAATTTATTCATAAAGATTAGGTTAGCTTGTCACATTACTATTGGCTCTTTAATGATGTTTTGATATTTTAGAAATAATTATGGCTAAACAAGTGAAGCCCCTAATTCTAGTAGAAATTTAATCTTACATGAATAAATATTTGCTTATGTGAAGGATGAAGGTAAAGATTTTTTTTCCCTTGCCATGGCTTTGTCTAATGTTGTGTCATGTGCACCATTGAAATTTCAAAAACTTTTTATAAAAGCTTAATTTGGCCATGTGATGTCTAAAGCTTATTCGTAAGAACTATGACAAATAAGGGAGTTCATGTTAGCATGAAGAAATCTTCTCTAAAATGCACACAATCATCCTTGGAAAAAAATAGCATTTGCACCAAGACTTATGGTAAAAATAGGTAGGAATGGGATTTAATGTCTATTGAGATTTGCTTGTGAAAATTGAAGACCGATGGTCAAGATTCATTTTGCATTAAAATATATCTTATTGGACAAGATACCATGAAATATGTTACAATGACCTTTATTATGGTCAATAGTTGTTGCATTTGCAAATTCATAATAGGGTAACTTGGGCCAAATTAAAATGGTCACTAAAAGTTTTAACCATGTGACCTATTATTGCAATTTAAATTAGTGGAAAGGTTATTGCCTTTTGTATGATGCATTGTATGTTGCCATAAGATATGTTTTAAAGTTGCATGAAGAATATTCTTATAGGGTGGCAACAATTTCCCCCTTGATTAAAATTTTGAAATCCTTTATGCAAGGATTGTGTATGAAGTAATATTGTTTAACGTTTTTTTTAAAAATCTTTCTTTGTTGCCTTTGATGAGACATGGTTCATGATATTTTTGCTTTGATGTTGGCTCCTAGTGTACATGGGAATATTATGCATGCAAAAATACATTGGCCTTGAAAGAGCCAAGGTTATGGTGGAAGACTACAATAATTACTTTCTTATTATTATGTTGATTCAAGTGTTCAAATTTCATAATCCAAAATATGTCAATACACCTCCACCAATGCCAAATTAATGCATCTCAATGATTCATTTTTTGGGTCTTTCACACAAAGAAACAAATTAAGGTTTGTTAAAATCAAAATTTGTATTATACCATTGTATTGATGCATCTATGGAGAATATGATGTCTCCTTTTTTGTGGTGGGAAGGTACTTGAAAGCAAAATGTTGGTTTTGTAACATGCTGGATTTTGGGCACCCTAATTCAAAAATTGAAAAATGTATATATTGTATTCGTAGCATAATCATAAGCTTGATGTGATTTTGTGTTGGTGTGGAAAACTTTTCACGATATAAAAGATTTGGCCAAACGATGCATGTTCTAATTGTGTTCTTGAAAATAAGGGTACCAATCAGTTCTTGATAATAAAGTATTGCATTTGTAGAGGAGCATGAAAAGGAGCTTCAAAAGCAAGATTATTTTGGCAAAAAATCCCAATATAAATAGTCTTGATTTTGGAGAAGATTGATCTAACTTGGTTGTTGTGTATTATGATTAAAAATGTCATGGCACAAATTAATCCCTTGGGGTAACATCTTGTAGTTTTTTAAAAGGTATTTATAGAAAGAAATGATGTCAAGGTTGTGAATAATGGTGCTATAATGTTTTCTCAAAAAATATTCAAAAAATAATGGTCACATGATTCTCTTTGCCCATTAAAGGAATAAATTTTAATTAAAAATGGAAAAACAAAATGGTTGTAGATTTTTTCAAATTTTGTTTTCCTAGTATTTTGACAAACCTAGTTAGGGTTTCAATATTGGCCATATGGTTGACATGTTATTAGAAAACACCTTGGTTGGTTTGGACCTTATTAAGTGTCAACCTATTTTTTCGTGATTTTTTTATTTATTTAAAATGTGAAGCATGATGTATGATTGAACTTAAGTCTCTTTATGTTATGTTTGTCTTGTTTTTATTTTTATAATTCTATAACAATTTATATGTATTCATTGTATTAAATAAATCATACATGGTCATCCTTTATGAATTGCACTATTAAAACTATTTTATTTATTTATTGTAAGTTTGTGAACCTAGTTGATATGACTTTTTTCCAAATAAAATAATTCAAACGATGTGTTACTAATGTGTGAACCATTGCACATCTTGATACATATTTTTTAGAGCTTGAATATTTCAATTATGACAATGTTAAGCCCCTTAAAAATAATTTACCCTTGTTGTAGGTTTGAAATGTTCAAATTTTATTCTTGTATATGTATGAAAAAAAAAATTGTATTTGTAACATGGTAAAACATGCATTAAACCAATAAATGCACCATATGCTTGGATTTCATAAATTGTTCCCCATGAAGGTGAAAATGGTTACTTTGTGCAATTTGGAAAGAATTTTGGGAAAATATATATTTAAAAAATCAATTTATTTCTTTAACTCTTAAGAACTTCTCTATATCACATTTGATACATTCATGTAATAAAAAAAATCAATTTCATTAGGTTTCACTTACTTTTTAATCTACTTGTCACGTTTTCTTTTGGCCTTCAAGGATTTTTTTTTGGCCGACTTTAATGTGCTTTCACCTTAAAAGGACTACTATTTTTATATTGTTGAGATTTGTGGGTTGTTTTATACATAGGCATGTGAGAAGGCAATTACTAAATTTGAAACTATAGGTGAAGAGTCTTTTAAAGACTACACATTTATTATATATTTACTGTTGGACAACCTCACATTGTGGACATCGTATATGCACATAGAACTTGGAAGCTTGATAAACACTTGTTTACACCTCTAGTTACAAAATTTGACTTTACATGGAAATATTTCTTGTGTTGATTTAAATAGGATTGACGTGCTCCCAAGTTCCTTGTTGGACCTAAGTTGGGTCCAAGTCAGTCAAACAGCGGAATTATTTAGAACTCGGGGCATGCTCTTAGCTCTTAGCACTAAAAGGGGTAGAAGGGCATGTTGAAGCTTTGGGATGGGACTATGAAGAGGGACAAGATTTAATTACTTACTCGAACCTACATCAAACCAACCAACAAGTGGGTTAGTTCGCATTCTGGAGCTTTAGCGTTAAAACAAGCCACGGGCAACCCTGGACTCACAAGACTCACCACGGCCCGAACTTGGGGGAAGCCACCACTTTCCCCCATATAGTATTCTCTATGTCTCTTTGTGGCACCCACATCCAAATGGCTTTTTATCCCGGGACTCCCAAGGAAAAGTCCCGAAATTGTCTCGGTTTAGACTCTCGAGAGTTTGTGAGTTCATAACTCTTTGTTCAAACCTCCAATTGGGATGAAGTCTAAAGCAAACTTGTAGCTGTCCTTGAGAGCTTTCCAATGGTGTGTCAAACTCCACCTGCACACACCGGGGTCGGGTCGATTCCCGACTTTTAGTGGTCGGGAGTCAAACTGCCAGTTTGACTCCCGACCTTTCTTTTTGCCATAACTTGTGTTGTAGATGTCCAAATGGCTCATGTGAGGCCATTTTCGACATCTACACTTCGATAGTTTCCAATGATGCAAGGAAGGCCTCAAGGCGAGGCATTTTGACCCCTGCAATCAAACTTTGAAATTTTGAGAGTCCCAAAGGACTCCCAAGTCCCCATTTCGGGAGTGTGAGTGTTATCCTCACACTCTTCCAAAAGTGGGGTTGCAATAGAAATTATGTTTTCTATGCTCCTCTTGATGAAATCATTTGAGTGATTCCAAATTTGTTATGTGTGACATGTTTGAGAAGTATTTTGATGCCTTTTGGTTTCTTCAAATTTGAATACATTCATTTTTTTGTTTTTTGGGTATTGATGTTGTTAGGTTGAGGGTTTTGAAAATGGTAAAAATGGATCAAACCTTGAAGATGTTGATGACAACTAAGGTGAGCAATGTTTAGGGATAATTCAAAAAGGTTGGTAACAAAGATGACATTTTAGATGTTCAAAAAATATTGAAAATTTAACAAAATCAATGTTTATGAGTTTTGATTTTTAGATTTTTAGCATGCGTTTAATGTTTAAGATTTTGTGGTAATGAAAAGAAGTAGATGATGGTGAAGGTATTAAATTTTCATTTGATAAGAATCATGGTTAACAAGTAACATGAAAGTTTGTTGGATACAAAAGATTTTTTTTTGAAACTATGTGAAATGCATCTTCATACATGTGAAATTCATTTCAACATGTATGATCACTTGGAATAAAGCCTATTTTAGGGGGTTAGCCATTATAGTCTCTAAATTATTATTTGACTAATGTCATTTTCTTTTTAAAAACTTTAGTTTGTGTCGACCAATGGTGTTTGGATATTGATTTTGAGAAAAAAAATGATTTTTTTTTTAAAAAATTTATAAAACCTTGGGTGTGGGTTTGAAGACAAATTTCTATATTTACAAATTAAATCCCTTAAAAACTTCAATTTCATTGACTTATTAATCATTTGGAACCTAGTCCATGTTAAAAATCGGTATGATTCCATTTACATTGGACCAACCAAAAATTAATAACCTATGTAAATATGTACCCCCATTCATCATTAATGCAATTTTTTTTTTAAAAGGTATGTAATCAAGATATTGAATCTTGACATCCAATGAAACAATGCATTCAAATCCATTATTTTTCACCCATTTGGGAGGGGGGTGGCTTATTTCTTTGAAAGAGGGGCATGCATTCTTTAAAAACCTTGGTGCTTATACCCTAAAAAAACTTGAACTTGTTTTACAAGGATAATAACCCTAGTTTCAGTTCTAATTTCAATTTTGAAAAAGGCAAGTTCAAAGTTCAAATCTAGTTTTCTCAAATTTTTGAACCTTTGATTTAGATACCTCAAAACCTAACCTAGAACCTTAACCTTCACTTGCAAATAACATGAACCTACCAACATTAGTGTTAATCACAACATTTCATTTTTTCAACGATAGTTGAAAAATGCTTGTATCTTTTTGCCATCCCTAGCATGTGCACATTTTCCACTATTTGAATAACTTACAATTGTTCAACAAGTTTTTCAATTTCAAAAATCCACATTAGAACATTTGCCCCATAATATCCTTTCTAACATGTTCTTTAAAGAAATGCATAATGTTCATCAAACCTGCATCCATCATAAACTTCCAATATCACAAAATTTCAATAAAATTTATGTGAAAACCATAAAACAATATGTTCATGCAAAATCCATGGGTTTCAAAATGTAAAAATGGCACCAAAAAAAATAATTTTATGTAAATGATGTGCCTTTTTTACTTATGATGTTTTTATGTGAAGTATGTATGATCTACATTTTAATTGAAATTGTGAAATTATTGTGATGTCATTTTGCATAAAACTATGCAATTTTAGTGTATTAAACATGAACTTTCACGTATGTCATTCAAAAAAATGTCTGATTTGTTTTAATATTTAAGATATGAAATATGTACAAACATCATTCATACTAACCACAAATGGAATTCATATGATTTTTGTATGAATTTATGAAAACTGAATTTCACACGAAATTTGTATGAACCTATGAAACTTAGTGAGTTTGTGATGTCATGTTCTAATCTTAACATGGATGCATGATGTTTAGTTCAACCTATTTTATTTTTATTTTTATTTTTTTCTTTTGCAAAAAAATTCCACAACATTTCAAACTTCACTAAGATTCCTTCATCCTTCCATTGCAAACCTTCCTTGGTGCATGTGTACACAGCCCGTTGATCCAAGGGATGTCCACCTTGTGTGATGTTTGTAAGACAATGAATGTATAAAAAAACATGATGTAATGTGTGAAACCTCCACATCCATCACTTGTGAAGATGGTTTGCATGTATAATCATAATAAATGCACGTGTTTCCTTCAATCATATTCAATTCTTCTTGTAGATTAATTTATATTACCTTTTCCTCTTTATTTACTTTTAAAATCATGCTCTACATTAGGATTTACTGCTTCAAAAATACCACATGCAAAGGAAATAGTTCTTGTGATTAACATCTAATAAAAATAAGTTTATCCCTTTAATGATAGAGGTCTTCATATGTTTGCACAAATTTGAGTGATTTTTTTTACATGATTGCACCAACAAAACTTAGGATTTGAAAGGGTTAAAAGGTCCCCACTTTCCATCTATTAGTTTCTTTCATCACCAGATTTTCATTACACTTCAAAGAAGCAACCATGCATATTTGGTAAAAGTGGGTATTGACTTTCCCCCTTAACCCACCTCCCATTCCCATTGTTAATTTGTTATAAGTAAATGGCAATTGAGTTAGAATCTTCATTATCAATCCTTAGTTTTCAACATCTAAGTTGTAGTAATTCAACTTCAACTTTGGTCCTTATGGGTATTTGATTTTTGTTAATAATTCACCAATTCCAACTTCTTTAATATTTTAGAATTAAACAACCATTGGTTTTGGTTTCTTGAAATAAAATTAGAATACATTATATAAAAGTCATGGTCATATATTGTAATCAATTTTTTTGTTGAAAGCAATGGTTGTGAATCTTCAAAACCACATTAATAATTGTGGGGGGTCTTTTCATGTTTCTTATAATGCCCAACACTTGTCCTCTCCTTTTGTAATTATAGTTCTTCACTGGATTGGTGCCACCATCAATAAGATTTGGTAGGGTTACATCATATTATATATTCTAAACATTTTGCCTACCATTTTCACGTTGTTGGAAATCATATTTGCCAAAGCTTAACAATGTGGTTTTTGGCTTATGTTGTTTTTACACTAAATTTTTTGATGTTAAGATTGCATCTTGTAAACCAAAATGACTAGTGAAAAAAAGAATGAAATGTGTCCAAAAATCAATGATTTCATTTTTGGACATGTCCATGGACCAAACAAAAAACTTATGATAAAAACTCAAATTGATTTGTATCATATGGACAATAATCAAAATCTATCCTTAATAATATTGTACATCTAGGGCCAATTTGGCACCATAAAATGAAATAATTTATCCAAAATGGTGCCAAGTTGAGAGCCATGTTTAGAAGGAGGCTTATTTTTTCCTAGGATTCACCTTTTAGTTTTCCAAACATTGATTAACACAAAAACTCTGAGACTTAAAAGTTGGATTGCATAGGAGTAGTGAGAGACATGAATTACAGGGTACATAGTACACACCACCATGACTAAGGGGGCATTCTAATTATTATGATTATTTAACTATTGTACTTATGATGAGAATCTTGGGAGGTCATTATTTTCAAAACTAAGTGAGTAATAACCAAGGACTCAAAAAAGGAAAGGAAGAGACACCAATCATACTTACATAACCCCATTAACAAACATTGGAAATGGGTTTTCAAATGTGAGGTGGTATCTACATAATTTATGTGTGACCAAAAAAGAAAGATAAGTAAAATAACATAAAATCTAGTCATTTTCTACAACATTGCATCATTTTAGTTTTGCAAAAATACATAGATCTCCTTGGAGATCTAAAACTAATAAAACCATACCCATCAACAAGAATATGTTTCTCAAAAATCATAATACACAAATGCATGGACTTACCACTACTTAGTATTATAAAAACTATGCACTTTCATCCTAGTTCTTTTTCTCTTGGCAACCCAATTGGAAACACCTAGGAACAAATCCCTAAATTATTTGAACTTCTCAAATAACTCCACTACCAACACCTTTTTGGCCAAAATAAAGATGTAGCAATTCAACCACAAATATCCCAATGTTGATTATGACAAGATGCACCCAATGTGTATACTAGAACTTTATACATAAATTTATTGCCCATATCTTCTCAAAGTCTATTGTCCAAATGCACCCCTTTTATCCTAGTACTCCAAATATGTAATTTTCTTTAGGTATTAGTGGATAATACCTCACAAAAAATCTTGAATTCCAAACAACAAACTTAATCTAATGCAACCATTGAGAATATGACTCTCATGTTCTTTGCCCCAATATCCTAAAAACTTTCCTTATCGCATAATTTTTCACAGGGAATTTGTTTTTTCTCATCCTTTTTGAGCCATTACCTTTTTAATTAGTTGAACACATTAGTAGTAGCATTGCAAGGCATGTGTAGTAGAATTAGTTAATTTCACATTTTCATTATGCACTAACATTTTTCAACACAAACTAAGAATCTAGTATAGAGGTCTCCTTATTAATTTCTCTGATGCCCTTTCTTAGGACCAAAAGTCACCACACACCACCATCTTGCATAAACTTCATCCATAGCATACTCACCCATTGACACCAAACCACACTCATCACAAAATAAACAATATCAAAGTACACAACAAAAATAATTCAACACAATAACCTTTCACAACAACATTTTGGTTCCTTCAACTTGTGAACCTCCAATGCAAATGATTTGGAAACTTGTAGAAATTCCTCATCTCCTTTTCACTATAGCAAAATTCCAACATTTTTTAGCAAAATTCCAAAAACAATAAATTGTATCAACTTAGAAACCATCTCCCATTGATTGTCAACCAAACTCTTCATCTTTACAATTCAATTCCATCAATGTCAAATAGCAAACAATCCAAAAATGGAAAACATTTCCTCTTAGATATTGATTTTCTTTCAACATTGCCAATTCCTTCCAATTGTAATTCTTCAATTTGTCTCCAATTAGTTATCGCTACACATGAATAAGCAACAAGAGACATGTTATATCTAGGCTTTTCCTACAACCTTGACTCACAACAACTTTTCTCATTTCACATAGCAAATTTTTGAGACCACACATGGGTTTGTGTGTAAGATATTTCAATTATCGCCTTACATGTTGAAGTTTGAATATGAACCTTTTTTTCTTACATTCTTGCTCTTGGGTGTTTTTGAAATTTCTTAACATTATATTTAATTATGTTTGATGAATCATGTGTGTTTGTATGATCGTAAACATATGGAATATGCAATACATGCAAAGATCTCAATAATATGACTTTACATTGTTTGTGGTTTGATTTTCTTAAAACATTTCCATTGTCACTCAATATGTGACCTTGCATTGGAATCTTGGATGAGGTATACAATAGTCAAATCCAATGAATTCAATGGAAGATTGTTGTAACCTTGAAAGAATGCACAACTTTTAAAGCTTTGGAGATGAGCCTTAGGACAATTTAATAAACACAATCAAATCATATTTAGTGATTACTCCTTGTTTGTGATTGGCTAGATAGTTTGATTAGTCCTTGTGGGTTGGTATTAGTAGTCTCCCACCTATTTGCAATCCCAGTTTCAGTTTGAGGGGCAGGGTTGGAAAAAAGAAAGTAACAAAAACTTGGATGTGAGAAATATTTTTGCAGAGTCACATACTAAGCACTCCTAGAGATGCTTAGTGTAGTACACAACATCTCAAATAGTTGTGTATCAATTGCTATGCATTTGGATGAAATACCTAATTCTATGAAGAAACATCTCTACATATTTTTACATGTCCCAAAACCAAAGTTTTTCAAACAGGCACTTTTTTTTTAGGCACAGCTCCAAAAACCAAAGTACGTGCTTGTGTAGAAACAACACTGTTTTGGCCCAATAGGTAGCCTAAGAGCATCCCCAGCGGTGTTCAATATGTGAGCTTTGCACATTAAAATTGGATGAAGAAGTGTCAAAACATGCTCGTTTGGCTCAGCAAAATCGGT
>Ga0116226_10005445_pt1 | contig 11369 bp, 9 predicted proteins | sample S1TSphfallax_FD_89692 | JGI IMG/M metagenome (GOLD analysis project Ga0116226, IMG submission 89692) | Host-associated microbial communities from peat moss isolated from Minnesota, USA - S1T2_Fa - Sphagnum fallax MG | ecosystem: Host-associated > Plants > Peat moss > Unclassified | place: USA... | reverse complement strand
TACAAGCGCGACCTCGCCGTTCACAACCACGGTCTCCATGCCGCTTTTATCATGGCCGCAAAGGCGGATTCGCCCGGCCGACTCAACGCGCAGAGACCCCCCACCACCCAGCACCCACTCGCCGCGCTCGGCACCACGGATGTGCGCTCCTATATGGACGCTGATCCTGGCCCTAATTACCGTCTGATCTGACCGCCACGCATCTTATTCAAAGCTCGAATGGCCCGGCGGCAGGCTATCGACCAATTCGCCGCCCGCGGCGATGCGGGCGTGATCGCCCACCTGCATTGTCTCATCAAACACGCTCCAGGTCCCGCGTCCCGTCTGCTTGGAACGATAAAGCGCCAGGTCGGCATCCTGCAGCAACCGCTCCGGGTTCAACCGGTCACGCGGCGCCAGGGCGATCCCAATACTCACCCCGATGCTCAGCCTATGACCTTCGATAACGAACGGCTTGCCGATCGACTCGACGATCTTTTGGCCGAGGACGGTCGTTTCAATCTCGTCCGCCACGTTGCGTTGCAGGATCACGAATTCATCACCGCCCAGCCGGGCCACGCTGTCGCTCGCGCGCACCGCTGCCCGCAGCCGGTCGGCCACGGCGCGTAGCAGGCCATCACCCACCGGGTGCCCAAATGTATCATTGACGGCCTTGAACCTGTCGAGATCAAGGTAGAGCATGGCGAAGCCGCTGCTGGAACCAATATCGGTGAAGGCTTGCGCAAGCTGGTCGCGGAACAAGGCCCGGTTGGCAAGGCCGGTCAATAAATCATGATGCGCCAGATATGCTATCTTCTGCTCGGCGGCACGGCGCTCAGATATATCCTCAAGCGTCACCACCCAGCCATGGCCGGCCAGCGGCTCGAAATGTTTCGAGATCGTGCGCCCGTCCGGCAATTCATAGACCTCGTCGACCGGAATGCCGGCGCGAATGCGCGCCTCAAGGATTTCGAGATATTCCGCCACGGATTGTTTCCAGAAGGTTCCGGCCGCGATGCAGAGTTCGGCGATTTCCCGGGCCGACATGCCCACCCGCACCGCCTCTCCGGGCAGGCCGATCAACTGGCAATAGCGCCGATTGAACACCAGGAGCTTGTTGTTTTCATCATAATAGCAAACGCCCTGGGACAAATTGGCAAGCGTCGCTTCCAGTTGCCGGTGCGTAATATCAAGCTCGGCGTTTTTCGCGGCAAGACTGCGTTCCGAGGCCTCGATCCGATTGAACTGCCGGGCAAACAGCCGCAGCACGCCGACCGCGCACAGGGCGGAGAAAATACCTCCCAGCGCCACCCACTTGCGCGCCTGCCGCCATTGCGCCAGCGTATCTTCCTGCGTGACGGACGCCTCGACAACGAAGGGCAGGTTCTGCAAGCGATGCACGACGGCGATGACGGGCGCGGGACTGAAATAAGCCGGTGCGTCGTAGGCACCGCTGCCCCGCGCCACAATCGCATACCAAGGCGAGCTGGGCGGGATGCGGCGGCCGATATCCGCTTCGCGCGCCGGATACCGGAATAACACGGTGCCATCATCGCGCGCCAGGTAAAGAGTGCGGTGCACCGGCATTGCCAGCTGGTAAAAAGCGGCAAGCTCGGCCACCGAAAGTTCGGCCACCACGACCCCCGCAAACTGCCCATGCGCGCCATCGATCCGCCGCGCCATCGGGATGGACCAGGCGCCGCTGGAGCGATCCTGCACGGGTAGCCCGGCAAATAATGCAGGATCGTCCTGCGCCTTGAAATGGCTGAAATAGTCTAGGCCGGAAACGTCCATCGGCGCGGCTGTCCAGCCCTGCGCGCTGTTCACGACCTTGCCGGCGGTATCCACCAGGACGAGGGACGCCAACCCGCTGTCCCGCGCGAGCAGGTCGGATAACAGGCCGGAGACGGCCTGGGACTGCATTCTGGCACTGATCGCCGCGGTGCCTGAACCGGCCGGCGCGACTTCGGCCTGAACTGTTTGCAGAAGCTGGTCCGCCTGGGTCAGGAAATGCGCCGTCTGCCGCGACATGCCGTTGCTGAGGTTCATCGTCGCCACTTGAAACGCGTTAATGGCCGCCTGGCGCTGCATGGAAATGATCAGGCAGGTTCCGCCGATAATGGTCGCGACGATCACCGTACCCAAAAAAATCAGCTGGTTACGGGTCGAAATTCGTCTCATAACGCGGTAGAGCCAATCATTCTATGTGATGTCAGAGCCCGCGGGGCCGCCAGGCAGATTTGCGCTCCATAGGTATTCTAGCACAGAAAAGTGAACAGGCTATTAATCATTGCGGTGGTTGTATAAGATGCACGAAAACGCGGACGTGATCGTCCTGGGCGGGGGGATTGTCGGCGTCTGTGTCGCCGTGCACCTGCAGATGCGGGGCAAGCAGGTTGTGCTCGCGGACCGCCGGGCGCCGGGCGAGGAAACCTCTTTCGGCAATGCCGGGCTGATCCAGCGCGAGGCGGTGTTCCCGCATCATTTTCCGCGCGGGCTGGCCGATTTGTTCCGCTATGCGAAGAACAAATCGACCGACGCCGCCTACCATCCGGCGTTTCTGCCCCGCCTCATCTCGCCATTGCTGCGCTACTGGTACCATTCCGAACCCGGCCGCTACCGCGCCATGACCCGCCGCTACGCACCGCTGATCCTGGCGTCGCTGGACGACCATATCGACCTCGCAACGCGTGCCGGGGCCATGCATCTGCTGCGCCCAGGCGGCTGGACCCAGGCGCATGAAGCCCAACGCACCCTCAACGCGGCGCTGGAGGAGGCGGAGATCATGCGCCGTGAATTCGGCATCGAGCACGTGCCGATGGATGCCGGCCAGCTCGCCGCGCATGAGCCGCATCTGCGCACGGGCCTGGCGGGCGGCGTGCATTGGCCAAAACCCCTCGCCGTGATCGACCCGCACGCGCTGACCCTGGCCTATGCCGCGCATTTCGAAACGCTCGGCGGCCGAATCCGCGTGGCGAATGCAAAGGACCTGCGGCGCGAAGGCGCGGCCTGGCGGCTGAACGGCCTCACGGCGCCTGAAATCGTCGTGGCGATGGGCGCATGGTCACCTGAGGTCACGACAATGCTCGGCTACAACCCCCCTCTATTCGTCAAGCGCGGCTATCACGCGCATTTCGCGCCGGACGGAAATGCCGGGCTGAATAACGCGGTGCTGGATGTCGCCAATGGCTACATGCTGGCGCCGATGCGCCGCGGCATTCGCCTGACCACCGGCGCTGAATTCGCGCACCGGGATTCGCCGCCCACCCCGGTGCAACTGGCCCGCGCCGAGCCCGCCGCGCGGCGGCTGCTCCCCAGCCTGGGCAAGCGGCTGGACCCTGAACCCTGGATGGGGGCGCGGCCCTGTACGCCGGACATGATGCCCATCATCGGCCCGGCCCCCGGCCAGCCAGGCGCCTGGTACGCCTTCGGCCACGCCCATCATGGGCTAACACTAGGCCCTACCACCGGCCGCTTGCTCGCCGAAATGATGACCAGCGACACCCCCTTCACCGACCCCCGGCCTTACCGCCCGGAGCGGTTTTAACTGGCGGCGTTGCTATGTTGCCGTGCAATCCTATCGCCAGCCAGATTCAGGATTGCCCGGAATCCTTGGCCGCCAGCTTGCCAATCGCCGACCAGTCCGAATTTTCCCCGCCATTGGCGATCAACGTCAAAAACCTGTCACGCAGCAGCGAGGCCACCGGCATCGGCACGTTCAGGTTTTCAGCAGCCGCCAGGGTGAGGCGAATATCCTTCTGCCCGAGCGGCGCTGCAAACCCCGCCGGTTCAAACTTGTTGCCGGCAATCAGGTTGCCATAGGTCTTATACACCGGTGCCGCGAACAGCGTGGATGTCAGCATGTCCAGATAGGCATGCAGGTCCACCCCGGCCTTGCCGACCAGCGCCATCGCCTCGCCCAGCGTTTCAATCACCGAGGCGATCAGGAAATTGCCCGATAGCTTGACCAGATTGGCGGCGGCGGGCTTGTCGCCAAGAATAAATGTCCGCTGGCCGATGGCTTCGAAAAGCGGCGCGCAAGCCGCCAGCGTTGCTTCCGGGCCGGCGGCGACGACAAACAGCTTGCCCGCGGCGGCGGCGTCCGGCCGGCCAAATACCGGTGCCGCGACGAAGCGCTGCCCGGCCTGGGCATGGGCCTCGGTGAGCTTCTCCGACAGGGCGACGCTGATCGAGCTGGCGGAAATATGGATGGCGTTTTTGCCTAGGCCGGCGATGACGCCGTTTCGCCAAAGCTCAGCGCCTCCAGCGCCTTGTCATCGGCCACCATGGTGAACACGGCATCGCCCGTGCTCGCCGCGGCCGGGGTTTTGGCTTCCGCCGCGCCTTGCGCGCGCAAGGCTTCGGCCTTGCCTGGGCTGCGGTTATAAACCGTCACTTCGTGGCCGGCTTTGATAAGGTTCGCCGCCATGCCCGAGCCCATCTGCCCAAGGCCAAGGAATCCGATTTTCATGATGTTGTCTCCGCTTGATTGTCGCCGCTTAAATGGGCGGCCAAGGGCCGGTAGGAAAGGCGGAATTCCGGAATACGCGGCTTGAGTCAAACTCAGGCAATGCTAGGCTCGCACATCGCTTCCTTGCCGCCGGAGATTGGGCATGTGTACCCCGCATTTTGTGAACGAAGCCGTCAAGCAGAAAATTGCCGCCTATAACGCGACATTTCGCGAAGTTACGGCCAGCCCGTTCGGCGCCGCCGACGAGATCGGGATGCTGAACCTCATCGACGCCGCGTCCCGTGATGCGATTTTGTCGCGCGCCGATGCGACCAGGGTGTTTGACCTGTCCGTCGATAATTTCGTCGGCATGCCATCCTGGACCGCGGCCGGTGACCCGAATTATCAGATCTGGATGACCCATACGCCCGGCGGCGAATCGGTGTGGAACAGCATGGGGGTGGACGAGGCGACCAACAAGCTCGTCGCTTATTCCGGCGATGCGGTTTCCATGTACACCCATACCGGCACGCATGTGGATACGCTGAATCACTTCGGCTATAACGGGAGAATCTTCAACAATTTCCGGGCCGATGAGCATCTGGGCAGCCGCGGCTGGGATGTTTGCGGCGCCGAGAAGCACCCGCCCACCATCGCCCGCGGCATTCTGCTGGATGTCGCGGCTCTGCACGGCGTGCCGGTTCTGCCGCCAAGCCACGGCATCGGCGCCGCGGATATCTCCGGCTGCCTCGCCCGGCAAAATACCCAGCTGCGGCCCGGCGATGTGGTGATGGTGCGTACCGGGCAAATGCATTACTGGCCGGATCCGGCCCGCTTCATGCCGAACCCGCCGGGGCTGAACCGCGAAGGAGCGACCTTTCTCTGCGAGGCGGGGGCGATTACGGTGGGGACGGATACAGCCTCGTTCGAACAGCTCCCTTCCGCCGAGCCGGGGAATTTTCTGCCGGTGCATTGCTACATGCTGGCGGAAGCCGGCGTGCCGATCATGGAGATTTGCGCCCTGGATGAAATCGCGGCTGAAAATCTCTACGAATTCGCGTTTTTTGGCGCCTGTATCCGGCTGCGCGGGGCCACCGGCGCGCCGATGCGGCCAGTGGCCATGCCACTGCGCGCATGACCGCGATGTATTTTCTTCCGGGCGCAATGCCGGAAAAAGCGCCGGAAATTCCCCGCCGCCGGAATTTTGTGCTAATGATCACCGGCGCAGCGTTCGGGCTGGGCGTGGCCGGCCTGGTCTTTTACGGATCATCCCGGCCGGCGCCGCTTCAGCGTCCGGGGCCGCGGCGCTTTCCCCCGGGGTACCGGCCATAGGTTTGAACTTTTCGGCCGCCGCACCATTTGTGAGGCAATAATTCAGGAGGTCCCCATGCGGCCAATGCCAATGTTTCGCTCTATTTTGACCAGCGCGTTTCTAGCCGGCGGGCTAGCCGCCGGCGGACTCGCCACCGCCCACGCCCAGGCGATCCCCTCGCCGCACGAAATCCAGGCGCAGATCACCGCCGGGCAGGATTCCACCGCGCTCGCCGAGTTGCAGACCGTTCTGCAGGCGCATCCGGATAGCGGGGTCGCCTGGTATCTATCCGCCGAGGCGCAGGATGCCGCCGGCAATGAGGATGCCGCCCGCGCGGACCTTGCCAAGGCGCAGCAATTCGCGCCGGGCCTACCTTTCGCCAACCAGAATGACGTTGCCGCGTTGCAGGCGCATCTCGCCGGACCTGGCGCCCGGTCCGGCTCAGGCACAAGCCATATCGCGCTCATTCTCGGTGCGCTGGTCGTGCTTTTTATCCTGTTCCGGCTGTTTGCCCGCGGGCGGCGAGCCGTGCCGGTGTATCAGGATGGTTTTGGCCCCGGCTATGCGAACCGCCCGCAATACCCTTACGGCCCTGGCGGTATGCCCCAAGGCGGGATGCCCTACGGTCCTGGCGCCGCGCCTGGCTCCGGCCTTGGCGGCGCGCTGCTCTCCGGCCTGGTTGCCGGGGCGGGCGTTGCGGCGGGTGAGCGGATCATCGACGATATGATGGGCGGCAACCAGGCCGACCGTGGAATCGGCCAGGATAGCGGCTTTGACACATCGCAAGTGCCGGACCGCGATGATGGTCTGCAAGGCTCCCCCGGCTGGGATGACAGCGGCTCCGGCTTCGATAATAGCGGCGGATCGGATTCCAGTTCCAACGATAGCTGGTAGCCAAAGGCGCGGTTGTGCGGGTGCTGGCTGCTCTGCTATCTTAGGATGCAGCGCGTTATGGATGTTCTACCGCCCGGAGGAGTGTCGATTGTCTCCCTTGCCCGCCGCCGCAAAGACAATCCCGCAAGCGCGGCCGGACAGGATGACCGGCGCCCGGCGCCGCGTTAAAGAGGGTATCCGGCATCTTCTCTGGCGGATCGTCTACCGGGTTTATGAGCGTAAGCTCGCCGGGCAGGTCACGGCGGCGCCAAAGCCCCGCCATGTCGGGATCATCCTGGATGGCAACCGCCGCCACGCCCGCGCCAACGGCCTGAACGCCGCGGAAACCTACGCCAAGGGCGCGGCGAAGCTGGATGACATCTTGGCCTGGAGTGCTGATCTCGGCATCCCCATGGTCACGCTTTGGGTCTTTTCGCCCGATAATTTGAACCGCCCCGAGGCCGAAATCGGCAGTATTTTTGGCGCGCTGGAAGCAAAAATGCGGCAACTGGTCGATGATCCGCACATCCATTCGCGCGGCGTCCGCGTTACCGCCATCGGCCGGCGGGAAACGCTGCCGGCGTCTCTGCGCGCCGCCATAAACGCCGCCGAGGCCGCGACCCGCAACAATTGCCAGCTGACCGTCACGCTTGCCGTGGGCTATGGCGGCCGGGAGGAGATTACCGATGCGGTGCGCGCGATGATTTTATCCAGCGCCGCCGACGGGCTTACCGCCGAGCAAGCCGCCGCCGCGGTAACGCCGGATGCGATTCGCCGGCATCTCTACGTCGCCGACATGCCGGACCCGGATTTGATCATCCGTACAAGCGGCGAGATCAGACTATCCGGCTTTCTGCTTTGGCAGAGCGTGCATAGCGAGCTGTTCTTCTGCGACCTGAACTGGCCGGCCTTCCGCCGCATTGACTATCTGCGGGCGGTTCGTTCATTCCAGCTACGAAACCGCCGCTACGGCGCCTGATTATGCGTGATTCCCGGGAAAACGGGTAACTTCTTTCTTTGAAGAAACCCGAATTTCGGATTACCCTGGAATATTGCCATTCGGCCCCGGCGTGCGGCCTGGAGCGGTGTTTGCGGCAACGCCGCGCGCGGGCAGGCCCGCTTCACGGCCCGCCGGGGCGCTGGTGGATGAAGCGGCAATCAGGCGGTCCATGGCTTCACGGCGAAGTTCGGCTTCAAGATCAATATCACGCGGCATCTCGTATACTCCATTGAGAGTTAAGTCGAACGTATGGTCAGCAATCCTTCAAAGATAAATTTCTGTTAGTTTGGCAGACCAAACTGTAACTATGGATATTGCCAGTTCAGCCAGCCAAGACAACTGAAATCTTGTGATCAAACGCCAAGTTGGCCATAAAATTTGTTCATCATACGGTCCGAAAAGCCCGTGCGACCACATACGACTATCCATTCACTTAATGGAAATATTTCTTCAATTTAGGATTAACTTATGCGCGGTTGATCGGCTTTGCCTCGCCAGCCGTTATACGTCATGCCTGACACTGCATGCATCCACGACTGTCTTTCAATGCCGCATACCGAAAGCTCTGGACGCCGATTCGGCAAACCACCGCCGTCATTCTCGCGCATGCGGGAAGCTTCTTGTTCGGCAGGTCATTGGCCCAGGGCTTGCGAAATCATTCGCTGGTCCTGGGTCAAAGCCGCTTGACGCTTTGCCCGGCCGGCGAAGCCTTCCGCGATTATTTTGACGGCGGAGAGAAAAACTTTGGAAATCAGAACCTTGCGGTGGTGGGCGCGACAGGGATTGAACCTGTGACCCCCACCATGTCAAGGTGGTGCTCTACCGCTGCGCTACGCGCCCATACCGGGGCCGGTTATTAGGCGAGTTGGGATTTGGAGGCAAGTCTTGGACCAGCCGGCGCCGGGGTTGAGCGAGGTAAGCCCTTCCGGCCGGGTCAAGCGCCGCGCCGCCTGGCTATCCCGCCGGGTCTGGCAACGCCGGATGGTGTTTTTCATCGGGGCCATTCTGGTCGGCTGCATCAGCGTGCTGTTTACCGATTCGGCGAACTGGGCGCAGCGCAGCTTTGCCGCCTCCGTGCACCGGTTCTGGGCGCTGCCCTTGCTCGTCACGCCGCTGGGTTTCGTGGTGTGCGCCTGGGTCGGGAGCCAATATTTTCCCGGCGCCCAGGGCAGCGGCATTCCGCAGGCCATCGCCGCCCGGCATTTGCAGGCCGGCCAGAACCGGCGGCGGCTGCTCGCTCCCAAGCTGATTCTCGGCAAAATCGGGCTCACCGTGCTGGGCTTGCTCACCGGCGCTTCCGTGGGCCGAGAAGGGCCGACGGTGCAGGTGGGGGCGACGATCATGCTGCAAGTCGCGCGGCTGGGCGGCTTGCGCAATGAGCGGGGGTTGATCCTGGCCGGCTCCGCCGCCGGCATTGCCGCCGCGTTCAACGCGCCGCTGGCGGGGACTGTGTTCGCGCTCGAGGAGCTGAGCCGGTCCTTCGAGCCGCGCACCAACGGGCTTGTGTTGTATGCGGTGATTTTCGCCGGCCTCACCTCGCTCGGCCTGGTCGGCAATTACACCTATTTCGGCACCAGCGCGGCGGTGGTGATAACAGCGCGGGACTGGGCGCTGGTGGGGGTTTGCGGGGTGGTCGGCGGCCTGGCCGGCGGCGCATTCGCGCGGCTCCTGCTGGAGGGCACGGTGCTGGCGCGGCGTAAGCTGGCGGGCGTTTCGCCGCGCCGGGCGCTCCTGGTCCCGCTCGCCTGCGGCGTGGCCGTGGCGCTGGCCGGCGTTGCCACGCATGGCGCAACGTTCGGCACCGGCTACGCCCAGGCGCGGGCGGCTGTTGAGGGCCGAGCCTTGTCCGGGTTTTTCTGGCCGGCCAAGTTTCTCGCCACCTTGGCGACAGCGCTCTCCGGCATCCCCGGCGGCATTTTCGCGCCCTCGCTGGCGGTGGGGGCTGGGCTTGGCTCATGGGTCGCCGAGATGGCGGGCGGCGGCGTCAGTCTCGGCGTGGTGCTCGGGATGGCCGGCTATTTCGCCGGCGTGGTCCAGGCGCCGATGACCGCGTTCGTGATCATCCTCGAAATGACAGGCAATAACGCCAACGTCATCCCGTTGATGCTGGCCTCGGTGATCGGCTTCGCAACCTCGCGTCTGGTGGCGCCGGAGCCGTTATATCACGGGCTGGCAAAGGGGTTTTTGAAGGTTGCCGATTCACCGGCCAAGGCGCTGCCTGAACGTGCCGATGCGCCGGCGCCTGGCATCATTGCTTCGGAAGATCGGCCAGATTAATCGAACTTACCCCGGCGGCGAAAATGCCGATGATGCTGGCGCCCAGGATAATCCAGCAAGAGCGGCGGAACAGTTTTGCGTCATACCGGCGCCAGAAATACGGGATGACTGGCGCCGTCTCGACAATTTTGCGTTCCGATTCGTCCGCGAACGGTCCGGGCGCGATTTCCTTGGTTTTGAACAGGCCGACCACAGCGCCAGCAAATGCCGCGAGTATGACGGTCCACGACCCAGTCTCGCCGCTTGGGTCATAGCGGTCCTGGGAAATCAAATAGCCGGCATAGGGAAGAATAAGAATGCAGGCGAGCGCGGTCCAGTAATTCCAGGTTCCATTGCGCAAGGCCTTGGCGCGATCCTGCAACGTCTTCAAGGCCGCGTCCGAAAGCCCGGCGCCAGTAAGTCCGGCGCGCGTGAGCACCTTGGCCTCCCAGCCTTCAAACACCCGCGGCGGCGCGGCGGGCGTGGTTTGCGTGACCGGGGGAGCTGTATCAGGGGGCGCGGCTTTGACGCTTGGAACGAATATAGTCGCGGCTGGCGCCGGCCAGGGCGCGTCCTCCGCCGCCGGCCAGGCCGACGAGAGTGGGACCGGTCTGGGCGGCTCCTCTGCCCGGTCGGTTAAGCGGCTGATCAACCTCGCCAGCGCCCCCGTCACATCCGTATCACGTTCAACGGCGATGCGGCCGGCGGCGGCGTTGCGCACCAGCGGGCGCAGCCGGTCCTGGCGGGACAAATCATCCAGCGTCGTCACCGCCGCAAGCCGGGTTTTCCAATCCGCGTCTTCCAGCCTGGCCAGCACATCCGCCGGCAATGCAGGCGCTTTGGGCGCCGGGTTGCGGGCGATTTCGGGGATGCCGCTATTGCGATTCACCAGGCGCTGCGGTGTCATCGCCGCCCCGGCGGCGCGGGCGCGCCTGCACACGTAATCATAGAGATCATCCAGCGTGATGACCGGATTATCCGGCGCCGCATCCCCGCGCAGCCCGTCCACCAGCCATGAGGTGAAGCGTGACAGCGCCGAATCAACGCCATCCAGTGAAACCTGCATGGCGTTGCAGGACATCAGCACATACTCACCTTCCGCCCCGTCCCCTGCGGAGAACGTCTGCTGGCTCACCGGCGCCGCCGCGCCCTTGGCCCCTTCCATGAACGCGCCGCTATGGCAGCAATCCAGCACCACGATGAGCTGGCTGGCGCGGGAGTCGCCCATCATGTCGCGGATTTCGGAGGCCGACAGGCTGTACATTCGCGGCCGCTGCGAAGCGGTCTTCTCGGTTGCCAGAAAAAGCTGCCCGCTGGCGGCATTTATGCCGTGGCCGGAGTAATAGATCAGCACGGAATCGCTCGGCCGGCGATCATCCAAAAGGTCCGAAAGCTTGCCGCGAATGGTCTCCACATCCTCATCGAGGCTGGTGATCACCGTGTCGAACCCGCCGCGGTCCTTATCCTGCAAAATCCCGGCGAAAGCCTGCACATCCTCC
>Ga0116226_10005444_pt1 | contig 11369 bp, 10 predicted proteins | sample S1TSphfallax_FD_89692 | JGI IMG/M metagenome (GOLD analysis project Ga0116226, IMG submission 89692) | Host-associated microbial communities from peat moss isolated from Minnesota, USA - S1T2_Fa - Sphagnum fallax MG | ecosystem: Host-associated > Plants > Peat moss > Unclassified | place: USA... | reverse complement strand
ATATAATATGAGGATGGTAGATTAAACAACCACAAAACTAGTGGGTTTGATTAGAAAGTTGAAGATATATGTTCATGGTATTCTTTACATAACTACATTCACTATACTTCAAAATAATGTGGTAGATTCAAGTTTTTCCATGTTGTTGGGGAGACCATGGTTGAAGGATGCTAAAGTGGCACATGATTGGGGGAGTAACATTGTTACCATACAAGGGAATGGGATAGTTAGAACAATTACATGCAATCACCAAACATTTGGGAGGTGAAGTAAGAAGATTAGAAATGTTATTATGATATGATTATCAGAATGGTATCACAAATGAAAAAGAAGATATCATCTTTGCTAGAAAACCAAAATTGTTTTCAATAAGAGCAATTGGTTTACCTGAGACAATTCAATTGATGAAAACCATAGATGTGGAAATCATGGATACTAATGGGAAGACTAATACTTCAAAGCTAAACTATGGGGTACATAGCACAGAAAAGAAATCAACTAGCAACAAATATGAGTTAGAAATAGCTCTAAAGGATAAGGTGTATTCAAAGACATACTATAATCAACAACCAAGGACTCTTGTAGTGGATGAAACATTGCCAAAATCAAAGCACATGAACTATAAATAGTTGGATGGACATTAACTAAAGATCAATAATTGATGAAGCTCAACCTACAAACTAATGCAAAACCACAGCTAGTAAAGATTAATGCACAAGTAGAGACAAACAAAGTGTTGGAAATGGACAACTATTGAAGGAGTTCAAAGATGTTTTTTGCATGGACATATAAAGATTTGAAAGGGATTCCACAAAAATTGGCACAACACATAATTGAACTGGATATTATTATATCACCAACACACATTAGAAAAAAAAACATGTATTTTTTACTGGTCTTTGTGACTAAATTTTAGTTGCAAGCGACATTTTATGACTAAAATCTTTTTAGTTGCCTAAGACAAGTCACATGGGATAAATTAATCATAAATAACAAAAGGTATTAGATGAAAAAAAAATTCAACAAATACAAATTCATCTTTGACTCCATTATATACATATTATCACATGCGACTAAATTGAAACTATTTTGGTCACAATTGAGAGCAAATGATGTGCTCCCACGTGTTTCAATATTTTATTATTTAAATTATTATTATTATTATTATTTTGAAAAAAATTAAGACATTTAATTCAAATGTTTAGATGATTTCATAATATGACACATGTCCCAATGTAAATATGCCATGTGGTACTATAAATAAAATAATTTAATAAAAAATATTAATATTAAGTCGGTACATAAATAAGTGCTTACAAACCTAAGTTACATACCTACCTACCCACTTAAGTGAAAAGGTAGGTAAGTAGGTTCTATTTTCCTAAGCTAAATACTTAGTCATATAAATAGGTAGGTATAGGTCGACTTAGGTGGGTAGGTCAAACTAGGTACCTACTTAGCTGGGCAGATAAGTAGGTTGGGGAGGTAAGTAATTTAAAATTGTGCATAATTTTGTTTTATTTTTTGCGTTGAACCTTTTGATTTGTTCATCCCATGTGCATAATTTTTTTTATGTGAAGTTGGATGACCATACCCCCTTGTTTATATAGTGTTCAAAATAAAAATGGAGAACAAACAATATGGGTTAAGTTTTGAAGTTACAACTTTTTCATAAACTAAATTGTGACTCCAAAACTTTCTTCATGTCTTAAGTTGTTAATTTTTAGATTTTTAAACAATTAAAATACATGGTTCACTAGACAATTAAATAATGATTAAATTTACATATAATTAAATTATATAGTATACATTAAAAATATTTAGTATTCATTATCAATTTTTTAAATGAATAATAACTTCTGAATATGTAACAAATTAGCTCTCTAATTACTCACAAGTTATAAAACATAATTCATAGGTAATTAAATAACTAAAATATTTTTTTAAAAATTATCACTTTTTAGAATCTGATCCAATTATATATAATATAATTAATGTAAAATCAATTTAATGTATTTAATTTTAAAATAACTATTTTAGATATTTATTTTAAAATTATAAATAATGAACTAACAATTGCTATTAAAAAGGGAATTCTTACATGAATTTTAAAAATAATAATATTCAACCAATTACATTACTTATTATATAATTACATTTATTGTTGTAAAAATATTATAGGTCAAGTAAATTTTTTTCCTGGTAACTATTAAATTTAAATAAAATAAATTGTTAAACATAACATTAATTTTCATAATTACAGTAAAATTACTATAAAATATTTATCATAAATGATTAATCAAATAATTCTTAAAATTAGAAAAAACATATAATAATTCGTGAACCCAAAATCATTAAAATAATTATTTTAACTCCACTATAATTTTACCAAAATTTTAATTCAGGTTTAAAGTTATAAATTGCAAATTGCAAATAATTCAAATATGTTCAATTAGAAAATAATTATGCACATACTGATTAATTTTTATATGAAGTATTTACAATGATTCTAAAGTATCATAACAGTAATTACATTAATTAGTTTCTTTTAATATAAAAATATAAATTATATAATATAAAAATATATGTTATAACAATAATTATTTAGTGTAACTTATAATTAATAAACATAATCATTTATAATTATTTGTAAAAGTGATTTATTATGGATAACACTAGTAGAGAAAACCTTTAAAAGTCAATCAACAATTTTCTGAATTAAAATACAAATTTAAGATTCCAAAATAGTAATTCAGAATTCAAATATCAAATTTTAAATGAATTTTTTTTTAAAGTTAAATAACAAATTTCAGAATTAAAATGTCAATTTTAAGACTCAATTAAGAATTTTCTGAATTGAAATATTAATTTCAAGAATCTAAAATAATAATTCAAATTTCAACTTTCAAGTCAAATAAGTTCTTAAAATTTAAATTTCAAAATTTAGAACTCAAATATCAAATTTCAACTTTAAATAAAATATTTAAAATCAAAATGTCAATTTTTAGACACAATTTATTTTTTGAATTGAAATGCTAATTTTTAGATTCGAAAATAATAATTTAAAATTCGAATATCAATTAGATCAATTTTTTTTTTGAATTTAAATATCAATTTTCAGAATTGAAATGTCAGTTTTCATATTCAAATAACAATATTCAAAATTGAAATGTCCATTTTTAGACCCAATTAATAATTTCAGAGTTGAAGTATTAATTTTGAGAATTCAAAATAATAATTCAGAATTGAAATTTCAAGTTCAAATCAAATGATTGTTTAAAATTTAAATGAAAAATTTTCAGGGTTGAAATATTAATTTCATATTCAATAAAAATATTCAAAACTAAAATGTCCATTGTTATAATCAATTAATAAATTTCTAAATTGAGAGAATAATTTCTGGATTTGAAAATAATAATTAAGAATTCAAATATCAATTTTTAGATCAAATAAGCTTTTTGAATTTAAATAGAACATTTCATTTTCAAATTTTCAAATTTCAATAATGTTTTAAACAATTGAAATTGCAATTTTTGAAATTCAAGTATCAAGTTTCAAATTCAAATATTTTTATAAACAAATTAGATTATTATTTTTGAAAAACAAAATTTTCAGAATTGAAAGATTGTAACCAAAAAGGAAGGGAGTCGAGAGTTGTAGACGAAACACAACAACAAGCAACCCTCTCCTCTCTGTCTCGCTCTGACAGAGCGAGCATAATGCAATCACACACAACAAGGACACAACACAACAAGCGACTTTTCCTAATCTCCAATCGGGATTTCATGACTCAGTTGCAGAGCTATTCCTCTGAGCTTTCTCAGAGCTTGTTACTACTGACACAACTTAGACTGAGAGAAATTGAATGACAGAACTCCATAGCTTATATTTCACAAAAAGAGCCCCCGACAGCACAAGTTTTTCTTCTTCTCCCCAAAATACTCTCCTTCATTGCATTTGTCCTGAATCTCCACTCATCTCTCTCTTATTCAAAAGCTAGAGGTCCCTAGTCACTAATGGCAGCGGAAGAAGAGTGACCAGACCTTATGCTCCGAGCTCCTGTCTTTTCTGCACCAAAAACTAACTGATCTCCCCACTGATCATTTCCCTCTCTACATCCTTGGATCCAGCTTCTCACTCACGCTTCAACCTCCTCACTTTCCTCACCCTCAACTTTTTTCTCCATGCCTCATCAATATGGCGCCGCTCCTCCTCATTAATCACGCCATCACCTTCTTGTCCGCCCATCCCACAAAGACAGACCACACTTCTCCCATGCACCCCATGCACATCTAGATCCCTTCTCACATTAATGAAGACGAAATCTGTCACCACTCATCAATAGAGGCGGTCAGCTTACCCTGATCAGTGTTCTTGTGTTCACACAAACAGCACAGCCATGGAATTTTCTGTCCAGTCACCAGTTGTTCGGCTACAAGATATTTTTTCAGATCAATTTTTTTTTTAATTTAAAATTCTGAATTGAAATATCAAATTTCAGATTTGAATAACAAATTTCAAAGTTCGAATTTTAATTTTTAGATTCATAATATGAACAATATATATATATATATATATATATACAGAATTTTAGTACAGACATTAAAATATGTCATTGTAAAATACCTTTAAGATGCAACTAATTTGATGAGTACTACGACTAATGGGACCTATCAACCTATTAATGGATGAAAATAAACATAAAATCGATCTATCCAATAGATGAAGTTTCCAATAGTTGCATCATAATTGTGAGAATGACCAAAATAGTTGAAATTTTGTCTTGTAGTTGCAAATAGTCCCAAACCTAGTCACAAACAACTACAAATTGCATGCAGTCATAAATGGTATGGTTACATTTTGGCTGATTTCTACTAATGACATCAAGCAAGGGACAAATTAAATCCAAATTATGCTACAACAATCAAATAAGATATTGATAAATTATTAGCATTTATATTCATTCAATCTGTAGAGGAGGCTACATGGTTGCCACCCATAGTAATAATGCCCAAGAAGAATGGCAACTTGGGAATCTGTATAGATTTCAAAAAACTAAATGCAACCACAAAGAAAGACCCATACCCATTACCTTTTATAAATGAAGTTCTGAACACAATAATAGGGTATGAAGCATATTCCTTCTTAGATGGGTATTCAGGATATCATTAAATCTTTATAGCTTTAAAGGATAGATTAAAAATTTCATTTGTTACAAACTTCGGGAGTTTTATATGAAAGGTGATGTTGTTTGGAATTTTAAATGGACCTCCAACATATCAAAAAACTATTACCAAAACATTCAAAGAATATTTGGACAGTTTTATGAAGATATTTCTAGATGACTTTATAATGAACAATTACATGGACAATCATCTACAAAAGTTCATATTATGTTCTCAAAAGTGCAAAAAATATGGCAATAGTCTAAATCCAGACAAATGTGCATTCATGATATTTTTAGGGACGATTTTGGGTTTTATTGTTTCCAAAGAAGGGAAACTATCCAATCCAAAGAAAATACAAACAATAATAAACGTGCCACCACTTAAGAATCCACAGCATATTCAAATATTCAATGGGATGGCATAGTTTTACATATGTTTTATCAAAAACTTTGATGTTATTATGGCACCTATCATTAAACTAATTAGAAAGATAGATACTTTCTTTGGACAATGGAATGTCAGAATGCTTGGGAGTTGATAAAACCTAAGTGTATTGAAACACCAATATTGATATCACTAAATTGGAAGGTGGAGTTTCATGTTCATACAAATGCATCTTTATTAGCTATGGTAACTATGTTGTCTCATAATTTAATATGGAAGAGTGATCAATTGGTGGTGTATGCTTCTAGACTTCTGAATAGAGTAAAATAGAATTATAGCACAACAAAGAAAAAGGCTTTAACAATGGTTTTTGCTTTATAGAAGTTCAGACATTATTTGTTGTCTTTTATATAGATCATATGGCATTGGTTTATTTGGTCAATAAACCACAAGTTTCAGGGACAATAACTAGATGGTTGTTATTATTCTTAGAATATGACTTCACAATAGTCATAAGCTAGGCAAAATTCATGTACTTACAGATGAATTTTCAAGATTACTAGATATTACAAAACCCACAAGTGTGCATGATCAAACCATAGATGCAAGTTTGTTTTACACAAAACCTAAATGGTCGAATGATGTAAAAGAATTTTTGAAAATAGGCCAAATTAAAGGCACATTATCTATACAACAAAAGCAAAAATTGGTTAGAAGAATAAAACCTTTCACATTCAAGAATGGTGAATTGTATAAAATGGGCCAAGACAACAAACTGCAATGATGTTTGACAACTACAAAAACACAAATGGTGATGAGAGGACCACATGAAGGACCACTAGGACATCATTTTGCAATTGAAATCACACATAGGAAAATATTAGATGTGAGATATTAATGGCCAACTTTGTATAGAAATGTGAATGATTATTACAAATCTTGTGATGCATGCCAAGAAATAAAAGGATTGGCAATTCAAAGTCTTGCAAAATTGGTCACAAATCTTCCAAAGGAACCATTTATGAAATGGGGACTTGATTTTGTGGACCAATTAAACCAATAGGAAAACACACAAGAAATAATTACATTCTTGTAGTCATAGAATATGCTACCAAGTGGGTGGAAACAAGAGCATTGAGATTAATATTGCAACAGTAATAGCAAAAAATTATATGAATGCATATCCACCAAGTTTGGATGTCCTTTGATTATAGTCACAGATCAGGGTATTCATTTTGTTAATGATGTTATCAAGCATTTAATAGATCATTTTCTATTGAAACATGTGAGTTCTACAACCTATTATCCTTAAGGGAATGGGCAGGCTAGGTCTATTAACAAGGTACTTGGGACACTTTTGACCAAGTTAGTTAGTGAAAAAAAATAAAATTAGGATGAACGTCTGTCAATAGTGTTATTTTCATATAGAACTATGTACAAAGTAACAATAAGGTATACACCATATCAATTAGTGTATGGATTACATCCATTAATGCCCACAAAATACATAGTGCTAGTTGCTAGTGGAAATCAAAGAGACAATACTTCAGTGAGAATTTTAACTAATAAAATTTTAGAATCGGAAAAGTTACAAGAAACTAGGATGCAAGCTATAAAACTACTAGTATTCAACAATGGAATAAAACATCATGGAGTTAGCAAACGAATTCAAAAAAATAGTTTAATTTTGGTGATTATGTTCTATGTTTTTTAAAAGGAAATAAGTCACACCTAGGGAATTTTACTAAGAAACGGTTTGGACCATACAAAATACAATATGTGTTACCAATTAAAATATGTTATTAGTGACAATTGAGAAGTTTGAAACTATTCCTATGCTGATTAATGTGAATAAGCTCAAACTGTACAAATACATGGAATCTGAAATTTAGAAACAAGAAATACATATGATAAAATATTGGGAACATTCAACAAAAATATCAATATAGTTAGCAAATGTATTGACACAATCAATAGATGCATTGGCATAAGCAACGAAAGGAATACAAGGAGAACGACATGGAATCAGTATAGTTAATTTAAGAGGATTATGGATGCAGAATAGTTAGAAGATGAGATCTAAGGTGTTCATTCACAATGATGACATGACGTGCTTCCACATAGTTGTATAAAGGACACAAAAAATGTTAATGATGGGCCATCATAATTTCAAGGATGAAGTGTTAATTAAAAGATGGTGGGTAAATCAAAAAATGAATGGGATGGGTGGGAAGCTCAAGGATGAAAATATACTAAGTAATTATTGAAAAGTTGTTTTTGTTTCTTGTCGAAAGTTATGTGTGTTTTTGAAGTTTTGGAGTTCATAGAAACATGAGTGCAAAAAGTGTGATTGAAAAATTGTAGAGAGTAGCAAAGGAGAAGGAAGCACATAGAAGTGAGCACAAATGAAGACAAGAGTAAGAAGCGGAAGTGTTGAGAAAAAAAGAAGCAGAAGAAGAATTGAGAAGAGTACAACATGCTGGAATATTAAACATTCAATCGTTGGCAGTGAAGTTGCCACCACATTCACCATCATCTTTAGAATGTGAAGAAGGAAAGGAGTACAATGAAAAGATGCAATTTGTGCTTTCAATAATTCCAGATATATATGAATCAGAAACATCTATAGTAGAATTTTTGCACAAACGTAAAAAAGGTTGGAGTTCAAATGAACAAGCAGGACCAGAAAACTACATTAGAGGATTTGGTGTACATTGAAAAATTGGATGAAGATGAAGGTGTGGAACAATAATTTGTGGAGGCACAAGCAACAAATAAGGACGCAAAAGAGGAGGACATTTTTGAAATGAGAATGCAAATGTCGACAAAAATACAACCAACTATCGTGGAGATAAACATGAGTGCACCAGGGCTACAAAGGCGAGAAGATGCACAACCATCATGGACAAAACAACACTTTTAAACAAAGGTACTCACATTCCAAATCATAACCAATTTGTGGTTATAGACCAAACAAAACTATAATAAGCATGTTGAAAAGATGGAAAATTGGAAAAACATTAATGAAAAGGAAGAATGGGTTAACAAGGCAGGGCTTGTCACTCTATTTCTAATGAACTGGGAAACATTGATTCTAGATATCGTGCTTAAATTTCTAAACACACTTCTCATCAAGGGCACATATATTTATTTTGGTTATCAAGATAAGCTATATATGATTAGAAAATAATTGATTATAGATGTCTTTAGAGTTTATGCATAAGCATATGTAGAAGACCCAAAAGGGCAAGTTGGTAAAACAATAACATTACAAACATTACAAAGTTATAAAATTACACCCACAAATTTTACAAAAGATCAGTGGAATGCAAAGAGTTTGGGTTTGCCATATTCTGTAAGATATCCTACAATCACATCTATGATTTATTAAAGAGAGAAAGTGATGTATTTCAACAATAAAAATGCCATCTCATTAATGAAAGCAAAAAAAAGGATAAAGGTGTATTGGACACAAATTATATACAATAGTTTATGCAATGAGCTAGATTGATGGTATAAGTATGTCAAAGAGAATAAGGGAACAAGAAGGACACCTATTAGGTAACCTTAATATTGGCAAAGATTTGTAATTATCTATTTGTTCACCAAAAGGCGAATCCATAAAAACCACATGCCAAGGTCAAAAAAACTAGAAAGGATATGTAGGCATCATTGGAAAATAGAAGGAAGACTACAACATAATCTCCAAGAAATGCTCTCAAGAAGAAAAACAGAGTTGAGGAAGGCGGACCTCAAGATCAAGGGTTAAGAGAGAACATGAGAGCACAAAAGCACGGGCTTAGAAGATGATGAAGGGGAGAGTGACACCATCTATAGTGCCAACATTGGTATAAACAAGTAGGTAAAGTGCAAAGGTACAACAAATGTCATTTTCATAGGAAAGACAAATGAAGGAATAAACGCAAAAGGTTAAAAGGGAACATGATACAAGGTTTCCAGAGGTTGAGGAGCATCCACCAATGGATGGGGACATATATGAAGACTAGATGGACACCATTAAAAGTCCACAACATTTGCAACAACAACAATAGACATAAGGAGGTCTACATGCTACTAGACTACAAATGGAGAGAATGGAAACACAAACTCCTTTAATAATGTTCAAACCACTAGAACTATAGGTACTAATTAATAAACTAGGATTTTGCATAAGGACAACCATTTGAATTTGGGTTGGGGAGTAGATTAGTACAAGAGCTAGGATCTTTTGAAGAAAGATTCAAAAATCTTATGACACGTACAAGTACACCAAAATCTGTGGAAAAAGTAGTTGTAGAAGTAATGCAAGTTGATAAAGCCACTAATTTTTTTCAAACCATGGAAGTTGTGAATCTGATATGGGCAATTTGAATTTGGAGGTGAATAATTTGAAAAATAGATTGGCCACAAAAGAAAAGGAGAAGGCAATATTGCATGTGGAATTGGACATGGAGAAGGACTTCCAAAAGGAGTACAAACATCTTATATATTAAAATAACATGTCTGTCTGTCTGTCTATTTGTCCGTCCAGGTTCTGAAACCCATATCCCAAAAAAAACCCATACCTTTTCGTTTCAGGTCTCAAGAAATGAGGGGTCTGTCTGTTTAGGGACATGGGGTAGGGGCAGGGGCAGGGCAAGTCAGGGCAGCCAGGGCAAGGGCAGGGGCAGGGTAGGGTGGCAGGGGACAGGGCAGGCAGGGTAGGGCGGGCAGGGCAGACATCCGCCCGCTGTTTTCAATTACAGACAGGGCAAGGGCAGGGCAAGGGCGGGGCAAGGGTGGCCAGGGCAGACTCCCGCCCGCTGTTTTCAGTTACGCTTGCATTTACAGACAAATCAAGTGATGATATTGTTCAAATAATAATTGTTTTCACTAACTGCCATTGAAAGCAATGGTTCAAACCAAGTGCGCCCCCCCTCAGTTTCATAGGGTCAGCGTAATTGTCACTCAGAAGAGATTCCACCCAGCACCTGCTCTTTTCAATTGCATATGATTCTGGCACTGAAAACATCATAAGGTACCCAATTATGTGGCAGAATCTTTCCCCAAGTGCCAATTACATTAGATAATGACCATTAGTCAAATCCAGTTCATGGTTAAGTTCAACAAGGATGCTTTTCGGAGCAAAATAAGAACTGGATTTTGAGTTCCAATTGCCGTGCCGTGCCTTGCAGGCACAGGTTACCACTAGTAACATAAAAATTTGGAGGAAGGACATGATAAAGAATCAACAAAAAATCAAAACGCTCATACAAAAATTGAAGGATGAGAATGAGGAGCTAAAGGCTAAGACATCATTGATGAAATCATAGGCTGAAGAACTAAGGGAATTAAAAAGTATGGTTGAAACTTGGGAAGTTACAGAGCGAAAATGGGTAAAAACATTGTTCCATTACAAACATCAATAAGAGGCTTTGAATAGTTAGGTGGAAACATTGACTAAGGAGAAGAAAGAGAAGAAGAATGTATTGACAGATCTATAATTGATGAATTTGAAAAGTGCTTCTCTATTTAACTCTAAAGAATTCAAAAGAAGGACAACAAAAGTAGAAAAAAAAAAGTTGGTGGAAGCAAATAAAGAGTATTAAAAGAATCCACTATGAAAAATCATGTCCACCAAAACCACTCTACCCTGCAAGGAAAACTCAAAAAAAACTCATATACAGTTGTTATGCAACTATCCTTTGGGTTTTACGACTACTATGCAACTATCCCCTAAGGAATACGATGTATTAATAAATAAATTACCATGTTAAAAAATCAATTAGTTTTATTATAATTGCAAGTGAATGAAAATGGGTCTTCTATACGATAATT
>Ga0116226_10005443_pt1 | contig 11370 bp, 5 predicted proteins | sample S1TSphfallax_FD_89692 | JGI IMG/M metagenome (GOLD analysis project Ga0116226, IMG submission 89692) | Host-associated microbial communities from peat moss isolated from Minnesota, USA - S1T2_Fa - Sphagnum fallax MG | ecosystem: Host-associated > Plants > Peat moss > Unclassified | place: USA... | reverse complement strand
GACACTAAGAAACAAATTAAACATGAGGGCATTAACTTAAAATTAACCTTTGAAAACAAATGTTTTCATAAGTGGACAAGGGAATGTAACCCTTGCAAATATAAAACACCAAATGCTCAAAAAATTGTTATTGAACATCAATATTTTTTTGGTAAGGGCTTGTAGCACCCAAAAATGTAATAATTGCATAGCCAAACGGACCTATCCTTTTCTTCCTTAGTTGTTGAGTATGAACAATAGGTTCTACCACCTTATCTTTATAATTGTTATTTCCTCTAAGCAAAAAACTTCAAATGTGCAATTTGCACGCAAATATTCATAAGAGTCATGCCATGTTAACTTTGTTGTATTAATTAAACCCTTGAGGAGAACATATCTTTGTGTCAAAACATTGTTAAGTGTTTACTCAAATCTACAAACTATGCATCACAATAGTTGTGATTTCACCAAATCCACATTGTTGACAACAAAAAATCCAACATATAAACATAGAACTATGAGGTATCCAAGCTACAACTTGTGCTTCTACATCTTCAAGTTATGAAACATCAACATCAAACATGTTGCCAAATTATAGATGCACATTCTCAACATTTGAGACTAACAAAGATTGCATTTAAGTGGGTGCAATTGATGGAACATCTTCATCCACTCCACCCACACTCTCAACAAACAACACTCCTCTTCAACCATTGACCAAAAAAAACCTAAACACAAAAAATAAAGACACTAGGCACAAAAAAGAACACTAAAGGAACTTTTCAAGCTCTCAAAAACAAAAAAGACAAAGTGGTAAATAACTTCTTTTATTGCAAAAACTTTGTCAATTAACTAAGCCAAAATGTTACAAAATTCTATCAATTTGCCAAACAATGAAACTAGGATGACACCTTCCAATTTATCAAGCAACAAAACCAAGCCAATTCTTGTCAATTTGCCAAGCAACAAACCCATAACTAATAGCCAAACTCTCCTAATTTACTAAATAATAAAACAAAAAACCAAAGTGGAAACTTCCCAATTTGCCAAGCAACAAAACCAAAGACAATTATATAACAAAGAAGCAATATTTTGGATGCAAAGCACAAAAAGAAAAAAACCACAACGTTTTTTGGACTATAGACTGAAAACTTATCTAATTAAAAATGCAAATTGCATTGTGAAAGTAGTAGATTTCTTGTGAAGTTTTGAATAAAAAAAAGAAATGGAACATTTGATTTTTGCAAAGTTCACAACAACAAAAAAGAACCATTGTTGTAAACAAAATCATAAACAAGAATGTATGTATGAAATATGAAACATTTAGTGCTATGAAAAGTTTAGAGCAAACTTTTGAAATGACTTACAAAGAAAAACTCAATGGAAGTGTAAAATGTTTCAAAAGGTAATTGCAATAGGTTCTCTTTAAACCCTAAACAACCTAACCCTTAAATTAAATGCATATTCAACATTTTCAAAACCTTAATGGGCTGGATATCATTTTTTTTTGTTTAAAAACATAATGGTTAGATATATTTATATATGAATTGTACATATAAGGGCATGTGGTGGTTGTGTATAAAATTAGATGTGGATGAATCCATATTTGATGACTATCTAAATGCATAAACAATTTTCTATATAACTAGCCAAAATTGAATTAGACATTTCAAATTTTGATTTTATTGTCTCCCAATGTGGATCTCATGAAAGAAAAACCTATTTTTCAAAAAGGCACTCATAAGAGTCAAACCACAAAAGAAAAGGTAAAAAAGAATGCTAAAAAATAGAGGAAAAACAAAGCATTGATGATGGTAATTGAATCTTTGATAGATTGTTATGGTGATAGAAGGTTATGCATGAACTCTTGGGTGAGAGATTAGAAAACCTTGGCTTGTCAAATGCCAAGATGTTGTTTTTGGGCATTTTATGTTATGGCCAAGAATTTGGAAAAGCTTTTCCAAATGGTGAAAAAATATGAAGATTAAAGAGTGGTTTTACAATTTTAAAGTATTATAATCTTCAAGTTACTTGATGGATGTTAAAATAAAATGAACAAAAAAGGAATTTTGGAAACTAATTAAGTATACTATAATATGTGTTGGTAGCTTTAACACATTCTATTGAATCATTAATTAATTTTGAAATTTTCATTTCAAAAAAAATCTTGAAAATGTTTTTTTCATAAAATTTCAAATTTTTATTTTACATAAAATACATAAAATCTGAAATCCCAACATTTTAAAATAATATATTGAATGTTAGAACTACCAAGGTAGTAAGGTATTAGATGTTCAATGATGGTACACCAAATAATTTAGTTTTCCATCAACTCCCAATTAAGGGATAAATAGTTCTTTTCTCATTATATTCCACTAATTTGTTATTGCCTTCTTTTTTTTAAAATCTTCTTTCAAATGTGTTGATTATTATGATTAGTTATTTCATGAAAATGGCATATGTGTTAATGATACCCATTTTTTTACACTAGTAGATTTTTAATACTTTAATAAATTTTGAAAGTATTATTTTAGTTCATTTAGTTCATTCTTATTTTCATGGACATTTGGTTGACAAATGCCATTACACTAAATTAAAAAGGCCTAAAAAACAAGAAAATGCAGAAGAGGGTAGCATGTTGATATATATAACTTTTAATTGGATTTTTTCAATGAAAATTTGCATATAAAATTAATGAAACATAATAAATCATCTTTTTAAACGTTTAACACAATTTGCTTACATTTTTTTCATGTTTTGACATTGACACATTTAACCTTCAAAAGTATATTTAGGTGATATAAAAACTTGTTTTTTGCAAACAAAACATTGTTGGAAGTCATACTTTTAATCAAATTATAGCTAAGCAAGGTGTTGATTTTATTTATTCACAAAATTGAAGTAGTTTTCGAATTAGTAAAAACAATGGTATATTGCTATTGAATGGGGTGTTTAAAACAAGTTTTGTAATGTGATTAATGTGCATTTACTTAAAGAAAAAAATGAAGCAATTTGATATTCATTGTTATTTTCAAAGCCTAATTCAACTAAAAATAATTTCTAGAAAGTTTCAAAATAAATGAGTTTTAAGTTGTAATACTTTTAATAATTTGACTCCTTTTGTGTAGATTGTAGTGTGCAATTACCTTCTTTGACAAATTTTTTATGATTAGATGTTAACCAAAACAAACACTTAGATAATCTAATTCTATAGTAAAAAATGACCAATCGTTCAAAACAATATATGTAACATTAACATAACATTTAATCCAAAATTTCTTTGAAGTTTATTATTTTAGTACTTTGTTTTTCATTTAGTTTATAGATTAGTACATCTCATTTTTTCCTTGGCTAAGTATTGGTTATATTTGTGCTAGTCAGAACATTTGAATTACTTCTAATAAAAAAGTATAAGTAGTTAGAAAACAAATCATAGATTATAAAATCATGATGGAAAAAATGAAAAGACTATTTTTTTTGTATGTAAAGAACGTTTTTGAAAACTAAGATTGTTTTGTTTCAAGTTTCATTGAAATTATTTTTGAATTATGTTTGAAATTTGATTTTCTTTCCATCTTCGATACATAATTAGACTAGATATTACTAGAAGATAATAACAATAAGCACAAAATTTTAAATATAATCATCTTTTTTTAATTAATAAATAAATACTCCAAATAAGAAAATTGAATAATAAACAATAAGAAAAATGAAAAAGATAAAATAATCCATTCTCATTTAACGACCACTTTAGATGTTCAAAAATGTAAATTTTGGTTTTGATAGCATGAATATTTTGAGTTTAGGATATATGTTTGGGTGTGTAGTCAATTAGGACACATCATATTTTAAAATGTCTTTTATGACTATGACTTTTGCAACTATAATCATGAAAGACATGGCTAGTAGGCTATTATCCTAGCCTACTAGCCTAGTCTAGGTAAGCTTTGGGTCTACTACGCTAAAAATGTAGGGCTTAATCTACTTAGGAATGTGGGCTAACCTATCTAGCTAGTTGCCTACACTAGGTTAGATACTTAAGCTAAGATAACAACCTAACCTAGCATGTTTAGCCTTATAGGACTAGATTACAATTGTGGACTTGAACCCTTCACCTCCACATTGAGGGGTGAAGTCATTAACCATTGCACCACATTTCTTAACATGATAAAATTTGTCACAATATTATCATAAACAATTGTTTTTTAATTTACTCAAGTAGTTTAGCCTAACCTAGCAACCTTGCTAGGGTACCTACCTAGTAGACAGTATGTACCAAGGTGGGTAAGTAACTAATATGTACTTACCCTAAATAAGTATATATGTACTTACTACATAGTAGTTAAGGTAGGTTTCAAGGTACATATTTACCTAGTTAGTTAGTACTAACTAACTAGTAATTAAGTAGGTACCTAATAGTTGTTAAATACTTACTACTTACTTAATGGGATAGGCAAGAATGTTATTTGGTGAGTGTGTGAACATGAACATGAATAGGTGAACATGAACAAGAAAGAATATTCCAACTAATATTTTTTCCACATCATAAAAATATTCTATGACAAATTTGACCATAATGGCAAAATATTATCGAACAAAATGACACATGACAAAATATTCCCTAACATTGTCCACCGGGGCAAAATATTCCCCAACCAATGTCCAATGTGTTAGTGTGTTTTGTTAAATTCTCATGTGAGTGGGTTGAAGAAGACATCTAGTATAAATGAAAATGGACCATTAATAAAAACAACCTCAACACCCATCAATGCAAGGTTTAATGTGTAAACTTCAAACTAAGACAATTTTTTTATTTGAAAAGTTTATGCAAATTCTTTCAAGGGGCAAACACTTGTTGGGAGGTCACAACAAACAAAAAAAAGAAAGCAAGGAACCACCAACCTTGATATCTTAACAAGAATACGATGTCAATAAAGATGTCCAAAGAAACAAATAGTGAAAAATTCTTTACTTTGCTAGAATTCCTAAAAAAAGTGATGTTTATAGGCATGCTAAAGATAGTGATGAAAGCATGACAACTATGTCAAGATGCAAGAATTTGAACATAATCAAAGACCTGACGAAACAATTTGCAAATAATTTTAGTTTTTCTCCTTCCGAAGAAAAAAGGGGTCAAAAATGTAAAATAGGGCATGAGGAAAAAATCTTGAGAAATGGTGTACTCTTAATTGTTTTAAGTGACAAAAAAAACAAACGATGCAATAGCTTCTAGTGAAGAAGATGAACTTACGAGATGCCCATTGTGATAAAGAAGGACATCCAAGAGTTCAAAAAGATAAACAATGTATTGAATTTTTTTGTATTCAAGTTTATTAAACATTGACATCCAATAATTCAAATCCAAAGTGACAATGATTTGACAATGCAATATACTAAAGTTTTAGGTAGCCTCCTATTAGCTTTAACTATTCCATGTTTCACTTTCCATTTATTGGATAGTTCATGCTTGTTTGTGATGTTCTTGCTCACCTTCAGTTGGATGCTGCACAAATAATGGATTATTGTTGGAGGAAGCACTATAAAATTTGAAGTACAAGGTATATAGAAATGTACACCAATATGAATCATTGTAAGTCAAACAACTTCAAAAATTGGAAATGATCAAGTACTTTCTTTGAGCATTAAGCATAAGAGTGGATAAATCTATAGACACATATTCTTTCATGTCATTAAATTATTATGAAAACCTCCTTATGTTCACACTTTACACTCTTTACACGAAAGAAAGGAGGACGGTGATAATTCAAACAACTAGGAATTAAGTATTGAGAAGGAAGATAACGTGATCAACAATATGCCTAAACATATTATAATTGTTTTTCGATTTGGTTATGGTAGATTTTAGCTTTTGATGAAGAATTCAAGTAGTCTTCCTAATTTTGTTGTGGTGTACTACACATCTTAATCCAATTCTTAAGGTTCAATTTTGTTCAATTCTCAAGTCCTCTTGTTTTGACTTAACCACATTGTCTCTATGGTTTTTATTTTTGTATAGAGAAACCAATATTAGGAAACTTGAAACAAAAAAGTTGACAGTGGAATTTCTTTTTGTTCAAAATGGCAATGAAAAGTATAGGGCATGGCTATAAGATCTACCACTAACATTTCTAGAAGGATTACTTTAAAAGATAATATGGGAAGGAGAATCATCAAAGTTTTGAAAGAATGTTCAAAATAAATAAACGGAAGTAGAACCATAATCCAATTTCAAAACATTTCATATGTATATTTTGAAACTAGTAACCATTTGGTCATTGCTACAAGCAATGAAGATGAAAATGAGGAGTTATCTCCTAGATTGTATCAAAAGGATATTGATGAATACAATATGAGGTCAAAAACTTATGCGCTTTAAGTCAATTAAATGTGGTTGAAGCTACAATGTAATGTACACAATATTTTCCAATCCAAGAATATGTAGGTGTTTGTTGTGTAATCACCAATGATTGAAGGTATTTTTGGGTTGAACTACTAATTTTTCGTGAATGGGTAACATAAATAGAAAGAAATTGAAAATAGAAATAGAAATAAATAAATGTTATTGTTTGTTTTCTGCACCTCAATGTGCAAATTGAACCTCATCTTGTTCAATACAAAACCTAATGAAATTTTCATCAAATAGCTTTAGGATGTGCAACACTCTTACTCAACAATTGTCATCTAAAGGGATAAAACCTTAAGGTTGAATTTTATTTATCCATATTTACAATCAATATATGAATGTAAATATGTTTACACGACAACTATATGATTTCAATTAACGTTGCAATATGAAGAAATGATTCTGACCTCTACAAATAAATTGATCAAAATGATACCAACAAGCTTTAGATGATTTCATTCATATCCAAAAATAGACATGTTAAATAGATTGGAAAAAATTATTGACTTGATCATAAACCAAGCAATGATATGCCAATGAAACAATTTTAAAAAAAAGATAGTCCATTAGTTATATACTAGATTACATGCTCTTTTAAAGCAATGCCAACCATAGGGGGGTATTTGCAATGGCCCGGAAAAATATTTGGAATACATTGAAATTGGAAATAGAATTTTAAAATAAGAATGTTGAATAAAGAAATTTGGGCTTATAATCATGATGTGTTGGGCAAAATGATTTTTTTCAATAGAACAATTGTTGAAATTTCTTCACTTTATGTTATGTATGAATGAAAAAAACTTAATTATTCCTAAATCAACCAATGATCATGCCTCCAAACTTTTTAAACATTGATGAATTATGCCAATAATCTATTAAAACTCCTCCCCTATGGTCAATACTGACCATAGGGGGCAAAGGAGATATCTGAAACAATTTCATTGAAAATGCTAATGAACTAATAAAAACCAAAATTGATGGAATATTTCTATTAATAATTTATATGATTTTTAAAAAAAATGCAATGGTAGGTGAAACCAATAGGTTTTTTAAACCTAATAATCAACAAATAATATATTTTTAATATTTATACATTCAATAAAATATAAAAAACTAGTGAAGCAAATATTCCTAACCCTATGGTTGGTGCCGATCATAGGGGGGGGGGGAGGACAAGGAAACTATGGATACTTTATATCCCCATTGAAATGCCCATGGAAACTAAATTTATATTTTTATATATTGAAAATTCAATTGTGGTCATGGAAAATGCATGGATGATTAAAATGCTAGAAATATTAATTTGTTGTAGAGAATAGAAGATATCTAAATAAACAAAATTATGATGAAACATTAATCTCAATTTCAAGTTTCAATATACGCATGTTCCCTAAACCCATGCATTGTAAAATGAGAATGATATTTTCTATGGATCTCAACAAAACATCTATTTGTGCAATGTTTCCATTTGCATATGGGAACGATATTTCTAATGGATTTCCCCATAACAAGACAAGAATAATTCAAATTGTTCTCATATGAATCAAGTATGTTTGTGGAAAAGATGATGCAAATAAAATGTAAAAAATAATATTGAGCCACGATAAATCCTGAACAAAGTTGAAGACAAATTCCAAGGAGCAAAAAAAACAACCTAATAGAAAGCTCAAACAAATAAATGAAATTGCAACACAAGGTCTAGTCCAAACTCTCTATTGCTTCATCATCAATGAATTACAATACACTTCTACCATAATTCCTTTTGGTACTAGAAGATAAAGGTGAGGAAAGGGCAGCCATCTGTCGGACGATTGTGCTCAACATATTCAAATAAAGATTGGCTTGAAAGGGGGTTAGGGAAAAAGTCACTCTAAACATATAATGGAACGAATCGAAATGCATAGGGTTGGGCATCTTTGTAAAACACACAAAACATCAATCTAAAGTGTGAAACATCAAATGAAAAACAATGCATTAAAATATGATTAACTTCAACTTATTCACAATCAAGATTCATTTTTGCTCTCTTCTCAAGTGGCAAATTCGAGGGGTCATGCATAGATAACCAAGGTTCAACCTCTTAGTTTAACCTCCTCCAAAAGGGGCTTCACCACCTCTTGATAAACATTGTCGTTTAGTTCTAGCACAAAGCCATGACAACCAATAGACTAATAGGTGCAAATGCAATTTCCTAGGAAGACAATGGAATAACATAAGAATGGGCAATTACACAAACAAAAAACTATGAAACCATGAATCAAATAGATTAAACAACTACCTATGGAGGAGTTAATGCTAACAACCAAAGTACCTTGAGGAGAGCACATGGATTAAAGCCCTCATTGTGGAGACATGGATCTCTTGGTGTCCTTCGAGTGGGATGCTTGATGAAGACTTTTACATTGTATCAAAGTTAGTTCAATTGTACATGATATCATCCTCCACCAACGACAAACCAAGCTTCATCATATTTGGGTGACTTTCCTAAAACTTGAACCCACCCAAGTGGCAAAGAAAAAGAGTTGCCCAACTTAGTCAGCTCAATGAGGAGAAAATGACCAAAATTAGTTATCGAGACTTATTTTGTTGAATGAAATTGATGTTTAAACAAAACAAAAGAGGAACTTACCATTTTCCCGTTCAATTCACTGTTCATTCATGCCAGAATGTTGATAATTGCCCACCTTGAGTGGACCTTGAGTGGATTTCATATCCATTGGTTTCCAAGTAGGATTTGATTTCCTTTAGCACACAAGGATCATCTTCATGGAAAACAACAAGCGCACCATTGTCACAAAAGTATTTGTTTGCAAAACCCAATACTCCATATATGTAGTTATTTATGTGACAATTCCAAAAGGGGACAGTGGCGGTGGGTTTGGACATGAAAGGAATCGGCAAATTGGATGGAACTTCCACAATGAGAAGTGTAGGCATCCCACATCTAGAATCTTGCACATTAGTAATGAAAATGATGGACACCATGAAAATGACTTTCACACATGGGAAATGCATATGCAAAATTCATCAAACAAGTACCTTGGTGAACATTCCATTCAATTGCTAGTAGTGACAAGGCCATAAACTAGACAATTCCTTAACAACGACAAGTGTTGGCCACAAAAGGTGAAATGTTGAAATTGTTGGCTAGATCAAAAAATAAGTGGTGAGATCAATTCCATTTTGGGGGGGGGAACTTTAAAGATCCTCCAAGTTGACATCTAGGCTCATGTTGTGGAATTTTTTTTTGTGCTAGGTCATTGGGGTTTTTTTTTTGTTTGAGCCTATGTAGGTTTTTGTTTTCTAATAACTTTTACCTCAACAAAGTCATCTACATGAGGTTTCTCACTTGAAGGTCCAATTGACTACTTCTTATTCTTTTTTACCTTCTTTGCACTTTGGCTCTACTTGCCACCCCTAAAATTAGAGTCTATTGAAATAGTTTTCTCTAGATTGCCTTCATCAAACTTTTCCTTAAGTTGACGCTCTGACTTTAAAGTAGTATTGTAAGGGCAATCCAAGCACCAATCACAAGATGGAAGATGCACAAGGGACCAATCCTTTAGGAGGTCCTTCCTAAACATATTACTTTCAACTTTAGGATCACACCAAATCTTTAGAAGGGGAAGTAGGGTTCGAATAGCTTGCTTGAGTAGGAGTACATGCAATGAATACTTACAAGCATGAATTGAGTTCAATGTGGGGATCCATGATCCCTTAGGAAACTAAAGACTAAAAATCTAAGGATGAAAAGGAAAGAAGGGAATGCAAACAAAAATAATAGTAAAAATAAATGCATTACCTATAAATCACACGTTTGAAAACCTTATCACCAAAGTAAATACACATTACATTAAACCAAAAAAGGCATATGAAAGTTAATTTTATAGTCCAAGTCCAATGATTTTTCAAAAAATATATTTAAATGATGTTGAAGTTCACATTTTTTTTCCATTTCTAAGTTCATAACACCATAATCTAAACATTTTTTAAAAACTTCTAAAAATATGGGCCTTGAAAAAATCAACATAGATATCAAGACAGACTTTATGAATTTGAAATTTTCATTTTAACTCTTAAATTTTTTGAATTTTTTTTCCTTGTTTTATCTTTTCATCTTAAGTGTTATGGTAGTTCAATGTGTAGTGGTAAAAAAACATAGGCTTAGTTTCCAACTCCACTAGAAGAAAAAATTTCGTAATGATAAGTTTTTTGGAGTATTTTGGATTGTGATATTGGATGTACCATCCCTTGTAAAGTCCACCTTGAATTGAACATTTATCCTTTTGATAAAAAAAATTTGGGGTTTGAAAGATTCAATGTAGGTTTCAATTTTTCATTTCACTTTTGCCAAGTTTTTCAAATAGATTTGAATACAAGGGTCACGGTTTGTTTGAGTATACAAAAATATTATCCCACGTAGTTTTTAATGTGATTTTTCAAACAAAATACCATATAACGCAATGCTTGGTGCTTTTTAATGAAAAATTGAAATTGCAATAATGTAATATGCAACAAACACATCACAAAAATGTTGAAATATATCTATAGTGATGGATATAAATGGTATTTTGGTAGTATTGTAAGAACATCAAATTTATGTCCCATAGAATAAATACCTCATACATGTATGAAAATATTATGTTTAAAATTATTTATGTGAAAAAAATTGGTTTATTTTCATCAATATCCATTATATGCATCTTTTCACAAATTTTTAGGCCCATCCATTAACAATGATTATGCAAACTTGTGTATTTGGAGCCTTTTGAACCTGTTGAAAACACTCGTAGAAATCAGCCAAAATGTAACCAGTCCATTTACGACTACATGTGACTTGTATTCATTTACGACTAGATTTGGGAATATTGCAACTACAAGACCAAATTTCAACTATTTTGGTCATTCTCACAACTATGATGTAACTATTAGAAATTTCATCCTATTGGTTGGATCGATTTTACATTTATTTTCATCCATTAATAGGT
>Ga0116226_10005442_pt1 | contig 11371 bp, 8 predicted proteins | sample S1TSphfallax_FD_89692 | JGI IMG/M metagenome (GOLD analysis project Ga0116226, IMG submission 89692) | Host-associated microbial communities from peat moss isolated from Minnesota, USA - S1T2_Fa - Sphagnum fallax MG | ecosystem: Host-associated > Plants > Peat moss > Unclassified | place: USA... | reverse complement strand
CTGACGCGGCAGCTGGATCAGCTGGAGGCGCGGCGCGCGTCGATTCAGCACGAGATCCGGGCGCATCGTTCGAATGCTGCGAAGCTTCAGGAGCTCACGGGCGAGCTCGCGATGCTGGATGCGCGAAAGAATCTGCTCGACACCATGAGCGAATTCGTCAGCGACAATGATCCCAAGAATGCAAGCGCGAACGCATTGAAGGCGCAAATCGACGCGATCGCGGCGACGGTACCGTCGTCTGGCACGCTCACGGGTCAAATCCAACCGGCGCCGACGGTGACGGGCGCGGCGGGTAGCCGCTCGATTGCCGGCGTGGGATCAGGCGTTACCTCGACCGCGACCACCGGTGCGGGCGCCGCGGCGCTGTCGGCGCGCGTCGGGATCTGGGACCTCGGCACCAACGTGCTCAAACTGCGCGGCAAGATCAACACCATCGAGTCGATCGAACGCCACACGGCTGCGCTGGCCACCACGTTCAAGACGATCAGCGCGGCGCCGCTCAGGCAATTGAAATCGCTGGCGGCGCAGAGCGATATGCTTGCCGGGCAGAGCACGAGTGCCGACGACACGACATCGAAATCCCTGCGCGGCGAATTCGACACCCTGGCGTGGCTGTTCAAACAGACCTCGGCGATCTTCATTCCCTTGACCAAGGAGCAGGTGCTGCTGCGGCAATACGAGCACAATCTCGCCAACTGGGCGGACGCGACCCGCAGGCAGTATGCCGATGCGTGTGTGGCGCTCGGCATGCGCTTGGGGGTGCTGGTCGGCATGCTGGTCGCGGTATTCGTCCTCGCCGAGCTCTGGCGGCGGGCAGTGCAGAGATATGCTCACGAGGTGCGACGGCGTTACCAACTGCTGCTGATCCGTAGAATCGTTCTCTGGATCGTCGTTGTCGGTATCGTCGGCTTGAGCTTCGTCACCGAGCTGAGCGCGTTGGCGACGTTTGCGGGTCTCATCACAGCCGGCGTGGCGGTGGCGATGCAGAGCGTGCTGGTCTCGGTGGTCGGCTATTTCTTTCTCATCGGCAAGTACGGCATCCGCATCGGCGACCGCATTCAGATCGGCACCGTCATCGGCGAAGTGATCGATCTCGGCCTCGTCCGCATGCATCTGATGGAATTGAATAGCCAGGGACCGCTCGGCCCCACGGGCCGCGTGGTTGCGTTCGCCAACCTCATCGTGTTCCAAGCGTCGGGAGGCTTGTTCAAGCAGATTCCGGGGGTCAATCTGTCGTGGCACGAGATTCCGCTGACGTTGCCGGCCGTCGCCGACTATGCGGCTCTCAAGCTCGCACTGCTGGCCGCGGTCAATGCGGTGGTGAGCGAATACGGCGAGGAAATTGCGCGGCAAACGCGGGAGATCGGCCGGACGACAGCCTCGTTGTCGGTCAACGAGGCGACCCCGCAGGTGCAAATGCATCTCGCGGACGGACGTATGCAGGCATTGATCCGTTATCCGGTGAATCTGAAGCATGCCAGCGAGATCGAGGAACGCGTCTCGGCCGCGCTGTTGCAGGTCATTGCGCAGCATCAGCCGCCGGCAGCGGTTGCGTAGAGCACACCGATATCGTCTAATCCGACTTGCCCCACCCCTCCTGGAGTTCCGGATGAAGTGTTTGCTTGCCGCCGTCATCATGTTGGTAGCGGGGTCCGTCGCTGCCGCCCCGCTCAAGGACACGGCGGCCGGCGAACAGCGTTTTCACGATCTCTACAAGGAACTGGTCGAGACGAACACGTCCTTGTCCGTGGGTAGCTGCACGCTCGCCGCCGAACGCATGGCCGCCCGCCTGAAGGCAGCGGGCTTTCCGGACACAGACCTGCATCTTTTCGCCGCGCCCGATCATCCCAAGGAAGGCGGTCTCGTCGCCTGGTATCCGGGCAAACAACCGAAGTTGAAAGCCATCCTCCTGCTCGCGCATCTCGACGTCGTTGAAGCCAAGCGCGAAGATTGGACACGCGATCCATTCACCTTGGTGGAAGAGAACGGCTCGTTCTATGCGCGCGGCGCCATGGACGACAAGGCGGAGGCATCGATATGGGTGGACTTGCTGATTCGCTATCGTTTGGAGAAGTATCAACCGAAGCGCACGATCAAATTGGCCCTGACTTGCGGCGAAGAAACGGCCGGGGCATTCAACGGCGCTGAGTGGCTCACACAAAATCGCCGCGACCTCATCGACGCCGGGATGGCGCTGAACGAAGGTGGTTGGGGGGAACTCGACGCGAGCGGCAATCGGGTCTCGCTGGACGTTGAAGCCGGCGAGAAGTTTCCGCAGAACTACCGGCTCGAAGTGACGAATCCCGGAGGTCACAGCTCGCGCCCCGTGAAGGACAATGCGATCTACCACCTTGCGGCGGCGCTCACCCGCATCAGCAATTATGATTTCCCGGTGCAATTCAACGACGCGAACCGCGCCTATTTCACCGGAATGGCAAAGATCCAAGCGGGCAAGGGCAACACCGATGTGGCGAAGGCCATGAACGCTTTTCTGGGTAACCCCAACGATGCGCAAGCGCTCGCGATGGTCGCCAATAAAGACCCCAGTTGGAACGCGACGCTGCGGACGACCTGCGTCGCCACGATGCTCGATGCGGGTCATGCCACGAACGCGCTACCGCAGCGCGCGCGGGCCAACGTGAACTGCCGCATATTCCCGGGAGAGTCCGTCGAGGCGGTACGCGCCAAGCTCGAAGAGTTGGTTGCCGATCCGGCGGTCAAGGTGCTCACTCTGGAAACGCGCGGACCCACCGCCGCGCCGCCGCCGCTGACGCCCGCCGTGATGGCGCCCATCGAGAGGCTCACCGCTCAGTTTTGGCCGGGAGTACCGGTGTTGCCCATCTTGCAGGCCGGGGCAACCGATGGCGAATACACGAATGCCGTGGGAATTCCCACCTATGGGGTCGAACCGGTTTTCATAGGCCCAGACTTGGGTCACATTCACGGCCTCAATGAATACGTCGGAATCACGTCCGTCATGGAAGGTCGCGAATTCTTGTACTACCTCGTCAAGGCCTACGCGCAAGAGCGCTAGTTCGCTGGTGTCGCCGGCCAGACTGCGTGCTGTGGATCGAACTCCATGCGAGCGCAGTCGGCGGCACGCCACCCGAAGCCGCACGCGGCGAGCGGGCTTTCCTGCATGGGCTCGAGATCCAACGCCTGCTCGATGTCCACTTCGTTGATCGCCGCGGTGACGAACGCACCGAGACCGAATTCCGTGGCCGTGATCTGCAGGGTTTGCGACAAATGACCGACATCGAGCGTCATGGCGCGGTTGATCTTCGCGTGATTTCGATACTTCCACAGGCTGCGGGCAAAGCGCGGGGTGAGCAGCAGCATCACATGCACGTGCGCGAACCAGCTCTGCTCGGCGACGAATCGTCCGGCCAGGGAGAGCGCCGCATCGGCCGCGAGCGTTTGCAGCGGTTCGAGCGCGTGATCGCCGACGTGGTAGTGATACAGACCGGGCGCGACGGTCTCCACGCGCTGAATGAGCAGGTAGGCCTCCGTGGGATGCAGCCCGCCGGCGGATGGGCTCGTCCTCTTGACGACCGCCGATCCGTCGGTCACGTACTGAACAGCTTGGGCACCGAACGTGCGCTTCATGACCTGTGAGAACAGCGCGAAGGGGACTTGGCGCGCAAGGTCGAAGTTTCTGCAGGTTGCCCGCCGTCGCAACAGTTCATCGAGCGCGGTGGGCTGCGGCGGCGACAGCGGTATCCGGTCTTCCGGGGCGCAGCGGCCATGGAAGTGCGTCGGCGGCGGCCCCAGTCGATCGACCATCTCCGCGACGCTCTTTATGCCGATGTTGCGCGCCTCTTCGCCCGCGGTGACGCCGTGCCAGCGCCCGAATGCGTGCGCCACGGCCGCGTAAGGATACCAATGGGAGGCACGCATCGCTTCATCGCGCGCATACGCCTCGTCCGGGTGCGCCTCGTCCGGCTGCGCTGCGTCGCGGATCAGCAAACCCTTGGTGAGCAATGCATCGAGCAGCGATGGATCATGCCGTGATAGGAGAACCTCGAGTTCGGTCCACTCATGGCTTGGCACGTTCCCGAGGAGCATCACCTCGTCGGCCGACACGGGACACTCGCGCGCCAAATGGGGCGCCAATGCGAACCATTGGCGCTCCGCGCGCAAGCCATTACCGCCCGTGAGTAATGAATCGAAATCGAACTCCACGCGCTCGCGGGGCTCGATCGCCAAGATGCTGCAACGACGGACACGCATTCACGATCCCTGCGCTAGACAGGCATCGAGGTTACGCGCTACCTTACTACTCGCGCAATAACTCAACTGGCGATGAGGGGGTTCTATGGCTGGTTCACCACTGACGACAGAGCTCGTCGATAAGCTGCTCGACAAGCTGGGAAGCGACGACAAATTTCGCACTGAATTCGGACAAGACCCGGAGGCGGCGATGCATTCGCTCGGGGCGCCGAAGAGCTTCACTTGTGGCCCATGCCTGCGGCCGAAGGCCTTGGTCGCCAAGGAGGAGATCCGCAAGACGCGCGAAACCATCAAGAATGCACTGCTGGGAAAAGGTGGTCACGAGGTTCACTGTTTGGGAGGCAATTGAAGCGACTCGCGTAGCTTCGCCGCGCGCGCGGCCGCAAACGGTGGTTGTAGATTTCGCGGCCATGCCGCTTCGAACGCGGCGAGATGCCGCTGCGCGTCCCCTTCGCGACCCATTGTTTGCGAGAGTTCAGCCATCCGCAGCAGCGCGAGATCGGACTCGATCACGTTGCGGGCTTCGAGTGTTTGCAGACTGTTGATCTCGAGGTAAGCCCGGCCACGATGACTTGCGAGCCACTGCGCTTCGCCAAGGGCATCCGCGTTACGATGCGCGGCCGTGTAGGCATCGACCAGCGCCACGTGAGTCAGATAGAGTTCGGCCCCGTCGACCGTGGGTGCGAGCAGCCCGATCGCATCATTCGCGCGCCCGTTGCGTGAGTCGACTTCGGCCTCGGCGATGACCTGCAGATGCTCGAGATTCGTATAGCCGCTGTTGCGAATGTGGGGTGCGGTTGCCGCCAGCGTACTGCGGGCCAGCGCAGTTTCGCCGACGTGGGCCGCAAGGTAGGCGCCGAACACGGTGGCGAACATCGTATCTTGGCGATCCGCCTCGGACGCTGCTTCCCAAGCCTTGCGTGCGCCGGCGATGAAGCTGCGCAGGGCGCCCGCATGCACCTCACTCGTTCCGGCATAATCATCCAGGCTCAAGGCCATTGCGCGATAGGCAAGGTCGTAGATCGGGCCCACCTTGGCGGCGTCGACCGCGTACTCATTGATCCGGACGCGCGCGGGGTGCCAGTTGCCGCGGTCCACCTGTTCGACGATAACCTCACGTCGGGCAAGCACATCGTTCGTGGCGATGCCGCGTGGCTGAGCTTGCGACAGCAATCGATCGGCTTCGGCGAACCGGCGCTGGGCGGCATAGGCGGCCGCCCGATAATAACTGTCGGCGTGGAACTTGCTCAGGGCAGCGGCTATGTCGAAATGCTTGTATGCGGCGTCGAATTGATTGTCGGCTGCCTCCAGGCTCGCCAGCATGTAGTAGGCGCCGCTGCGCTGCGGGTTATGTTCGGAAAGTGCCGGCTGGATGGCGGCGATCGCTTCGGCGGCCCGATTTTCGAATTGCCAGGCAAAGTAGGCATAGTTGTAAGCGGCAGCATAGTCGTCCGGGTAGAGTTCGCCCAGCAGCTTCCATTTTTGAAGCGACGGCCCCGAGGGACCGAATCCCGCCAACCAGGCATCCAGATACAGCCGATCGCGCACCGACAGGCGATCCTTCAGGGCCGCAGCCTTCTCCATGTATGCCTTGGCCGGGACGAGGTCATCATTGCTGTAGTAGGTGCGCGCCATGCCGATGTAAGCAAGCGCGAAGTCCGAATCGAGGCTGACCGCTTGCTGGAAAAGACCGCGCGCGTCGGCTTGGCGAGACTGCGCGTACGCACGCAGTCCTAGGGAATAGGCGCGCAGCGCATCGAGATTCTTGGTGGTCACTTTCTCGAGCGGCTGCGAATCGCTCGACACCGCACTCAGCGCTTCGCCGAGACGCAGCCGTAGCTGCTCGTTGACCCGGTCGACGCACGCGAGCAGGGACTCCGTACCGTTGCCATCGGCGGATTCGGTATAGACGGTGGCCTGGGTATGGGGGTCGACCACTTCGGCGGTGATGCGCACGTGTCCTTGAATCTGTTGCACGATGGGCAATATCAGGGCGCGTGCGCCCTCGCGAATCGCGAGTTCGGAACCGACGGCGCGGTCGATCGTGGTCCGATCCGGATCGCGCTGCATGCGCTCGAGGGCGTTGTGCACTTCGAGCGGTGAGAGCACGTTGACGTGGCGCGATTCTTCGAGGCCGAGGCGAAACGCGGTCTGCAGCGAAACATCCAGGATCGACCCGCCATTGAGATTCTTGAAATCACCGAGCACGACCCAGTCGCGCTTCGCAAATGCAATGGCAGGCGAAGTGTGCAACCGATGATAGGCCGGTACCGCGGCAAAAAGGAGGGCGACCACGGCTCCGGTCGCCAGGGTGGCGGTTCGACGCCACCAGGGAACCACGCGGCGCGCCTTGCCCGACCACGCCGGCGACTTGAAGGGGGCTATGCCGTCTTCGCCGACTTCGTATACCTGCACCGGGTCGCGAACGCCCTTGAAGCGATAGCTGCCGTGTGCGCGCCAGCGCAAAAGCCGCGCATCGCCGAGTTCAGAGCGGGCACGCAAGGCGAGCGCATGCGCGGTGCCGGATAGCAGAATCTGTCCAGGCCGCGCTATGCCCATCAACCGCGCCGCCGCCGGCTTTACCAAGCCTTCCGCCTCCACCGGCTTCGCGCCATGGGCGATATCGGCGGCCTCGTTTTGCCACAATACGATCTCACCGACGTGTATGCCGATGCGCGCTTGCAGCGTGATGGAGTGGACCACGCCGAGGTCCTTGAGGCGGCGCTGGTATTCGAGAGCGAAATTGACCGCGTGGATGGGCCGTTCGAAGAGCAGCAGAAAGCCGTCGGTCTTGTCGATTTCTAGACCGTTGGATTGTACGATGAGATCGCGGCTCAGGCGATCGTGCTGGCGCATCAATTCGGCGGCGTGCCGGTCGCCGAGCTTCTCCACGATGGCGGTGCTTTCCACCAAATCGCAGACCAGCAAAGTTCGTAACACGGGTGCGTTGATCACCCGATCCGTCGGTAGTGTAGTTTGTTCGATTCGGGAAGTTTGCCTAAACTCGGGCGGGATGGCGAGCGCTGGGGTATATCGGCGCATCCGCTGTCTCTATTGAGTTTGGCGCCCGGCGAGCGCGGAAAAGCTTAGCGAATTGCCGGTGTTCTTCCATTGCGCCAACATCGGGCGCCACGTGCCCCGCACGGCAACTATGCCGACGTCTATCTACCCTTGGCGGTAGCCGCGCTTCAACGCCTTCGTATCATTGTTTGAGCGCTGCAGCCGCCGCCTTCGCATTTACCTTGGCAGTCTTATAATCCGCCTCGGCCTGATCCTTGCACGTCTTTTGTGCGTCGCCAGCTTGCGCCTCGCACTTGGCGAGCGCGACCTTGCGGTCGCCATCCGCCTGGGCAACGGCTACCTTGTAGGCGTCTCGCGCGGCATCGTTGTCGAACGCAACCAAGTCGTCGTCGACCTTGTTGGCTGCACTGTTCAGGTCCCCGGACGCAGAATTCACAGCGCGCGTGGCTTCCTTATCCGCACTCTGCTGTGCCTTGTCGGTATCGACGGCAACCTGATCTGGCGACTTGGCCTGGTTGCAAGCGGCGACGAGACCCGCGAATAAAATGACGCTCGCCCATTGTAGTTTTAACACGATTGCCTCCACGATTTAGAATTACACAAGTACCTATTGCAGGGGGCATGATATGCAGATCAACGGAAATTACAGTCGGACGACGACGCGAAGCACGATCGGCGAATCGCGCCGATTCTCCGGTAACTCCGCCTACCTCACTTTCGCGTGCACACCGGATCGCAGCCTCCGATGTATCCCACGGCATTCTTGAGTTTGGGCCAGGCAAGAGTGAGGAACAGACTGCGGCACGCCATGAGTACGACGAGGGCAGCCCAGATGCCGTGGTTGCCCAACAACGATGACAGCACGAACAGCGAAGGTACGTAGACCAGTACGCTCAACAACATGGTGTTGCGCAGCGTGCGAGTGCGCATGGCGGACATGAACACCCCGTCCCAGAGAAAGGCCCAGATGCAGATGACCGGCAGGCCGGCGACCCAGGGCCAGTACGCCGCGGCGGTCTCTTGCAGCGGCATGTTCGAGGTCATCACGTCCAAATACCAGGGTTTCGCGATGCAGAGTACCGCCGCGAGCATGAGACTCCAGCCCAAGGACAGGGCGGCGCTCCGGCGCACGATTTTCACGAGGGCCGCGCGGGAGCCCGCGCCGACGGCACGACCGCCGAAGACCTCGGCGGCGGTGGCGAAGCCGTCGAGCAAATTCGCGACCAGCAGAAATGCCTGCATCAGGATTTGGTTGGCGGCGAGATCCATGAGTCCCATGCGCGCGCCGCGCTCGGTCATGAGGGCAAATGACCCCGTGAGGAGCAGCGTGCGAATGGTGATGTCGACGTTGGCGGAGAACAGGGTACGCCATGCGGTCTTGGCGAGCACCTGCATGCGCACGGCGTACCACTGCGCAATGGGCACCATGCGCAGCATGAGCGCCGTCGTCACGAGGCAGATGCAAGCTTCGCTCGTGACCGTGGCTTTGGCGGCGCCTGTGATTCCCCCATTCAAGCCCAGCACGAAGAGGGATGCGAGCGCGGCGTTGAGCGCATTCAAAGCCACCTGCAGGAGCATGACGGTGCGGGCGCGGCCCTGACCCATCAGCCACGCGAACTGGGCGTATCCGAGCAACGTGAGCGGCGCCGACCAGATGCGGACGTTGAAGTAGGCGTGCGCCAACGGCAGGACTGCGGCGGGCGGTTCAAGGAGCCGCAGCCCGACCCAAGCGATCGGCCATTGCAGCAGCCAGAGTGCGATCCCGCCGACCACGGCGGCCAGCATGGGACGCAGGCCGGCCAGGAGGACTTCATTGCGATCATGGCGTCCGATTGCCTGCGACACCAACGCGGTGGTGGTGAACCGCAAGAAAGCGAAACACCAATAAATCACGGTGAACATCGTGCCGCCAATGCCGGCCGCGGCAATGACGGCGGGGTCCCCGAGACGGCCGAGAACCGCCGTGTCGACCATGCCCATCAGTGGCGTCGCCATGGCGGCGAGCATCACCGGCACTGCGAATCGGATGAGTGCCGGGTAGCTGGGGATTGCAGGCACGCGGTTGGCCGGCGGTGGCATGTTGGGGGACGCGATGACGGGAGCGGAGGACATGGAGCAGTATATTATTGACAATTGAACATTTCGCGATAACCTACGCGGCCTTGAATTCGCCGCAGGCGAACAACTGTTTTTTCGGAGAAGGCCAATGACCTCGGGGTCACTGCAAACGACGTGTAGTCATATGTTGATTTGACCGCTTCGGGTTCGGCTCGAAGCGTGAGTTTCGAGCCGGGCGGCAGCACCTTTGTGAAAGCCCCTGGCGTAACGACCTGGGGCTTTGTTTTTTGGTGAGGTGGTGCTCATGAACCGGCTTACATTCGATCTCGAGGGAATCTCGGCGCGCAACGAGCGCCTGCCGCTGCATTTGTCGTTGCAAGGCGATCTCGCTGATGCGCTCATGCACCTGCGCGCGATTCAGGCCTTCGATACGCGCGCGATGAGCTATGCAATCCATCGCACGATGCGGTGTGCCTCCCGGCGTTCGCTCGAGGAGCTGTTCGACGACCTCGCGCTGCACACGGGAATGACCGCGCAGCGAGTGGATGCCACCTCCGTGCTGCTCGACGCGCCGGGCGTGTTTGTCTCCGCTCGCGGCCGACGCAAGATGGACTACGGCTCGCTGAAGTTTGAAATTTGGGCGGACACTCTGGAGCGACTCGAATCCGCGCGGGGACGCATCTTGCGCTTGGTCGGAGAACAACTGGAGCGCCGGGAGATGTTCACCATCGATTGGCACTTCCAGGTAGCGTCTGGGTTATCCAGCGCATCGTTCGACGAAGTCGCCGACCCCGAGCCGTTCGATGAGGCCTATCCAACGCTGGGCGCACCCGTGGCAGCTTTCGTGGCGCGCTATCTCGCCTCCCGGGAGACCGTTCTCATCCTTCAAGGCCCTCCGGGCACGGGTAAGACTCGTCTCGTGCGTGCAATCCTGGCGGCGCTGTCCGCGCGCAAGGGCGACAGCGCGCGCGTACTTTACACGGCTGATCAGCGGACGCTCGACAACGACGAGATTTTCGTCGAGTTCATCACCGGCAGCCACGATGCCTTCGTGATCGAAGATGCGGACCACTTGTTGATGGCGCGCGCCAACGGCAACGTGGATTTACACCGATTTCTCGCGATCGCGGACGGTGTGGTGCGGGCCCAGGGACGGAAGATCATTTTCACGACGAACTTACCGAACGTCGGTGACATCGACGAGGCGCTCATACGCCCTGGGCGATGCTTTGCGACTGTACGCACGCGGGCCTTGGAGCGCGGCGAGGTAGCCGCTCTCGCCGCGCGCCTGGGTGCGGGCGTCGTCCTCCCGACGGGGCTGCGCTCGATTTCCTTGGCGGAATTCTACAAATTGATCGATGACGCGGCGGCGCGCCCGCCCGCTGATTCGGCTTGAGGTGCTGGCCCAACTTGCGCGGCGGCGGGAAGTTGCCCTGCGGGCTGTTGGATGATAAGTGTTTAAGTGTAAGATGCGATGCGTCGATGCAGCCCCGTGAGGTTCTCATGCGATCAGTCATCATTGCAAAAACGCTCCGTGCCGCATTCGTGCCGACTCTGTTGCTGGGCAGCCTGGCGCTGTCGGCGTGCGCCACCGAGGACTACGCAGCTGAGCTGGGCCAGCCCAACTTTGGCCGGCGGGCGTTGATCTCGGATGAGAATGTGGACGCTAGATTGTTGAGCAACGGGCTGTATGCGTCAAAGCCGTATGCATTGACGCCCTACGCGCCGAGTTGTCTGACCAGCAATTATAGTTGTTCACAGCGGACGCAATCGTCCTGGTCATCGTTCGATCCGTGAGAATGCCTGCGCGGTCGTGACTGAGCGCTATTCCCGCGAGACCGTCATCGTCTAATCGCCCGCCTCGCTCGCCACGATCAGCTCGAGCGCATGCGCATCGATGATGGTGATGTTGCTGCGCCCCAATCCCACCCATTGCCGCGCTTTCCAACTCTGCAAATGTTGATTCACCACCTGCCGAGATAGGCCGACGAATCGCGCCATCTCCTCCTGCGAAATCGACAGTTTCACTCCCTTGCCCGTGTTCTGGCCGTGCATCTTTCCG
>Ga0116226_10005441_pt1 | contig 11371 bp, 13 predicted proteins | sample S1TSphfallax_FD_89692 | JGI IMG/M metagenome (GOLD analysis project Ga0116226, IMG submission 89692) | Host-associated microbial communities from peat moss isolated from Minnesota, USA - S1T2_Fa - Sphagnum fallax MG | ecosystem: Host-associated > Plants > Peat moss > Unclassified | place: USA... | reverse complement strand
TAAACTAATCCTCTTCGCAGACGAATCGAATCGTCTGCGAAGCGCTGCCATCAGGGACTTTGCCGAGACCGATCAGACCCTCGCCCTTGATCTGCACGCTGTCGCGGCGCACGAAGGCTTCCTCGCCATCGAGGCTCTGCACGAACGTACCATTGGTGCTCTGGTCGATCAGCACGAGCTTGTTGCGATTGATCTCGATGCGCGCGTGCAGCCGCGAAATCAGGTTGCCCTTGACGATGAGGTCGTTGTCCTCTGCCCGTCCCATGGTGAGATTCGGGCGGCGCTCATCGAGCACCACTACCTTGTCCTGGAAGTGAAGCGTCAGTCGCACGGTTTTGCGTGCCTCCCGGTTACCGAGCGCGATCGACGGAAGCATGCTCGTGACGTCCTCGGTCTGCCATAGCACCTCATACAAGGTCACCTCGCTCGAGGCGCCACGCATGGTGGCAATGTCGATCTGGCGTACCGCAGCGCGCCATTCGGGCGACAGCCGTTCGACGGTCGTTGCGGTGGTAATGATCTGCCCCGCCTTGGCTTGGCTGGTCATGCGGTTGGCGGTGTGAACGGTCGCCCCGAAGACATCGCGACTCTCGAGCACCACGGCCCCGAAATGCGCTCCGATACGGATGGCGACCGGCTGGCCGTCCACCCGCAGCTGGGTATGCGCGGTGATCTGGCGCTGCATCTGTGCGGCGGCATTGAGCGCGTCGTCCGGGTTCGGGAACGTCGACATCACCTCATCGCCCATGGTCTTGATCACCGTCCCATGGCAATGCTCGGTGGCTGTGCGCATCACTTCGATGCAGGTGGCCACCATGTCGCGGGCGCGCAGGTCCCCCATCACCTCGTAAAGGCGGGTCGAGCCGACCACGTCGGCAAACAGAATGGCAAGCTCGATGTCTTTGCCCATTGGAATCCGCAAAATGCGCCGCGGCTCCGGACCGCGAGGATATTGTAAAGCCCCGCTTCGCCTTACAGGCTCGAATCTCGCCGCAACCGCCGCCTGCAAGGCGATGATTACACGCGGCTTACCCTATTCCAACGGCTAATCGCGGCGCCTCATCGCAGAGACGCGCGGCACGCAGGAACAGCTCCGGCCCAGCCATGGGGCTACGCGCGCCTTCGGAGAGCAAGCGTCGAAACTCTTTGGCACCGCTCTGGTGCGTGCGAAGCCCGAGCATATGACGCGCAATCGCCGACAGGCGCTCACCCCGCGCGAGTTCGGAGGCCGCATAGGCCGCCATGCGCTCGAGCATGACGGAAGCCGACGGTAGCGCCTTAGCCTCCGAGGTCGCCACGTCGCTCGCGAGCAGGCGGTCGAGTTCCGCGAGGATCATCGGGTTGTGGTAAGCCTCGCGGCCGAGCATCACGCCGTCCGCCCAGCCGAGCGCCTCGAGAGTCGCGCGAGGTTCACGCAGGCCACCGTTCAGCACGACCGCGAGCGTGGGGAAGCGCGCTTTCAGCGCCGCTACGACATCGAACCTGAGAGGTGGGATGTCGCGGTTCTCGCGCGGCGACCAGCCGCCCAGCACCGCCTTGCGAGCATGGACGATGGCCACCTCACAGCCGGCGTCGGCGAGGCCCTGGACGAAGCCTTCGAGCGCGACTCGGTCCCCCTCGTCGAATTGCGCCACCCGCGTGCGGGCATCCGCCGCCTCGCCATCGACCACGCCGATCCGAAGTTTCACCGTCACCGGCACACGCACCGCTTCGCGCAGCGCCACCACGCACTCGGCCACGCGCGCAGGCTCGCGCATCAGCACCGCGCCGAATGCGCCCGACTGAACCCGGTCGCTCGGACAGCCACAGTTGAGATTGATCTCATCGTAGCCAAAGTCTTCGCCGATACGCGCCGCAGCGGCGAGATCCACCGGATCCGACCCGCCGAGCTGCAGCGCTACCGGATGCTCTTCAGGATGGAAGCGCAGCAGCCGTTCGCGATCCCCGCGCAGGATGGCCGCCGCCGTGATCATCTCGGTGTAGAGAAGCACGCGCGGCGAGAAGCCGCGCAGGAAGTAGCGGCAGTGCCGGTCGGTCCAATCCATCATCGGGGCGACGCTGAAGCGCCGATCAATCAAATCGCTGCTTTTCTCGACGGAAATGCTTATTTTCGTAGCGTTGTCCACTTGTGCCGTTTCTGGGGTATTCCGCTGCAACTCAGGGAGTTTACTGGTGGCTGAGGAGACACAAAGGTGACAAGAATGGTTTAGGCCATTCTTGTCACCTCAAGAAATCATCATGCCTACCATCAGAGCACGCAAACAGGCGAACGGTTCGACCCGATAACACGGCGATTCTTGGGCGATTCATCACGTTCCCACATTACTCGTAGTCGACATAGGTGTCGATTACCAGCAATATGAAAACCATGTGGAACAACCGCCAAACCATCGAGATCTTCCACCTGCTGTTCCTGCGGGCGTTCGGCGCGCGCGTGGAAAAAGCCCTCTTCGCCCTCAGCAGACACAGACAACGCAGCGCTGAAAACTGGCCCTGCGAAACACGGAATCGGGCGCCGAGGTGCCGACAAAGATCGAATTTTCGCGCCGCGGCCTGGACGCTGAGAAAGCAGTGGAGTCGGTGGACGCGGGGATTGTCCGGACGTACCGACTCTACCCAGTGATCGTGCAGCACTACACTGTGTATGCCGCTTTGGCCCAAAAGGTCTCGGCCCTGGCTTTGCGCGAACAGGTCCAATCCCGGGATGTGTTCGATCTGAAGTTGTTGATGGATGCAGGAGGAGCCGAGCGGCCGCTACCCGTGAAAGCCGCCGAAAACCTGAACGCCGCGATCGAGAATGCACTGGCAGTGGACTATGACGCGTTCGCTGGCCAACTCCTCGCATATCTGGAACCCGAGTATCAGGAACACTACGGGCGTAGAGAGGCTTGGAACGAGATACAGGAGCAAGTCGTCAACGGTCTGGAGGCCCTGCGGCAGTGAACCAGATCGAAGCCCTGCAGCGACTACGGGCACTGGCGACGCCGGTCGTCGAATCGCGCGACGTTGCCGCGCTACTGCAAGTCTCCAACAGCAACGCGACCACTATACTTAGACGCCTCGCTGCTGGAAGGATGATCATTCACTTGAGCCGCGGTCGATGGTTGGTGAACCTGAAGACCGACCGCCTGGCATTGCCTGAGCTGATTTCGGCCCCATACCCGGCCTACGTCTCGCTGCAATCCGCGTTGTTTCATCACGGGATGATCGAGCAAATCCCCTCGGTCATCTACGCCGTTACGCCAGCTCGACCCCGTCGCCTCCAAACACCGATGGGCACAATCTCTTATCACCGCATGCCACCGGAATTGTTCAAGGGCTTCGAGTTATCTTCCCTCTCCGATGCCAAGATCGCGACTCCGGAGAAAGCACTATTCGATTTGGTATATCTAGCACCCGGAAGATCGCGCGTCTTCTCGAAGCTGCCCGAACTGACGATTCCACGCCGCTTCCAGTGGAAGCGCCTGAAGGAATACACGGAACTAGTCAAGTCACCAGGCCGGTGCGCGTTCATTGCCGAGCGAATCGGAATACTAAGATTCCGATGAGTGAATCCGCCCTCACCCGCGCAGCCCCTTGGCCACCACATAGACTTCGCGCGATTCCTTGCGCGAGGCGGCGGGCTTGCGAATGAGCACTTTCGTGAAGTGGGTCCGAAGCTCCTTCAGGTACTGGTCCGACCCCGAACCTTGAAACATCTTGGCGGCGAAGTTCGCGCCGGGCTTGAGCGTCCTTCGGACAGTGTCGAGTGCGAGTTCCAGGAAATACATGGACCGCGCCTGGTCGGCTGAATCGATGCCGCTGATGTTAGGCGCGATGTCGGAAATGATGAGGTCGAACTTCTCCGTTCCGAGCCACTCGAGTACGCGCGCAACGATCGTCTCGTCGGTGAAGTCGCCTTGAATGAAATCGACGTTCCGCAGCTCATCCATGGGAAGAATGTCGGTGGCGAGCACACGCCCTTTCTCGCCGACGAGTTTACCGGCGACCTGTGACCAGCCACCCGGCGCCGAGCCTAGGTCCATGACCCGCATGCCGGGTCGAATCAACCTATCTTTCTCGTTCAGCTCGATCAGCTTATAAGCCGAGCGCGAACGATAGCCGTCCACCTGCGCCCGTTTGACGAACGGATCGCTCAGGTGGCGCGACAGCCAGCTGGCACTGCTCTTGGTTCGGGCCATCGTTCCGGGACTTACGCGCTAGAATTGCGGGATTCTACTACCCCTCTGCCGGGATTACCGGCCAGGAAGATGTCGGTGATCCGCATTACTGAGCTGCCGTTGCCGCTGGATTACACCCCCGAGGCCCTGCGCGCGGCCATCCTGAGGCGCTTGAGAGTCGCTGACACGGAATTGCTCGATTTCACATTGTTCAAGCGCAGCTACGATGCACGGCGAAAGAACAGCGAGATTTTCTTCGTCTGCATCGTCGACGTCAGCGTGCGGGACGAGGCCGCGATACTGAAGCGATTCGCCCACGACGCGCAGGTGAAAATTGCCCCGGACACGAGCTATCACCCCGTGGCGACCGCGCAGGCGACGTCGGCCAGACCACCCGCGGAGCGGCCGCTCGTCGTCGGGTTTGGTCCCGGCGGGCTGTTCGCGGCGCTGTTGCTCGCGCAGATGGGCTTCAAACCCATTGTGCTGGAACGTGGACGCGACGTTCGCCGCCGTACGCGCGATACCTGGGCGCTGTGGCGCCAGGGAACGCTCACTCCGGAATCCAACGTGCAATTTGGCGAGGGGGGCGCGGGGCTCTTCTCGGACGGCAAGCTCTACAGCCAGATCAAGGACCCGAAGTTCTACGGCCGTAAGGTGATGCAGGAGTTCGTGCGCGCGGGAGCCCCGGCGGAAATCCTTTACGTCAGCAAGCCGCACATCGGCACGTTCCGTCTCACCGGTGTCGTGTCGATGATGCGCGAGGAAATCATTTCGCTCGGCGGCGAGGTGCGCTTCGAGAGCAAGGTCACCGATTTGGCTATCGAAGGGGGACAAGTCGAGGGCGTCGTATTGGCGAGCGGCGAGACGCTGCACAGCCGTCACGTGGTACTCGCCCTCGGCCACAGCTCGCGCGATAGTCTGCGCATGCTGGAGCAACGGCGCGTACATCTCGACGCCAAGCCCTTCGCCATCGGCTTTCGCATCGAGCATCCGCAATCTCTGATCGACAAGGCACGTCTCGGTCGATTCGCCGGTCACCCCGAACTTGGCGCCGCCGACTACAAACTCGTGCATCACGCGCGCAACGGGCGCTCGGTATATAGCTTCTGTATGTGCCCGGGTGGCACCGTGGTGGCCGCCACCTCCGAGCCACAGCGCGTCGTCACGAATGGCATGAGCCAGTATTCGCGCAACGAACGCAATGCCAACGCGGGCATCGTCGTGGCGATTGATCCGGAGCCGGATTTCCCTGGCGGACCGCTCGCGGGCGTCGCGCTTCAGGAGACGCTCGAATCGCAGGCCTTCGTACTCGGAGGTCGTGACTATCATGCCCCCGGGCAACTGGTTGGTGACTTTCTGCGCGGCAGCGCTTCCAGACAACTCGGCGAGGTCGTCCCATCCTATACACCGGGTGTGCGGTTAGGCGACCTCTCGCAGGCGCTTCCCGCCTACGCCATCGACGCCATCCGCGAGGCCCTGCCCGTCTTCGGTCGGCAGATCCGCGGCTTCGATCGCGATGACGCCGTACTCACCGCCGTCGAGAGCCGAACTTCGTCTCCGGTCCGGGTCACCCGAGATCCAGAGTCGTTAGAGAGTCTCAATGTACGCGGGCTCTACCCCTGCGGCGAAGGCGCCGGCTATGCCGGGGGGATCCTCTCGGCGGGGGTCGATGGCATCAAAGTGGCCGAAGCGATCGCGCGGAGCCTCGCGTGAAGCTCGAGGATATTCGAAAACTCCACCAGAAGAAGTTCCGCGAGGAGTTTGGCTGCTTCCTGCTGGAGGGCGAACATCTCGTGCAGGAATTGCAGAAGGCGGTAGTTCGCGATGCACGGCTGCGCGCGAGCGAAATCTATGTCACCCGGGAATACGCGGACTGGAAGAGTCCCCTGCCCCTGCACGTCATCAATTCACGGCACATGACGCTACTCAGCGAAACCCGCTCGCCCCAGGGCATCGCGGCGGTCGTGCCGTTGCTCGTGCCCCCGCCGCCACGAGTCGGCGAACGAGCCATCTATCTGCATGAGATCCAGGATCCGGGAAACCTCGGCACGATCCTGCGCACGCTCGCCTGGTTCGGAGCGTTTCGCTGCCTCCTCAGCCCCGACAGCGTGGATGTCCACAACGGCAAAGCGGTACGCGCCAGCATGGGCGCGATCTTTCATGTTGCCGTGGAAGTCGATGTGCCGATCGAGTCGCTTTCGGCGCGCTTCCCTCGGATTGCGAGTCTCGACCTCTCCGGTCGGCCGATCTCTTCACCGGAGTTTGGCGAGTGTGACTTGTATATCTATGGAAACGAAGCGCGCGGATTGCCGCATGCGGCGCTCGCGGGATTGAATGCAACGCCGTTCACGATTCCCGGAACCCGGGCCATCGAATCGCTGAACGTCGCGACGACCGTGAACATCTGTCAGTACGAGCTCGCGCGATCAATCCGAGGCGCTCTGAGATGAAAACGGTAGTCGAGCGGCCAAGGCCGAGCTGAAGAGGTGTTCATCGTACCCGCTCGACATCGGCCAATCTCCCGAGATCCTTGTCGAAGGTACCTAGAGGCACATGACCCGCTTTGCGCGCTATCTCTACAATGAGGCAATCCGAAAAGCCGAGTCCAGGGCGTGTACGAAAGTGAGCGAGCGCGCTCGCCACGACCTCCTCGTCTTGCAGCGTCAAATGATCGTGATGGAGCAACATCTCAATCGCGGCAGCAATTTGCTCCGCGGACCGCTCATAGACGGCGTCTAAAACCCACGCGGTCTCTGCTATGACGAGATGTGACATCCAAGCGCCACCCCCGACAAAGTCCTCCGCTAACTTGACCTGCCGAGCGTCGTCACGCACCAGCAGCCGGACTACGAGGTTAGTGTCAACGGCGCGCATGCCGCTTACGTATGTACTCCCGGATACCGTCTTTCAGCGGCGCCGCGACCTTGGACGGAGGAGACGACGCAAAGAGCGCCCGGTGGATCTCCTCAGAACTATAACGCCCTGCGCGGCGAACGACGAGCTTGTCGTTCTCCTCGATCCACTCGATCACGGAACCCGGTCCAACGCCGAGTCTCCGGCGAACCTCGGCCGGCAGCGATATTTGGCCCTGGGCGGTGAGCTTAGACTTCGCCATTACCATGGTAATACATTACCACGGTAATGAGTCATTGAAAAGCCTCTCCTAACTTATCGCATCTCGACTCGTGCGCGCTCGGCTTCCGGGTAACGATCACCTTGGATCGGGATCCGCGCCGCGGCGGCGTCGATATAGCGCAGATCTTCGGGGGTGAGTTCGATCGAGGCGGCGGCGATGTTCTCCTCGAGCCGCGCGAGCTTGGTGGTCCCGGGAATGGGAACGATGTGAGGCCCTTGCGCGAGCAGCCACGCCAGCGCGATCTGCGCGGGTGTCGCATGTTTGTGCACACCGATCTCTGAGAGTAGTTCCACGATCGGTCGATTTGCACGGATGGCTTCCGGCGTGAATCTCGGTAGGGAGCTGCGATTGTCGTTTCCGCCGAAGGTCGTACTGGCATCGATCTGGCCGCTGAGGAAACCGCGCCCGAGGGGGCTGAAGGGCACGAAACCAATGCCCAGCTCGGTGCAGGTCGGTAGGACCTCCGCCTCGGGCTCGCGCCACCAGAGCGAATACTCGCTCTGAACGGCCGCCACCGGCTGTACCGCATGCGCGCGGCGAATGGTCGCAGCGTTCGCCTCCGAGAGGCCGAAGTGATGCGCCTTGCCGGCGGCGATGAGGTCCCGGACCGCACCCGCCACGTCCTCGATCGGCACCGCCGGATCCACCCGATGCTGGTAGAAGAGATCGATCGCGTCGCGCCGCAGCCGGCGCAGCGATTCCTCGGCGACCTGCCGGATACGCGCAGGGCGGCTGTTCAGATTACCGGATCCGCCCGGCCCGAGATCAAAGCCGAACTTGGTGGCGACCACGACAGGCTCACGTACGGGCGCGAGCGCCTCGCCCACGAGTTGCTCGTTGGTGAACGGCCCGTACACCTCAGCGGTGTCGAAGAAACTCACGCCACGCTCCACGGCCGCGCGGATGAGGGCGATCATCGCGTTACGGTCCGGCGCCGGCCCGCGGTGGTAGTTCATCCCCATGCAGCCCAAGCCGAGGGCCGAGACCTCGAAGGGGCCGTGGGCTGCGACAGTCAGTGTGCGGGTCTGCATCACTGAACTCTAGCGCCACATCGGTGCACCGATTAGCGGGCGCCCGGCGCATGCCGTGCTGAGCCGCTTTCATCAATGCTATGGCGGGCTTAACCTAACGCTTATCGATATAACCCTCGTTGCACCCGCCACCTTCCAGGAGATCTGAAATGAGCCAAGCATCGAATCGAGGCAAGACAATCGGGATTTGGACCTTGAGGGTGCTGTTGGGCGCCCTATTTCTGTTCGCGGCGTCGATGAAACTCACGAGCCAGCCACAGATGGTTGCTGAATTCGGGCAGCTCGGTCTCGGGCAATGGTTCCGCTATGTCACGGGCGCCATCGAGGTCGTGGGCGCGGTGGCCCTACTCGTACCCCGTACCTCGGCACTGGGGGCACTGGTTCTACTCATGGTCGACATCGGCGCCTGCATCGCTCAGGTCGGCGTCCTGCATGGCGATTGGATTCACACCGTGGTGATCGGTGCGCTCCTCATCCTGGTCATCTATCTTCAGCGGGCGGCGCGGCCGTCGAATCTTCCCGACTCCCGCCCCGCGAACGCCTGAGGTGCCAGACCTGCCGAGCCAGACGCGCCCGTCGAATTAACAGGCTGTTGAAAATCCGATTTTCAACAGCCTGATTTCGGTGCAGGGACGCACCGACAAAATCAATGACCGCCTAGGTCATTGATTTTGCGAGGCGCGTAAAAGTCACGCCTTTTGCGCGCCGACGGTGAAAAAGGTCAGGACGACCTTTTTCACCACCCTGTTAAGGAACCACTCGCCGCAGCCAGGCGGCGATAGCCGCGATTTCCGCCGGCGCGACGGTGTGCGGCATTGGATAGGCGTGCCACTCGACCGGATACCCGGCGGCTAGCAAAATATTTCTCGATTCTTCGCCGAAGCGGTAGGCCACGACCGGATCTTGGTTGCCGTGCGCAAGAAAGATCGGCGTCGCGCGGTTCGCCGCCGCGGCGTCGGCCTCGAGGCGCGCCGCGAGCGGCAAATAACAGGATAGCCCGGCCACCCCGGCGAGGCGCTCGCGAGTGCGGGTCCCAAAGTAGAGCGCGAGCGCGCCGCCCTGCGAGAAGCCTGCGATCACCACCCGCTCTGGTGCGATGCCTCGCTCCTGCTCGCGCGCGAGAAGCTCGGTGACGGCATCGAAGGAGGCTCGCAGTCCGGCTTCGTCTTCCCGCGCATGCCGATCGAGCGAGACGAGGTCGTACCAGGCGCGCATGGAATAGCCCCCGTTCAGCGTGACGGGACGCTGGGGAGCGTGCGGGAACACGAAGCGCAGCCCGCGCTCCCCCGCGCGCACGAGATCAGGAACGATCGGAGCAAAGTCGTGACCATCCGCCCCGAGGCCATGCAGCCACAGGACGCTGGCGGTGGGATTCGGCGCAGTAACGATTTCGACGGTTTCGAGCATGGCGGTCTGGCGCTAGGATGGCGGGGGTGTATCAGGAATAGCTTAATGTACTTGAACGAGGGAGAACTCGATTGCACCGATCCCGCCCGCCACGGCTCGCGCCGTTACTCGCTTGCCTCGCCTTCACGATGACGGCGCTAGCCGAACCATCGGCTCGGGCCGAGCCATCGGCGGCCGCGCCCGCGTCGACGTCGGCGTCGGCTCCCGACGAGCCTCGGCTGTCGATGGTGGCCGGCGCGGGCAACGTGCCGCTGCTCGTCGCCGAAGCGGGCGATCCCAAAGCGCCGGGAATCCTCTTCATCCATGGCTTTGCGCAGAGCTATCTCTCGTTCCGGCGCCAGTTCAACTCGGATCTCGCGGCGCACTATCATCTGGTCGCGTTCGACCTTCGCGGCGAAGGCGGCTCGGGTAAGCCGATGGACGTAACGGCCTACGGACCTTCGAAAGTCTGGGCCGATGATGTGGCGGCGGTGATCGAAGCGACCCACCTCGACCATCCCGTCCTCGTTGGCTGGTCCTACGGCGGCTTCGTCGCCATCGACTACATCCGCCACTATGGTATCGGCCGTCTCGCGGGCTTGAGCCTCGTCGGTTCGCTCGGCGGCCTCGCCGGGACGCCCGCCTTCTCGGCCGGCGATAGCGCAGCGGCGAAAGCGATGCGCGCACGTTCCGAGGGTCAGCGTTCGATGAACCTCCTCGACAACATCACCTCGGGCAAGGGCACGGCGGCCAATTACGTCACCTCGAACATGACCGATGAGGATCGTGACATCCTGTTCGCCACCGAAATGATGATGCCCTCGTATGTGCGCCGCCTCATGGGCGCTCGGCATTTAGATAACACCGACGTCGTGAAGACGGTGACCTTGCCGGTGCTGTTCACGCGCGGGTCCGAGGACGTGACCATGCCTATGGAGTCCCTGAACAAGCTCCTCGGCGAGTTGTCGAACGCGCGACTATCGGCCTACGAACACACAGGGCACTTAAGCTTCGTCGAGCACCCCGAGCGCTTCAACCAGGAACTCGCGAGCTTCGCGCGCGAGACCGGCGCGCGTTGAGGCGCCGAGGCCCCATCGCTTGATCACGCCCTAAGGATTTCCCTCGGCTATTCATCCCGGCGGCCAGGCACTCCTGCGGCAATCTGGAACCGCCTTCACGATATGGAGGCAAGAGCCCCCTCCCCTCACTCAAGACCGGGGGTGAAATGCCGACTCAAGTCCTCGATGGTCATCGGTTGATCATGGAGCGGGTCCGCGAAGCGGACTCGAGCGCCAGACGGTGCAAATACGGAGGTCGTGTAATGGCGGTTGTCGAGGTTTCGCCCACAGGCGAATTTGCCGAAGGGCTCCGGTCGACGGGCGCCCACAACGAATATTTCGCCTACCACGGCATCTGGGCACCCGGCGTGCGGATATTCCGCCGGCTGCGCTTCCCCGCCAAGGCCTCGGTCGTCACGCTCGCCATCGTCCTGCCCGTAGTCGCGCTTCTTGCCTGGCTCATGAACGCCCACGGCGATGACGTCACCGGTGAACGTATGGCGGCCACGCGCCAGCACGTCGAAGTGGCCCGCGGCATTCTCGAATGGGCCGAGGCAAAGGAGCGATCCGGCGCCCTCTCACGCGAAGCCGCGCAGAAGC
>Ga0116226_10005440_pt1 | contig 11372 bp, 9 predicted proteins | sample S1TSphfallax_FD_89692 | JGI IMG/M metagenome (GOLD analysis project Ga0116226, IMG submission 89692) | Host-associated microbial communities from peat moss isolated from Minnesota, USA - S1T2_Fa - Sphagnum fallax MG | ecosystem: Host-associated > Plants > Peat moss > Unclassified | place: USA... | reverse complement strand
GAGCGCACCGCGGACCCGGCGACGGGGACGGCATGGCAAGCCCCGCCTGGAGCAAGACCGAATAGGGACGGCGCGCCTCGTTCATCACGCTTTCACCGGCGTGCGCGCCAGGTAGGGCCGTCTCCGGCCCGAGCCGTCCGGGTAGGTCGCGAGAACCGTCCAGCAATGGCCGGTCCAGAGGAATGATCGTCGCGCCCGCCGCAAGCGGGCGACACAGAACCCGGCTTACAGGCCGTCTGACCCTTAACCTCAATCCCAGTTGGACCGTCACCACAGGCGCTTGCAGTCAAGGCCTGCCACATAATGTTCTATTTATGTTCTGTTAATAACCTGTTTATACTAAGGGAAGCAAGTGCGGAAGCTTGGTCCGACACCCAAATTGCCACTTTGTGTCATTGTAACCCAGATAAACCCGTGTTAACCCAGTTTATCCCAGAGCCGAGTGGCGATGGGCCTGCTTGAGACTCAGGCGGTCTTTGGCTGGGGGATCGGTTGACGCGTGTTCCGCTCGACATTCGAAAAGCAGCTCGACTCCAAACGGCGCATCGTGCTGCCGCAGGAATTCCGCGCCGCGGCGGCCAGCCCACCCGCTGCGCCGACCTTGGCCGCGTCTGCGCCCGCCCCGCCTTCGGAGGAGAGCTTCGATGGGGTGTTCTGCTTTCCCTCGATCGAGGCGAACTGTCTGGAGGGCGGCGGCCAGGCCTTGTTCAATCGGTATCTGGGCGTGATCGAAGAGTTGCCGTTCGGCGATCCCTTGCGCTCGGCCTTGGAGTTCAGCGTGATCGGCGGGATGCGCCAGCTGCCGTTCGACAGCGCCGGCCGGATCGTGCTGCCGGAGAGCTTCTGCGACCAGTTCGGCCTGAACGACTGGGTAGCTGTGGTCGGCCTGATCAATCGCTTTCAGATTTGGCCGCTCGAGGCCTATCGCGCCCACCGCGACGCCCAGCGCCTGGCCGCCCAACAGGGCCTGCCCGCGCTCCGTATGGCCCAGCGCAGCAGTGCGTCGCCAAAGACGCCGAGCGCCGAATGACCGACGCCCCGCACATTCCTGTCCTTCTGGCCGAGGTAGTCGCGGCGCTCGATATCGGGGGCGACGCAGGCCCGGCGCAACCAGCCGTCATCGTGGACGCCACCTTCGGCGCAGGCGGCTATACGCGGGCGTTCCTTGACCTCGGCGTCGAGGTCGTAGCCTTCGACCGCGATCCAGGGGCGGCTCGGTTCGCCGAGCCCTTGGCTGAGGCCTATTCAGATCGGTTCAAGCTGATCAATCGCCCCTTCTCGGAGCTGGAGGCCGGCCTTCGGGAAGCAGGGGAAGACGGCTGCGACGGTGTGGTGTTCGATCTCGGCGTTTCCTCTATGCAGCTCGACGAGGCGGACCGCGGCTTCTCCTTCATGCGCGACGGGCCGTTGGACATGCGCATGAGCCAAAGCGGCGAAACGGCGGCCGATCTGGTCAATGCGGCGCCCGAAGCCGAACTGATCCGATTGTTCCGACTCTATGGCGAGGAGCCTAAGGCCCGACGCATCGCGTCCACGCTCGTTCGCCGCCGGGCGGAGACGCCCTTCACCCGCACGCTCGACCTCGCCGACACGGTTGAGCGGGCTGTGGGGGGGCGCCGCGGCGCACCCACCCATCCCGCCACCCGCGTGTTCCAGGCCCTGCGCATCGCCGTCAATGACGAGCTGGATGAGCTGGAAACGGCGCTTGAGGCGGCGGAGCGGGCTCTGCGGCCCGGCGGCCGGCTGGCGACGGTCACCTTCCATTCCCTGGAAGACCGGATCGTCAAGGCCTTCCTGACCGAGCGGACCGGGCGTCTGCCCTCCGGCTCCCGCCACCTGCCGCCTACGGCGCGCGGACCAGAACCCAGCTTCAGCCTGACCTTTGCCGGAACGGTGGGGCCGGAGCAGACAGAGATCGACGCCAACCCTCGCGCCCGCTCCGCCAAGCTCCGGGCGGCGATCCGCACGCCGGCGCCGGCCTGGACGTCCGAACCGGAAGGGAGGCGATCATGATCCGAGCTATCCGTAGCCTGTTCCAAAGCCGGTTTCGCGGCTTTCGCATCATCGACCTGTCGGCCTTCGGCTTCCTCGCCGTGCTGGTGTTGAGCGTCTACGCCTTCAAAGCCAACCAGGGCGGTGAAAACGCTCGCATCGAGGATGTGGACGACCAGATCGCTAGCGAGCAGCGTCAGATTCGCGCGCTGGACGCCGAGCTCGCCCATCTGGAAGAGCCCGCGCGGCTAGAGCGGCTGTCGATCCAGTACCTGGGCCTGGCGCCGACAAACGCCAAGCAGGAGACGAATATCGACTCCCTGATCGATATCTCCCGCCAAGCCGAGGCGCCAAAGACTGCGGCCCTTAAGCCCACTTCGAAGCCGACGGCGTCGGGGGGCGACCTGTGATGCCGACACTCTGGAATAATGACGCCTGGCTCACATTTACCGCCGCTCATGTCGGCCAAGGTCGCCCCCGCGGCTTCCGCGCTATCGCGCGGCCGGGCGGAACGCGCGTCGGTCAGAACCCGGGACGGCTGGTATGAGCCCGATCGATTTCAACGCCCCGCGCGAACCGCTGCGCCTTGGCGATCTATGGCGCCGCCTGATCGGCGGCATGTGGAATATCGAGCGCGCCTTTGAGGCGACCCAGTCGTCGGGGCGAGCAGTCGATGATACCCGCTTACGCCTGTTCTTCGTACTCGCCATGTTCGCCCTCGCCTTCACAGGCCTGGCGGTGCGCGCTACGCGCGCCGCCCTCTTCGCCCATCCGGGCGGCGGCGTGCGAGAGGCCCCGGTCCTACCCAGCGCCGAAGCGGATCTGGTCGATCGCGACGGCCGACTGCTGGCGTTGGACCTCACCCACTACGGCCTCTATCTCGACCCCCGAGAGATCTGGGACGCCGACGAAATCCGTCGCAAACTGCTGCCGCTGCTGCCCAAGCTGTCGGCGGAGCGGCTCGATCGCGCCTTGAAGGCGAACCGGCGAGAGTATCTGCTAGGCGCTCTCACGCCCGAAGAACACACCGCCATACACGATCTGGGCCTGCCGGGCGTGAGCTTCGAGGAGGAGCCGCGCCGGGTCTATCCCCTGGGGGTGCAGGCCGAGCACCTGATCGGCTTCTCCGACTCCGGCGGCCATGGCCTGGCGGGGGCCGAAAAGGCGCTGAACGCCCAGCTCCACGCCGCGGCGGGCGGCGGGCAACCAGTCCAACTCGCGCTGGACCTGCGCATCCAGGCGGCGCTCCAGGACGAGGTGCAGAAGGCCGCCGCCAAGTTCCATACCCAGAGCGGCATGGGGATCGTCGTCAACATCCACACGGGCGAGATCCTGGCCATGAGCAGCTGGCCGGACTTCGATCCCAACGACCCTGGCCAGAGCCCGATTCCGAACCTGACCAACCACGAAGCGGCGTCCGTCTATGAACTGGGGTCGGTGTTCAAACTCTTCACCCTGGCCATGGGCCTGGATACGGGACTGGTCACGCTGGACACGCCGTTCGACGTCTCGACTCCGCTGCAGATCGGCAATGGCCGCCCGATCCACGACCACGAGAAGGGCGACACCCGGCTGGCCCTTTGGCAGGTTTTCACCCATTCCTCCAATATCGGGGCCGGCAAGCTCGCCCTGATGGCGGGCGCGGACCGGATGGAGACCTATTACCGCAATTTCGGCCTGTTCAACGCCGCCCCCAGCGCCCTGCTGGAATCGGCCCGGCCGATCCTGCCGCGTCGGTTCGATGAGGACAGCGTGGCCCATATGGCTTTCGGCCAGGGCATTTCAATTAGCCCGCTTTCGCTGGCGACAGGCTATACCGCCATCCTGAACGGCGGCGTCTATCTTCCTCTGACGCTGACGAAGGCGAAACCCGGCGAACGGCCGACGGGACGGCGTGTGATCTCCGAAGAGACCTCGTCCACTATGCTGCAACTGATGCGGCTCAACGTGACCGATCCCAAGGGCTCCGGCCATAAGCTCGACGCGCTCGGCTTACGTATCGGCGGCAAGACAGGCTCGGGGCAGAAGCCGGACCACGGCCATTACGGCAAGGACAATATCTCCTCCTTCGCCGCCGTCTTCCCGGCCGATGGCCCGATCACGGCCGACCGCTATCTGGTGGTGGTGACGCTCGACGCGCCTCAGCCCTTGCCAGAGACCCACGGTTTCATCACCGCCGGCTGGAACGCCGCGCCCACCGCCGGCGCCGTGATCGAGCGTATCGCCCCCTTCCTCGGCATCCAACGCACCCTCACGCCCGCCGCCGTCAAGCCTGCAGCCGGCGCCGAGAAACCGGAAGAGGGGGCCGAATGACCGGCCTGCCGCTCTCGCACCTCATCGGTCGGCCGCTTGCGGTCGATCCCCTGATCACCGGCGTCACCGCCGACAGCCGCAAGGTTCAGGCCGGCTTCCTGTTCGCGGCTCTGCCGGGCGCGCTGGCCGACGGACGCGCCTTCCTTCCCCAAGCGGTCGCCAACGGCGCCGCCGCGGTTCTTGCGCCGCAAGACACGCCGGACCTCGAAATCCCCCTGGTTCGCAGCGGTGATGTGCGCCGGCTGTACGCCCTGGCCGCAACCCGCTTCCATGGCCCCCAGCCGCAGGTGGTGGTCGCCGTGACCGGCACCAATGGCAAGACCTCCGTCGCCACCTTTTGCCGCCAGATCTTCGCCCGGCTCGGGCATTACGCCGCCAGCCTCGGCACGCTCGGCCTTGAGCTGGAGGACGCCAGCCTGCACTGCGAGGCGCTGACCGGGCCCGGCCTGACCACGCCCGACGCCGCCGAGATCGCCCGCGCCTCCGCCGACCTGCGCGCCCGCGGTGTGACCCGTTTCGTGCTGGAGGCCTCGTCCCACGGCCTGGACCAGCGGCGACTGGATGGGCTGACCTTGACGGCGGCTGGCTTCACCAACCTGACCCAGGACCACCTCGACTATCACGGCGCCATGGAGGTCTATCAGGCCGCCAAACTGCGCCTGTTCGAACAGCTCCTGCCCCGCGGCGGGGTCGCCGTGCTGAACGCCGATTCCCCTGCCTTCCCCGCCTTCGCCGCCGCCGCGGTCGTCAACGGCCACGCCGTCCTGTCGGTCGGGACTGGCGGCATGGGTCTGCGCCTGATTGAGCGGCGTCCGACCGCGTCAGGCCAGCACCTGACGCTGAGCTTCCAAAATCGCAACTATGAGATCGACCTGCCGCTGGCGGGCGCGTTCCAGGCTGCCAATGTGCTGGTGGCGGCCGGGCTGTGCCTCGCAGTCGGCGAGGATCCGGACGCGGTGATGGCGGCGCTGTCCCTGCTTCGCGGCGCGCCGGGGCGGCTGCAGCGGGTCGGTCAATCCCCCGCCGGCGGCGAGGCCTACGTCGATTACGCCCACACGCCGGACGGCTTGCGGACGGTGCTGGAGGCGTTGCGCCCCCACGCTCACGGCCGGCTGATCGTGGTGTTCGGCGCCGGCGGCGACCGGGACCGCACCAAGCGGCCCCTGATGGGCGAGGCGGCGGCCTGCCTTGCCGACGTGTGCATCGTCACCGACGACAATCCCCGCAGCGAAGATCCCGCCGCCATCCGCGCCGAGGTGCTGGCGGGCTGCCCCGGCGCCATCGAGATCGGCGATCGCCGCGCCGCCATCCGCGCGGGCGTCGCGAAGCTTGATGTTGGCGATATCCTCGTGATCGCGGGCAAGGGCCACGAACAGGGCCAGACCATCGCCGGCGTCGTCTATCCGTTCGACGATGTCTTGGAGACTGAGGCGGCGCTGAAGGTCCAGAACGCCGATGTCTGACGCCCTGATGTCTGACCCAGCCCTGTGGACCAGCTCCGATATCGCGGCTGCAACCGGCGGCGCCATCGTCGGCGAGGCCTTCCGAGTCAATGACCTGTCGATCGATACGCGAACGTTGAAGCCTGGCGACCTGTTCGTCGCCCTGAGCGGCGCCCGCGACGGGGCGGCGTTCGCGCCCGCCGCCTTCGCCGCCGGGGCCGCCGGCGTCCTGAGCGCACGTCCGGTGGAGGGCGGCCCCTATATCCTGGTCGAGGATGCGCTTGTGGGCCTTGAGCGCCTGGCCGCCGCCGCCCGCGACCGCAGCCCCGCCCGGCGCGCCGCCGTCACCGGTTCGGTCGGCAAGACCAGCGTCACCCAGGCCATCGCGTCGGCCATCGCGCTGGCAGGCCCGAGCCACGCGCCGGTCAAATCGTTCAACAACCACATCGGCGTGCCCCTGACCCTGGCGCGCATGCCCGCGGCGACAGAGCGGGCGGTGTTCGAGCTCGGCATGAATCACGCCGACGAGATTCGCCCCCTGTCGCAGCTGGTGCGCCCAGCGGTGGGCTTGGTCACCACGGTCGGGGCGGTGCATACGGAGAACTTCCCCGACGGCGAGCTCGGCGTCGCCCGGGCGAAGGCGGAAATCTTCGACGGCCTGGCGCCCGGCGGGGTCGCGGTGCTGAACGCCGACAATGCCTGGCTTGAATTGCTGTCCGACGCCGCCAAGGCGAACGACGCCCGGATCGTCACCTTCGGTCAGGGCGCCCATTGCGACGCGCAGTTACTGGACTTTGAGCGCGGGGACGACGCCGGCGCGTCCGTCGTCGCGCGGCTGCACGGCCGACAGTTACGTTTTCCCATCGCCCAGACCGGCGTCCATTGGGGGCTTAATAGCCTGGCCGCGCTCCTGACCCTGGAAGCGTTGGACGTCTCCCTCGATCAGGCGCTTGCCGCGTTGGCGGCCTTCGCCCCCCTGGCCGGGCGCGGCGCCGACCGGCGGCTGGCGATCGCGGGCGGCGAGATCGTGCTTATCGACGAAAGCTACAACGCCAATCCCCTCTCCATGGCCGCCGCCTTGAGGAGCCTGGGCGGCTACCGGACCGGCGGTCGGCGCCTCGCCGTCTTGACCGATATGCTGGAGCTTGGCCCCGATGCGCCGGCCCGGCACGGCGCGTTGGCGGCCACGATCGCCGACGCCGGGATCGATCGGGTGTTCTGCGCCGGACCGCTCATGCACGCGCTCTGGACCGCCCTGCCCCCCGGCCAGCGCGGCGCCTATGCGCAAACACCGCAAGAGTTGGCGGAGATTGTGATCGGCGCGGTGCGGCCTGGCGATGTGGTGATGATCAAAGGCTCCAATGGCTCTAAAGCCTCTCTTATCGTCAGCGCGCTGGACGCGGCGGCCCTGGGGCCGTCGCCGGCGGCGGCGAAAGGAGCCGTATCGTAATGTTTCTCCTCCTGTTCCAGGCCCTGGACGCGCATCACCACCACGTGCCGGTGCTGAACCTTCTGCGCTACCTCACCTTTCGCACCGGCTTGTCGCTGGCCACGGGTTATCTGATCGCCATCGCGATGGGCTCGCGCTTCATCCGCTGGATGCGCAGCAAACAGGGCAAGGGCCAACCGATCCGCACCGATGGGGTCGCCCGCCACATCGTGGAAAAGAAGGGCACGCCCACCATGGGCGGCTTCATGATCCTGGCCGGCCTGGTCGTGGGCGCCCTTCTGTGGTCGGACCTGCGCAACGTCTATGTCTGGGTGGTCCTGATGGTCACGGTCGCCTATGGAGCCCTGGGCTTCCTGGACGACTACGAGAAGGTGACCAAGCAGAGCGTGGCCGGCGTTTCGGGCCGGATGAAGCTCGGCGTGCAGTTCCTGGTCGCCGCCCTCGCGGTCGTGTTGATCATCCAATTCGGGCCGAAGATGCCCGAGGCGGCGGTGAGGACGTCCATAGCCTTTCCCGTGTTCAAGGAGCTGCTGCTGAACCTTGGCTGGTTCTACGTCGTGTTCGGGATGGTGTTCATCGCCGGCTTCTCCAACGCGGTGAACCTGACCGATGGGCTGGATGGGCTGGCGATCGTGCCGGTGATGATCGCGGCGGGCGCCTTTGGCTTCATCGCCTATCTGGTCGGCAATCTGAAGTTCGCCGACTATTTGCAGGTGCACTACATCCCAGGCTCCGGCGAGCTGGCGGTCCTGTGCGGCGCGCTGATGGGCGGCGGCATGGGGTTCCTCTGGTACAACGCACCGCCGGCCAAGATCTTCATGGGCGACACTGGATCCCTGGCGCTCGGCGGCGCCCTTGGGACCATGGCCGTGGTCGCCAAGCACGAGGTGGTGCTGGTGATCGTGGGCGGCCTGTTCATGGTCGAGATGTTCAGCGTCATTATTCAGGTCGGCTATTTCAAGCGCACCGGCAAACGCGTCTTTCTTATGGCGCCGATTCACCATCACTTCGAAAAGATGGGTTGGGCCGAAACCACGGTCGTTATTCGCTTTTGGATCGTCGCGATCATCCTGGCCCTGGTTGGCCTGGCGACGCTGAAGCTCAGATGATGAGGAGGCGCATCCCGTGATTCCCGTCCTCGGCCTGCAAGGCAAGACCGTCGCCGTCTTCGGCCTGGCGCGCACCGGCCTGACCGCCGCGCGGGCGCTCGTGGCCGGGGGCGCCCGCGTCGCGCTGTGGGACGAGAACCCGGACGCCCGCGCCGCCGCAGCCGCCCAGCGCTTACCCGTCGTGGACCTGAGCACAGCCGACTGGGGCGCGTTCGACGCCCTTATGCTGTCCCCCGGCGTGCCCCTGACCCATCCCAAGCCCCATTGGACGGTGGAGCGGGCTAAAGCGGCCGGCGTCGAGATTGTAGGCGACATCGAACTCTTCGCCCGCACAGTGCAGGCGGCGGACGCTTGGAAGCGTCCCAAGGTCTGCGCCATCACCGGCACCAACGGCAAATCCACCACGACGGCTCTGCTGGGCCACATGCTGCAGGCCGCGGGCAAGGACGCGCCGATCGGCGGCAATATCGGCCAGGGCGTACTGGGCCTGCGGGACATGCACGGCGGGGCGGTCTACGTGCTCGAGCTGTCGTCCTACCAGCTCGATCTGACCTCGAGCCTGAAGGCCGACGCGGCGATCCTGCTGAACATCTCGCCTGACCATCTGGACCGGCATGGCGGCATGGAAGGCTATGTCGCCGCCAAGCGACGGGTGTTTCAAAACCAGGACAAGGGCGATACCGCCATCGTCGGCGTGGACGATCCCTGGGGCCAGCGCATCTGCACCGAACTGGTGGCCGCCAACCGCCGCACCATCCGGCCCATCTCCGCCGGCCGCGCCATGGGGCGGGGCGTCTATGTGCTGTCGGGGATGCTGTATGACGCCACCGGCGAGCGGGCGATGGAGGTCGTGGACCTGACCCGCGCCAAGGCGCTCCCCGGTCGCCACAATTGGCAGAACGCCGCCGCAGCCTACACCGCCGCGATTGCGCTGGGCGTCTCCTCGTCAGATGCGGCCGAAGCGCTGCTGAACTTTCCAGGTCTGGCCCATCGCATGGAGACGGTGGGCGAGATCGGGCGCGTGCGCTTCATCAACGACAGCAAGGCGACCAACGCCGACGCCGCACGCCAGGCCATGTCCGCAACGCCGAGGTTTTACTGGATCGCCGGCGGCCGACCCAAGGCCGGCGGCATCGAACCCCTGCGCGACCTCTTCCCCCGGATCGAGAAAGCCTATCTGATCGGCGAAGCGGCGGCGGAATTCGCCCATACGCTGAGCGACGCCGCGCCCGTCGAGCTCTGCGGCGACCTGGACCGCGCTGTCCACGAGGCCTATCGCGACGCCTCAGCCCATGGCGAAGACGCCGTCATCCTGCTCTCGCCAGCCTGCGCCTCCTTCGACCAATTCCCCGACTTCGAGGTCCGCGGCGACGCGTTCAGGGGGTTGGTGGCGGACCTTGCGGCGCAGATGGAGGAACGGGCGCGGGCTTGAGGGGACAAAGGACGAGACCTCAGCTTGGCCGCAGCAGAGTCGCCACGGCGATGTCCTCATCGATATCGGGCCAATGGATACCCTCGCCACCGCCGATTAGAGCATGCCGCACGGCGTAGCCGGGCGGAGCAGGCGCAGGTCAGAACTTAAGGCGGCTGGTCTAACTTAGCTTCACGGCCACCCTCTTTATTTCGTCTTCCCCGGAACAAGTCCGGGCAAAGCGGAGGCGCGCGGGAGCGCCGCACACCGCCCCAACGATAGCCAGAACAGCACGCCCCTACCCCGCCATCGCCGTCAGCGGCGGCAAGGCCGCAAAGGGGCTGAAGCCATAGTGTCGGAGCCAGCGGAGGTCGCTGGCGAAGGTGTCGCGCAGGTCTGGCATGCCGTATTTGAGCATGCCGAGGCGGTCGATGCCGAAGCCGAAGGCGAAGCCCTGCCATTCTTCGGGATCGAGGCCGCAGTTTCGGAGCACATTGGGGTGAACCATGCCGCAGCCGACCACCTCAAGCCAGTCGGTTCCGCGCCCGATGCGGATCTGGCCGCCGGAACGGTCGCACTGCACATCCAGCTCGGCGGACGGCTCGGTGAAGGGGAAGTGGTGGGGGCGGAAGCGGGTGGTGACGCCCTCGGCCTCGAAGAAACGCGACATGAAGGCGTCGAGCGTCCACTTCAGGTGGCCCATGTGGATGCCGCGATCGATCACCAGCCCCTCCATCTGGTGGAACATGGGGGTGTGGGTCTGATCACTGTCGCAGCGATAGGTGCGGCCGGGCGCGATGATGCGGATCGGCGGCGCCTGAGTCATCATGGTCCGCACCTGGACCGGCGAGGTGTGGGTGCGAAGCACCTTGCGCTCGCCGTTTTCATCCGGCGCGAAGAAGAAGGTGTCATGCATCTCCCGCGCCGGGTGCTTGGGCGGGAAGTTGAGGGCCGTGAAGTTGTGGAAGTCGTCTTCGATGTCGGGACCTTCCGCGACAGCGAAGCCCAGCTCGGCGAAGATGGCGATCATCTCGTCCATCACCCGCAGGGTCGGGTGCAGTGAACCGCGGTGGCGAGGCGGCGGGGGCAGGGTCAGGTCCAGCCGCTCGGCCTGAAGCTTCGCCTCAAGCGCTAAGGCCTCCAGCGTCGCGCGTCGCTCCGCCAGCGCCACCTGCACGGCGTCGCGCAAGGCGTTGACCGCCGGCCCCCGCTCGCGCCGCTCGTCGGGGGTCAGTCCCCCCATGGCCTTCAGCAGGGCCGACACAGAGCCAGCCTTGCCCAGCGCCCCTACCCGCACGGTCTCCAACGCGCCGAGGTCTTGGGCGGCGGCGATGGCGGCGAGCAGTTCGGCCTGGAGCGTCGCGAGATCGGACATGACCACGCGCCCTTTAAGCCAGGGCGGCGCGGACCTGGTCGGCTATGGCCTTGAAGGCGGCGGGATCGGCGCCGGCGATGTCGGCCAGCACCTTGCGGTCCAGCTCGATGCCCGCCAGGCCCAGGCCATGGATGAACTGCGAATAGGTGAAGCCCTCAATCCGAGCCGCCGCATTGATCCGCTGGATCCACAACGAACGGAAGTTGCGCTTATTCACCTTGCGGTCGCGGTAGGCGTATTGCCCCGCCTTATCCACCGCCGCCTTGGCGGTGCGGATGGT
>Ga0116226_10005439_pt1 | contig 11373 bp, 8 predicted proteins | sample S1TSphfallax_FD_89692 | JGI IMG/M metagenome (GOLD analysis project Ga0116226, IMG submission 89692) | Host-associated microbial communities from peat moss isolated from Minnesota, USA - S1T2_Fa - Sphagnum fallax MG | ecosystem: Host-associated > Plants > Peat moss > Unclassified | place: USA... | reverse complement strand
GCTCGAGCAGTGTGCGCGACTCGGTCCGCGTGAGGTGACGTCGGATTGGGACTCGGGCTTGCCGAAACTGTGGCTGATTGCCCGCACCCTGTCGCTGCGCGCGGAGTACCCGCAGGACTTCCTGGGCGCGGCGAGCTATCAGCCGTTGACCGCTCAGGGTACGCATCTCGGTCATCTGCTCAGCTATCAGCGGGGCGATCGCCTGATCAGCGTGCTGCCGCGGCTCACGCTGGGGCTCAAGAAAGGCTGGGAAGACACGCGCCTGCCGCTGCCGAGCGGACGCTGGCAGAACTGCTATGGCGGCGAGGTGCACGAGGCGGAGGTACGACCCGGGCCTTTGTTCGAGACATTTCCGGTCGCGCTGCTGCGCAGGCAGGACTCTTGAAGCTCGTCGTCTGGGCGCCATTCGCGCAAACCGTCGAAATCCTCGCCGGCGCCCGGCGACAAACCTTGCGTCGCGACGACGCTGAGACGTGGTCGATCGATGTCGAGGCGGACACGCTGCGGAGCGGTTACCGGTTCTCGATCGACGGCGCCGAAGGCATGCCGGATCCGCGTTCAGCCTGGCAGGGAGATGGCGTCCACGGACCGTCCTTTCACGTCGACTTGCGCGCGCTGCGTGAACGTCCGGCGCCACCCTTTCGCGCGCCCGCACTGTCCGAAGCCGTCATCTATGAACTGCACGTCGGGACTTTCACCCCGGAGGGCACTTATGCGGCGGCAGCGGGCAAGCTCGCGCATTTGGCAACGCTCGGTGTCACCCATGTGGAATTGATGCCGATCGCAACGTTCCCGGGTTCACGCGGTTGGGGCTACGACGGCGTCGACCTGTATGCACCCTACCCGCCCTATGGCAGGCCCGAGGAATTGGCGGCGTTCATCGACGCCTGCCACGCTCGCGGTCTCGCGGTTCTGCTCGACGTCGTCTACAACCATTTCGGACCCGACGGCAACTACTGGCAAGCCTATGCACCTTATTTGACCGAGCGCGTCAAGACGGCTTGGGGAGCCGCGATCAACTATGACGGCCCGCACAGCGACAAGGTTCGTCGCTACGTGATCGACAATGCACTGATGTGGCTGCGCGACTATCGCTTCGACGGCCTGCGGCTCGATGCCGTGCACGCGATTTTCAGCGTCGAGGCCGTGCATCCGCTCGAAGAGCTGGCGGCGGCCGTCCGGCACCTGGCGATGGAGACGAATCGCCCCCTGGTGCTCATCGCGGAGAGCGACGCCAACGACCCGCGCCTCGTGCGGACAACGCAACACGGCGGCTATCAACTCGATGCGCACTGGATGGACGACTTCCACCACAGCGTGCATCGCCTGTTCACCGGCGAGACCGGCGGCTACTACGCCGACTTCGACGGCCTCCCGGACCTCGCGCGTGCCTTGAGTGAAGCCTATGTCTATCAGGGGCAGTATTCCCGTTTCCGGCAACGGCGTCACGGCCGCCCACCGCTGTGGGTGAGTCCGGAGCAGCTGGTCGTGTGCGCGCAAAATCACGATCAAATCGGCAACCGCGCCTTCGGTGAACGCCTGAGCATGATGTTGCCGCCGGCCTCACTCAAGGCAATCGCCGCGCTGACCATGCTCGCGCCCTTCGTGCCCTTGCTGTTCCAAGGCGAGGAATGGGGCGCAGCCACGCCGTTTCTCTACTTCACCGATCACCAGGATCCGGCACTCGCCGCCGCCGTCACCGCCGGACGACGGCGCGAGTTCGCGAGCTTCGGATGGCAGGCGGAGATTCCCAATCCCCAGGACGAGGACAGCTTCCAGCGCTCGAAGCTGCGCTGGACGGAGCTCGAGGAGCCTGCCCATGCGGAACTCTTGAGCTGGTATCGTGCCCTGATCCGGATCCGCCGGAACAAGCCGCACTGGTCACGACCCACGAAGCCCGACGTGCGCTTCGATGCCGGGTGCGGCTGGCTCACGTTCGTGCACGCCGGTGTGCTGGCACAATTCAATTTGGCCGGGGCCGCGCAACGCCTGCCGTCTCCGAGCGGCAGCTGGCGCCGGTGTTTGAGCTCCGATCCGGATGACAATGACAGTGAAACCTTGCCGCCCGGTGCGACCCGCATCTTCGTCCAACGGTAGGCTCCTGGTCAAAATGCCGCTGTGGGTCAATTCCTACCGCGCTAGCGGTGCGCAGCCGACTGTCTCGAGACGGCTCGAAACCCAAGAATGAAGGCCTCGTGAGGAGATCATTGTGCAAATACGTTTCGGCTACGAATTGACCTACGCATTCCCCCAGACAACCCCGATGATTCTGATGCTGCGCGTGCATCCGAGTCGGACGCGCGACGTGCTGCGCACGGACGATATCCAGACCAACCCTGCGCTGTCGGTGCAGGACTACGTTGACGGCTTCGGGAATCGCTGCAGCCGCCTGACGGCACCGGCCGGGCAACTCGTGATCAGCGCCGACGGCCTGATCGAGGACAGCGGCCTTCCCGAACCCACCGATTTAGGCGCCGCGGAGCATGATGTGGCGAGCCTGCCGGAAGATACTCTGGTCTACCTGCTGGGCAGCCGGTACTGTGAGACCGAGTTGTTGATGCAGACGGCATGGCAGCAGTTCGGTTCGCTGCAGCCTGGCTGGACGCGCGTCCAGGCGATCTGCGATTTCGTCAACGCCCACATTCAATTTGGGTACCGCTTTGCGCGCCCCACGAAGACCGCTTTCGAGGCCTTTACCGAGCGACAGGGCGTGTGTCGGGACTTTGCGCACCTGGGCATTACGCTGTGCCGGTGCTTGAACATTCCCGCACGGTATTGCACGGGCTATCTAGGCGACATCGGCGTGCCACCTGCCGCCGACCCCATGGATTTTGCAGGCTGGTTCGAAGCCTACCTCGGCGGTCGCTGGCATACCTTTGATCCGCGCAACAATCAGCGGCGGATCGGCAGGATCCTGATCGGCCGTGGCCGCGACGCCGGGGATGTCGCAATCAGCACGACTTTCGGCGCGAACTTCCTCGCGGGGTTCCGCGTCTGGACGGATGAGGTGGCGCGCGGCGCCGAGCAGGACCCCTGGCATCCGCAATCCACGATGTCATTCGCGGGTGCCTGCAATGTGTAGGGAATTTTCAATTGCCGGGGAAGCTGTAATGTCTCGCGAATCAGCAATCTTGCCGGAGCCTGCCATGCACGAACGTACGACCCTGCTCGGCGAAACAGTTCCCGTCCCGTCGAACCCGGAGCAACCGCCCCTCGCGCCGCATGATCCGACCGATCCGGGTCCCCAGGACGGGTCCGCGCAGCGTGTCCAGCAGCAGCGGGAACTGCTTGCCGTCGGCATTGCGTTGCAAAGCCATGTGCTCAAGATCTGTCAACGCCACAATCGCATCTATTGTGATCCGGGCGCCGATCTCGGCGCCGCCTTCGCCCTCGCCTTGCAGACGTTTCGACGCCGCGGCGCCGAGGCACGCATTTTTTCGGACGACGAACACGCCCTGCTCGACCTGCTGAGCGCCAAGATCGGTGCAGCCGATGACTGTTGCCCGCGCTGCGTGAGCATCGATCACGAATTCAGCTCTGCGCAGCGTGCGGCAGGCGCCGCGCCGCAAGTGTCCTTCGCGTGAATTCGGGGCCGCGTGACCCATGCCCGTACTGTTCATCCGGCATCGCACCGAGTACCACTTTCGCAATCCGGTGACTCTGTGCGAACACCGATTGATGTCCCGGCCACGGGACAGTCACGATTTGCGGCTGCTGGAGACGGGCTTGACGGTGGCCCCGCGTCCGGCGGAGTTGCGCTGGGTGCACGACGTCTTCGGTAATTCGATCGCGATCACTTCATTTGCGGAAAAGTCGAGCGACCTGCTGTTCGAATCGACGTTCCGTGCCGAGCATTATCCCGTCACGGAACAGGCCATCACGATCGAACCGTATGCGCAGCGTCTGCCGTTCAGTTACAGCAGCGAGGACAGCGTCGATCTCGGCCGCACCAAGGAACGCCAGTACGCGGATCCGGAACATCGCGTCGATGACTGGGCGCGCGAGTTCGTGGCCGCGCGCGCGGAGCCGCGCACGCTCGACGTGCTCGTGGCGATGACGAATGCGATCAAGCAGGAGTTCGCCTACGTCCGGCGCGAGGAGGTCGGCGTCCAGACGCCGACCGAGACGCTCTACCGGCGGTCCGGCAGTTGCCGTGACCTGGCGGTGTTCATGATGGAAGCCGTCCGGGCTCTCGGCCTCGCGGCACGCTTCGTCTCCGGCTACCTCTACGATGAGGACCTGGTGGGTTCCACGTCGGGCTTCGTCGGGGGAGGTGCGACGCATGCCTGGCTGCAGGTGTACCTGCCCGGCGCGGGCTGGGTGGAATTCGACCCGACCAACGCCCTGGTCGGCGGACGCAACTTGATTCGCGTCGCCGTCGCCCGCAGCGCCGCTCAAGCCGCACCGCTTGCCGGCGCCTTCATCGGCGAGCCGGGTGACTTGCTGTCGATGAACATCACGGTCGAGGTCTCGGCCGATCGAGCGGCGAACGCCTGACGGCAAGCTCAGGCGCGTCGTCGTGCGCCGTGCAACTCGCGCAGCAATGCTTCGACGCGGTCCGGATCGACGGGCTTGGTCAGATGGCGGTCGAAGCCGGCAGCGTGGGCACGCTCCTTGTCTTCCGTCTGTCCCCAGCCGGTGACTGCAATCAGGTGCATCGATCGGCCCCAAGGCTCACGCCGGACCGCCTCGGCGACCTCGTAGCCGGTCAGGTCCGGCATGCCGATGTCGAGAATCGCCACTTGCGGACGATGGCGCAGGAGCACCTCGAGGGCCGCGGTGCCGCTATGCACCGAAAAGACGCGATGACCCGTCATTTCCAGAACGAGGGCGAGGCTGTCGGCGGCGTCGCGATTGTCGTCGGCAACGAGAATGCAGCTGCCCGAGTCGGCGGCGCTGGGTTCGGCGTGCTTGCCGTCCGCGTTCGTGTCAGCCGATGGCGCCGGCGTGACGACTAGTGCCGCCGGCAGGCGGATCGTGAACTCACTGCCCAATCCGACGCCCGGACTCGTCGCCTCAACGGTGCCGCCATGCAGGGTCACGAGACCCTTCACCAGGGCGAGGCCGATACCCAAACCGCCTTCCGAGCGATCCAAGGCTGAATCGACCTGGGAGAACATCGCAAACAGGCCCGGAATCACCGCGGCGTCCAAGCCGATGCCCGTATCCCGCACGCGCAGCGTCAACTGCTCGGCGGACAGATCGACGAGCAGCGCAATCTCGCCCCGCGAGTCGGTGTACTTCGATGCATTCGTCAACAGATTCGACAGCGACTGCGACAGGCGCAGCGGATCCACCCGCACGTGGATGGCTTCCGCCGGCTTGTGCACCGTCAGGCGCTGCTGTTTGGCCTCGACCGAAGGACGCGCGGTTTCGACCGCCGCCCCGATCAGCGCATCGAGTTCGACGACGGCCGGCTTGAGGTCGAGGCGGCCCCGGGTGATGCGCGAGACCTCGAGCAAATCGTCGAGCAGCAAGGCCATGCGCTGCACCTGCCGCGAGATGACCTGCCGAGCCCATTGCCCCTGTTGTTGATCGGGCCGCTGCGATTCCAGCAGCTTCACGGCGTGGCGGATGGGCGCCAAGGGATTGCGCAGTTCGTGCGCCAGAGTCGCCAAAAACTCGTCCTTGCGGCGGTCCGCATCGCGCAGCGCCGCCTGGGCGGCCCGCCGCTCCCGGATCTCGTCCTGCAACGCCTGGTTGGATTGTTCCAGTGCGCGTGTTCTCGCCTGCACCTCGTCGAGCATGCTGTTGAACGCGTCGACGACGACGCCGATCTCGTCGTCGGTGGTCTTTTGCGAGCGCAGCGAATAATCGCGTCGGCTCACTACAGCGCGGGCAACGCCCGTCATCGCCTCGAGAGGCGCGGTGATCGCCTTTTGCAAGCCGTTGGAGAAGACCGATGCAACCGCAAGACTCAACAAAGTCACGAGCGCAAAAATGCCGAGGTAGGCCTCGAAGCGCCCGACCAAGTCATATTGCGCGCGCAGATAAATGGCGCCGAGGCTTTCGCTTTTTTGCTGCACAAGCTGCACCAACTCAACTTGCTGTCCGTGCGCCCGGACGCCGGGTCGAAACGGCAGATGCGCCGGCGCTTGCGACTCGCCCGCTCGTGAATACGCGGCATAGAGGCGGCCATCGGCCGAGTACAGCGCCGCCGCCAGCACTTGCGGCCGTGCCTGCATCGCCGACAGGTCGCGCTCGGCCGTCTCATGATCGTCGAAGGCGAGCGCAGGACCCGTGGACAACGCCAGGATGCCCGCCTCGTTGGCGAGATCTGCGGCCGACGACGCGCGATAGACCTTCAAGTCATAGGTCAGCATCGCGATGCCGGCGACCCAGACGGCCAATGCCGTGGTGATCAACACGATGCGCATCAGCTTTCCGCGCACCGAGCGGCGCGCCTGGTCGGCCGTGGGCAGCGGATTCCAACCCTGCAACAGGGACTTAAGCTTCATGCCTTGTCCGCGAGCGCGGCCTCGGTTCGCACCTCTGTCTTGCTGCGTAGGTTCCAGGACGCGCCTCCTCCCCCGTCTCGTGCGCATTCGTCAGGCGCGTTTCATGCTTTCTTATAAACAATGCACCGTGCGGTGACAAGACGCGCCAGCGCTCGCGGCAACATCGATCAGGCGCTGTAGGAATGCGCCTACCCGCAATCGCTGCGGCGACGTACAAATGAACTCTGTAAAGTAACACCGATGTCCAACACGCAGAACCAGGCGTCGGCGAGCGCCGCCGGTCGTCACCTACTCACGCCCGAACTGCTCGAAGCGGCCGCGCTCTACCTGATCAATCGCCGTTGTCGAGAAGCGTATTTGCACGAAGTCCGGGGCGGCTTGCACGCGCTCTACTCCGCACTGGAGTTACTGGCGCGCTCCGCCACCGCCGGGCAGGGCAATACCACGATGGCAGAACGGGCGACGGCGATCGCGCGGCGCGCCATGGGCAATTACGAGCCTTTGGTCTTGAAGACCATCGAATCCTTGACCGCCGGGCACGAAACCGAGTCCGACGTCGATCTCGGCGCGCTGACCGAAGAGGCACTGCGATTTCTGCGCACGGATATCGCCAACAAGCGTCTCGAATTGCGCACTGCGATCGACGCAGGCGTGGGGGTGCGCGCCTGTCGCGAGACGGCGCGGCTGTGGATAGTCGGGCTGTTGCTGACGCGCGTGGACGACGCGCCACCGGGCGGCACACTCGGTCTCTCGGTCGCCCGTGAAAACGAGCAAGCGCGCCTGATCATTGCCTGCGGATCGAGGAGCGAAGCGAACCGGGACGCGGAGCCGGTCGGGGGAGTGGCGGACCGCGCCGATGCAGCAATTCTGAGCGCGGCGCGGCGCTGGGCGGAGAGCCTCGGTGGTCGCCTCGAATTGACGCCGCCGGGCGTCGCGGAGGATGAGGTTCGCGTCTATTATCCGCTGATCGCCACCCGCGAGCCGGAAGGATGATCGAGCGCCACGAACCGAACTCAAGCGAGACAGGGAGTCGCAGCCCGGCCCCCCTGCGCATTCTCTACATCGAGGATAACGCGCTCGTGCGTGAGATCACCTGCGAGTTGCTGGCCGGCGATGATCGTGAAGTCCTGGCCTTGGGATCGGCCGAGGAAGCCATCGTCGCCTACCGGAACGGGCATTACGATTTGGTCATCACGGACGTCAATCTGCCGGCGATGTCCGGCATGGATTTCGTGCGGCAGATTCTCAGAGACGCGCCCGGTGCGCGCGTGATCATCACGTCCGGTTATTCCTTGCGGATCGATCTTGCCTCTCTCGGCCCCCATGTGCGGGCGATCATGAAACCCTTCGATTCACCGGAGATCGAAGCCCTGTTGCGCAGCCTCTGCGGCTGAGCCGGACTCGGACGATCCCTACAGGTCTTGGCGGCGTTTGCTGCCTACCTGCCCGGTGCGCCTGGGTGTCTGCTTGCGCGGATGGAACGACGCTTTCGGGCACCGGTGAAATGGATAGGCGGCACGCTTGGCGGGCTGTTGGTCGTATTGCTGCTGTTCATGGCGCTTTTCGACTGGAACAGCCTGCGCGCACCGCTGGCGCGTGAGATTTCACGGAAAACCGGCCTCGACGCGACGATCACCGGAGACTTGATCGTCCACCCCTGGTCCTGGAACCCGAGCATGACGATCAACGGGCTACGCTTGGTCAATCCAGCCTGGAATGCTCAGACGCCCGTGTTCGCGGCGCAAGCGATCACGGTGCAGATCAACATCCCGCGACTGTTGATCGGACAGATCGTGCTGCCCCGGGTCGAGTTCGACGCGCCGAGTGTCGATCTTGACCGGCCCGCCGCGGGCAAGGCGAATTGGTTGCCGCCCACGCAGGAGCAGACGCAGCCGGGCAGCGGCGCGTCCGTTCACCTTCCGGCCGTGCGGCGACTGATCATCGCCGGCGGCCTGTTGCGCGTCGTCGACCACGTACGCAATCTCTCATTCACGGGGCAGGTCACCGCCGACGAACGCGCGCAGAATGCGGACAGCTCGGCATTTCGACTGCAGTGCACCGGCTCGATCAATCAGCGCGCTTTCAATCTGTCGGCAACGGGCGGCCCGCTCATCAACGTCGATCCGGACAAGCCGTATCAATTTGCAACAGTGCTGACTGCGGGTGACATTCATTTGCATGCCCGGGCCGAGATCACCAAACCTTTCGATCTCGGCTCGTACGTCGCGAGCTTCTCGCTCTCCGGTGCGGACCTGGCCAATGCCTACTACCTGACCAATCTTGCCCTGCCGAATACCGGCGCCTACGACGTGTCGGGAACACTGCGCCACCAGGGCGACAGTTTCAAAGTCGACGATCTGCACGGGCGCATCGGTGCGAGCGATATCGAAGGCCAAGTCGGCGTGCGACTCGGCGGCGCGCGGCCGCTGCTGACGGCGCTGTTGACTTCACGGCGTTTGAACCTCGCGGACCTTGCGCCGACCTTGGGCGTGGGCGCGCCAGTCGCCGGGCCCGCGGCGCTGACGGCGGGGGGCCCCGGATCGACCACGGCGGCACCCGACCCGGCGCCGGCCGGCACGGCCACCGGAGAGACGCTCTTGCTGCCGGACGCCGATCTGCAGGTCGATCGGGTGCGCGCGATGGATGCGGACGTACGTTACTCGGCCCGTTCGGTCCTGGCACCGAAACTACCGATGCAGGACGTGAAGTTTCACTTGACGCTCGACGCCGGGGTGCTGCGCATCGATCCGCTGTCCTTCGCACTCACGGAGGGTCAATTCAGCGGCAGCGTGCGCATCGACGCGGCGCAGACGCCACCCGAGACTCAAGTGGACATGAAGCTGCTGAACATCGATCTGGCGGAGTTCAAGTCCGCGTCGGCCGAGACGCCGCCCATGAGCGGCACGCTGCTCGGTCGAATCCGCCTACAGGGCAAAGGTGCATCGGTGCACAAGTTCGCCGCCAACTCCGCGGGCAGCATGAGTTTCGTCGTCCCGCAGGGTCAGGTCCGCGCCGCATTCGCCGAATTGACGGGCATCAACGTCGCCCGCGGCCTGGGGCTGCTCTTGACCGGCGATCAGAAGCAGACCGACCTGCGCTGTGGAGTCGCCGATTTCACGGCCGATCACGGCAACTTGCAGGCGACGACCTTCGTCATCGACACGACCAATGTACTGATCGACGGACGCGGCGGTCTCGACTTCGGTGACGAGCATTTGAATCTCTCGATCGAAGGGAACCCGAAACAACCGCGCTTCTTCAGACTGCGCTCGCCGATCAGCCTGACCGGCACGCTCGCCAAACCGTCGATCGGCATCAAACCGGAAAAGACCATCGTCCAGGCAGCCGCGGCGGTCGCGCTGGGGACCCTGCTGACGCCGGTCGCCGCGGTGCTCGCATTCGTCGATCCGGGTTTGGCGCACAATGCGGATTGCGCCGGTCTTCTCGCCCAAGCGGAGCCCAAAGCCTCTGATGCGATGCTCCGCACGAGGCCATGATTCATCGACTCCCACGAAGACCGGCAGGAAGCGACCCGCTGCTGGTGCCGTTAATGCTCGGAGCCATCTGTCTGCTGCGTGCCGCCGGCGGCTTCGCCACCGTGACTGCGCCGCTCACGGCACCACAAGTCATTCAGGTGCTCGACCAGACGGAGGACTGGTATCGGTCGTTTCATTTCGACACGCAGACGGCCGAGGAGCCCAGCGATGAGCTCGTGCTCGGTAACAATGAACGCATCGCGGGCGAAGTGCTCGCCGCCGCCTTCGCGCTCGGCAAGGCCGATGCGCAACTGCTCGCCGACAACGCCGGCAGCACCGCGACGCGCGCAGGCGGCGACACGGGTAGCTTGACCCAACTGCAGGACAACCTGACGAGCCAGGTGGAGCGGATCAAGTCGGACATCGCCGCGGAGCATACGGCGCTCGCCGGCGCGCGCGACCAGCAGCAGCGCGGCGTCCTCGCCGCAAGAATTGCCGCGCAGGAAAGCGCCCTCGCCCTGCTGAACGCGCGCAAGGCTCTGGTCACGACGGTCATCGACTCGTCGGGCGAACGCAACGGGGGCGATCTCGGGCCCGGCGCACTCGAGGCGCAGATCGACGCCATGGCCGCGAGTTTGCCGGCGCAGCCGCCCTCGGCTGCGACTACGGCGGCGAAGGCCGCCGGCGGCCAGGCGCCGCCGGCTGGAGCCACCAAAACCCCGGTCGCGACCACCGGAGGACTCGGCCTCTGGCAGGACATCACCAAGACGTTTCACCTGGTTGAGAAGCTCGCGACCATCGATGCCGCCGATCGCAGCACTGCGGCCTTGCAAGCCCAGTTCGCACAGATTCGCGATCCACTGGTCGCGCAACTGAAGGCCTTGGCGGCACGCGGCGACAGTCTGCAGACCGGACTGCAACAGGGCGATGCGCCTGCATTGACACAACTGTCCGGACAGTTCGCCGATCTGACCGGTCAATTCACGCTGCTCTCCAGCCTCCTGGAGCCCCTCGCTCGATCCGTGCTGCTGCTCGGGGAGTACCGGCGCAGCATCGCCGACTGGCGTGTCGCGACGAAGTCCGAATATCACGAAACCCTGGCCGCCGTGGGACTGCGATTCGGAATCCTCGTACTGATCGGAGTGGGCCTGCTTGGCGCGGCCGAGATCTGGAAGCGCGCCGTGCTGCGCTACGTGCCGGATGCCCGCCATCGCAAGCAATTGCTGTTGTTGCGGCGGATCCTTCTCTGGGCGCTCGTCGCCGCGCTCGTCGCACTCTCCTTCGCGAGCGAACTCGGGTCGATCGTCACTTTCGCCGGCTTGATCACGGCCGGCCTCGCCGTGGCGATGCAAAGCGTGCTCGTGTCGATCGTCGGCTACTTCTTCTTGATCGGCAAGTACGGCATCCGTGTCGGCGATCGCGTGCAAATCGGCGAGGTC
>Ga0116226_10005438_pt1 | contig 11374 bp, 16 predicted proteins | sample S1TSphfallax_FD_89692 | JGI IMG/M metagenome (GOLD analysis project Ga0116226, IMG submission 89692) | Host-associated microbial communities from peat moss isolated from Minnesota, USA - S1T2_Fa - Sphagnum fallax MG | ecosystem: Host-associated > Plants > Peat moss > Unclassified | place: USA... | reverse complement strand
TGAGTTGTTTTTTATCACACCAAAAGGCAATGGTCTTATTTTAATTGAGTTCCAATCCAAATATTCCAAGGAACTCACTCAAAATGTCCACCACCTTGTGCAGATTCTCTTAGTACTGTGAATGTTGTGTCGTTTACATATTGGGAAAGGGTTTGTTGGCTTCTTGATTTTAGAAGCCAAATCCTTTTTACATTACTTAATTTCATAACTTCCTTAAACATAAGGTTAAATATCTTTCCAACAATAAAAAAGAGATAGGGTGCCAAGGGGCAACCTTGCTTAACTCCCTTATGTATTTGAAGGATGATGTGATGTTTCCATTGAAGCATATTGGTACCTTTGCCTTTTATATCAACAAGTTGATTAGGTTAAAGAACTCACTTGTCATGCTTAATTTCTTCATGGCCTTAAACAAAAAAACACCCAACTAACCTTATCATAAGCCTTAGCAAAGTCTACCTTGAAAAACACTAGGGGTTGGGTAGATTTCTTAGCCCAATCAATGGTTTCATGGACTAAAAACACATTGTCCAAAATGAACCACACAATACAAAGGCTATTCGATTGCACCCAATGATCTCCATCAATTGAGGTTACAATTTTAGTTGCAAGGATTTGGTGAAGATTTTATAAGCTACATTGAGTGACAAAAAATTTCTAAAGTTCACTAATTTTTTTTGTCCCTAGATTTGAAATTTAGGGTAATCATGAACCAAAGTTGATCCCATTTGGCAACTTTTGTTTTTCCATTGCTACAAAATAACATCTTATGGAATTTTTTGCTAATTAGGTACCACAATCATATGTAAAATTTGAGAAGGATTCCATCTAGGCCTAGGTCCTTTTCCTTGGCCAACAATTTTTATGTTATTTCAATATCTACTTATGTGATAGGTGCAACTAGTACTTCCATACATTTAGTGAACTTTGCACCCAAGATTGAACATAACAAGTTCGTCCTTGATTCCTTGATTTCATGTGTTTTCACCAATGCCTTGTATATTTTATTGTAAAACTTCATGCACATTCAATCCAAAGCTTTCTATTCAACAATCATTTGTCCCTTTTCATTTTTTAACATAGTGATCAAATATTTTTTGGGTTTTCCCTAATTAAAAAAAATCTTGTGACATATTTTTTTTTGATTTTCCATTTGATTCATACTTAGATCCTAAAACTAACTGCTTTGACTTTTTCAACCCTATCCAATTTCCTCCAAATAAGTGCAATTTTCTATTGAACGTTAAGGTTTCATGACAACTTACCTTGTTATGGAAATATTTTCCTTCACTTCCCATGCTAAATTTAATACCTCATTGTTTCCTTGAACCCCCACAAGTCATAAACTAATAGTGGCTTGTTTAAAGTTGTGTGCCTAACTAGGGTCAACAAAATTACCCTTAGTTTTCATCTTGAATACGTGTATATTATTATTTTTGTCTATATCTTCAAGAGGGAAAACACTACTAAAAGGTGCTAAACTTAAATTCTTATATGCCATGACCTTTACATTTATATCTCTCCTCCCATTCAAATCTTTGAAGGGACCTAATTTGTGATTAATATTAAAGGCAAAACATGACTAGAAGCAAAACTATATTTTGCAACTTTTTAATGCAATTAAAGGTGTCATATGCAACTAAAAAATAGTTTCATAAGAAAAGTTACAAAATATAGTTGCATAGGGGATAGTTGGACTTCTTGTACAAAATTCTCCTTTTCCTCTTCTACCATTCCAATATCCCACAAAATGTTGTGCACAATGTATTAGCATGGCATGTAAACCTTTGTCCCTTGTTCCAATTAGGTAAACTTCCAAGGGAGTTGGATGTGATTATGACTCCTTGTCACTGATTTATTTCATAGCCTAGGGAACCCATAGGCAATTCACTTGGGATCCAATTCTTGGTTTTTTTATTATTTAATTCATGCGAAGGGGTAGGTGTTACTATTGAATACTCATTAACACATTCTTTTGGTGCATGTGGGGGGAGTTGTGTTCTTCTCACTAATAGTTCTTTGATCAATGCCCAAATGTTCCATTGTTAAACTTTGGTTTCTCACATGTTTGCCCAAGTAGTCAAATCTTTATTGCATTTTAAGTTTGGGATTGCTTCAATCATAGTTTCTTCTCCCAAGCTACATCATCCTCTAATTCATTTTTTGAAATTTCCATCTATGTTGTGTTTCGTTTATTTTCTTCCATCATCTTAAGTGACAACACCATTGGAATTAGTTATTTCAATAGGTTATTAAGGTTGCAGCCACATTTTCTTTTATTTGGGGCATTACCTTGTTTAAACAACCACACCCATTGATTTTTACAATGGGGATTCATTTGAAAAGTTGAAATGACCAATCTCTTGCCTATTTTTTTTGTTAACAATTTGTGGGCTATGCTTGCTTGCAATCACCTTATGTGTAAGGAATGCAAGCTTGCAATGCCAACTCCCTTTCTTTTGGTTAAAGTGAAAACATCATTCCCCACCTTGTTAATCAGGGTAGTTTGGTTCATGGATTGTTCACTTATTTTGTCTTTAACATCCTTTTGAGTGGAATCCTTTAAGTTGTCACACCTACTATTTAATGTGATAAAGTGGCATCAGTATGTTAAAATTGGGCAATTTTTCATTAGACGAAATAAATTGTTGCAAAAATGGCAACAAATGCGATACCTTTTGTAATTGATTTGAATTGGAAATAAAATAATTTTGTTCCACATGATGTACATATGCACCAACCATCCTTTCTCTAAGTCCATCACATTATAAAAGTGCATATTTCATCTAAATTCATTGTTTGCATCAACCCCAAAAACCCTACCAATCTAATTCACCATCTTCATCGTCAAGGTCTTGGTTTGATAAGTAGCATCCATCAAAATGTGATCCAAACCAAAAACTTGAACCTAATTGACATATTAACATTGAAAAATGGAACCCACTTTTGGTAGATAATAATCCCCATGGTGTTTTTTGAAGAATAAATGTAAAAATATATTTAATAACTACAAAATTGAAGCTATCAAGTAATAGAAACCATGATCTATTTCAAATTTGAAATGGTTCACCTCAACCTTAATTTTTTAACAAGAAAGGCCACCCAATCCATGATATGCGAAGCGCTTCCAACTCCTTAGAGGACTCAAATGTGAGTCCAAATTGAAAATAACGGAAGAGTAAGGAGTCGGGGCACGTTCCCTGGTTCACAACACTTTGGAGGGGTAGAGGGGTGTGTTGGAGCTTTGGGATGGGATTAAGAAGAATTGACAAGCTTCAACTACTTACACGAACCTTCACAAAACCAACACAAGGTGGTTATTGCATAGTTGGAGCACTTTTGGTGTTAGGATGAACCACGGGCAATTCGGATTCATAAGACTCACCATGGCTTGGACTTGGGGGAAGCCACCATCTTCCTCCTTATAGTATATTCTGTGCCTCTCCACGAGGCCCACATCCAAATGGCATTTTGTCTCAGGACTCCCAAGTGAGAGTCTCGAAATCGCCAAAGTTGGGACTCTTGCAACTTTGGGGGCCCATAACTTTGCATGCAGGTCTCAGATTGAGATGAGGTCTGAAGAAAAGCTGTAGCTCTCGTCGAGAGCTTTTTAAAAATATATTGCACGCCACCTAAACATAAGTAAATTGGGTCGATTCTTGACTTTTAATGGTCGGGAGTCAAAATGCCAATTTGACTCCCGACCTTTCTTTTGGCCATAACTTATGTTTCAGATGTCCAAATGGGTGATGCAAGCCCATTTTAGACATCTATGCTTTAATAAATTTCCAATGATATAAGGAACTCCTCAATCCTTGGGTTTTGACCCCTTCAATCGCTTTCTGAACATTCAGGAGTCCACCGGGATTCGAACTCCCAATGTGGGAGTTCCCTTGGAAGTGTGAGGGTCTATTCCCTCACACTCTCTTGCACTCCCGGGAGCATGCGGCATGACTCCTAGGCTTCCTTTTTAGCTCACAACCTTGCAACCCATTGCCTTGGTCGCGAGCCCAGGGCTAGGGTTATGACAATATGGTTTTACAAAACTTTGTTTTTGATGAAATTTACGATAACCATGTGTTGGGAATTCAAGCCAAACCCTTGCTTTAGCAAATTTCTCCCCAACATGGAGTTAGGTAATTAATGTCACAACATATTTCATTAGTAGCCCTTGTGATTGCAAAACATGTGTTCCACTAATTTTTCCTTTGCTTCATATAAAAGGAAAGTTCCATTTCCTTATGTGTTTAATTATCTTTTCTATCTTGAACATTTTTTCCATGTGAATGTTTGGATTCTATAAAACCTTGGGCCTAATTCCGTTTCCTTAAATATGGACTTGGGGCATAACTTTAAAAACTTCTTTAAAAGACAAAGTCATCGTGAAACTAGAACCAAATAAAAAGGACCACCTATTAGCCTTGGGAAGGAGGGAAAAAAAGGAAAACCTAAAACCTTCCAAACTTAACGAAACCTAACAACCAAAACCTTGAAACCCTTCATGTCAACTTCACACAAGCAATGGGGGAAGTGTCAATTCATAATAAGGACAATGAGTTTAATTAAAGGTTTAACATAAGAAAGTTAGAAGAATGATGGATTACCATAAGTCCAAATCATTTTCAAGGCATTTCCCAGTGTTGGAGCCACACTTAAAAAAATAAAAATCATTGTCTACTCATTTGTTCTATTATTCCCAAAAATAATTTAATGGTATTATATATTTATTACATGTTAAAAATTCCAAACTCTCAAAAATTCATAAGGCAAGGAATTATTAATAGTTATTTGCCAAACCTAATCAAAGACTTTGTGGTAGTTTAAGTTTGAAAATTATATAAATATAATTATGATGTCACGCTTGTTGAGATTAGTTTTAAAAATTCCTTCTCCAATTTTAATTTTTTCATGTAAACATTATTTGAACCACCTTTGAATGCAACTTGAAGCCTTGAATTTGAATTTTCAAGCCTTGAAAACTAGATTGCATTGTCTTGTTTGAAATTAAATTAAAATTTCATAGTTGATCTCTCTTGACATTTTAGGTAAGTCACTAACATAAGATATATAGATACTTCAAATAAAAGAAAAAGGAAATGCAAATCACTATTGGATGGGCTTGGGTTTTCAACTTGAATCAAGGTCAAGGAACCCAATACATTGGCTTTCAATAAAGGAAGACCCATCACAAAACTTGCCTTGCTTTGAAAAAATCCAATCTAATGGGTGTCATGACCATATGTGTGTTAGTTATAGCGTATACTGTGCTATGGTAGTGAGTAGTGCCTACTTAAGGTTTCCAAGTTTAGGGTTAGAGGAGGATGGCTCTTTTGGTACGACCCACCCTCATGTTGTGAGTGGGGATATAGTGTGAAAGAGGGCTCAAAAAACATAGTTCTTTGAATTTAGCCTAAAGTGTTGGGAGTAATTGGAGTTAGTGGAGTTCCGAGCTCTGGTGTCCTGTTGACATTGGCCTGAATTCTCTGAGTGGAGTGGGCTTGGCTTGACTATATGTGTTTGCATCATGAGTTTTATGATATTAGATCTTTCTCGTGACATTTTCACTCAAAGAATTATGTTTTTTGGGAGTAGCTAAACCGTGGGGGTTTTGTGATCTCTCTCTTTGTGGTTGTGTGGCCGAATTGGGAGTGGATGGTGTGGAAAGGAGCGCCTTGGCGAGAGCTTTCCAATGCACCAAAGAACGTTGGATTTCGTTGAGCGAATCAAAAGTTATGATCATTTGAAGTTGTCGGTTTAGGGTTTAACGGTTTTTGGTGACGGTTTTCCAACGACGTCAATTTTTCAAATAAGCGAAAAATTCCTTGAATAAAACTGCTGAAAATTGGTAAGAGTGTAGGCAGAGAGCCGATCTACAATTTGGTCAAGACAGATTATATTTTCATAAAGCGCTTCATGTGTTACGTTAATTTTTGTGGTGATGGTTTTTTCTGATTTGTGCATACCTAGTGTGGAAGCGTTGCCAGATTTTTAGCTGAATAACTAGGGAAGATTAGGTGCTACAACTTTGTGGAGATGTTGTTTGAAGGCTAAATTGCATCTAGGAATTGTTTGGGATTTTTTGGTGGAGCCAATTGGGAGTATTAACCTTCGAAAGATCTCGAGTTTACATAGATTTGCACCCAGGTTTTTTTTAGCAATTTTTCGTAGGTCGTAGTTCGGCACATAGACCTTCTTTTCAGTTGAGTTTTGGAAGGAAGGAAGATTTGGTTGTCCTCTACATTTTGGTCTAAACATATTGGCATTTGGTGTAGGAACGGTGGAGATATGGTTGTTTGAGTGTTCGTAGCTCGATTTCGCAACTTTTGGTTATGGCAAATTAGGGATTTCGTTGGAAATTGAGCTTCTGGTTAATGGGGAGCGCATTTTCAACTTGTTGTGATGGGCCGTTTGGACAAGTTGAGCTGCTACTCAACTATGTGGTTGAGTTGAATATTCGTTTTTGGTAGCAAAGTGGGGTGAAGCGGGTAGATTCGAGGCAGAATAAAGAGTAAGCGAGCAAGCACACAAGCTTGCTTGCCAGGCGCGTACCTTGGAGATCTAGCAAGGTTGTCACTCAGATCATGTGAGGTTGCCTATACCCATAGATTACAATATATATTTTAGGGTTAGTGCGGGCACAAGGTTGACGATACTTGGCGGTGATTCAATTTGGGTACCGAGTTTGGTGATTGGGTCATCACGAAGCAGTTTGGTGGTCTTGTGGGGGATTGTGATGCAAATGGTGGAGTTACACGTAGTGGGTTGAGGTATCGGCTACCTTCACCCACATCATCGGTTATTGAAGAGGACGAGGTTATTGTGAATAACAAGTCTTCCATATTACCGTCCAGTATTGTGGCCCCATTGATTTAGGATATGGACGAGGGTTTTGGGGCCATGAAGGGCCCTCGATGTTACTCGGGTGCAATGGGCACCATCGAATTTGAAAACTTTATTTAGCAGTTTGATTCTTGGTGCGATATGCAGATGTTACGTAAAGCTAGATTGTTTTCATTCTTCTTGGCATGGAAGGGATTGTTTCAGCACTTGGAAGGTCTTCCGATGGATGATTATCATGAGTTTTAGAGAGATCATGCTACTGAGATTGAGGAGTGGAGGCACCATTGGTCTCCATCCTATGTATCTATTACTCACGGTGGTGTTACTAGTGGTGGTACTACTACACCGTCTATTCCTAGTACGAACACACGGGTTGTTCCCCCACCTTCGTTTAACCCTGTCACGAAGTTTTTTTTGAGGTTGAAGAAGAATTACCAAGGGGTGAAAACGAAGAAGTTAAGGAGTCTTTAGGATTTTGAGCAGAAGATTATTGAGAGTCTTCGCAAGGTATACACTCGTATGAAACGATTGATTGCAGTTACCTAGGGGGTGATGGAGGCTTAAACAACCCAGTTTTGGTATGGGATTCTCGACAAGGAGCTACAACGAAGAATACGTGATGTGACTTTCATGAATGATGATTCTCCCACATTGGCCCATGTGTTTGCTTAATGTCGCAACCCCACTTTTGGAAGAGTGTGAGGATGACACTCACATTCCCGAAATGGGGACTTCGGAGTCCCCCGGGACTCCCAAAACTTCAGAGTTTGATTGCAGGGGTCAGAACGCCTTGCCTTTAAGCGTTCTTCATGTCATTGGAAAGATATTGAAGTGTAGATGTCGAAAATGGCCTTGCATGAGCCATTTGGACATCTTCAGCATAAGTTATGGCAAAAAGAAGGGCCGGGAGTCAAACTAACAGTTTGACTCTTGACCACTAAAAGTTGGGAATCAACCCGACCCCGGTGTGTGCAGATGGAATGCAACACACCGTTGGAAAGCTCTTAAGAAGTGCTACAGGTTTACTTTAGACCTCATCCCAATCCGAGGTTTAAGCAAAGAGTTATGAACTCACAAAGTCCTAGGAGTCCAAATCGGGACAGTTTCGGGACTCCTCCTAAGGAGTCTCGAGACAAAAAGCCATTTGGATGTGGGTGTCGTGGAGTAACGCAAAGTATACTATATGGGGGAAGGTGGTGGCTTCCCCTGAGTTCAGGCCGAGGTGAATCTTGTGAGTCTAGAGTTGCCCATGGCTTGTCTTAGCACCAAGGGTGCTCCAAAATGCGAACTAACCAACTTGTTGGTTGGTTTGATGCAGGTTCGAGTGAGTAATTAAAGCTTGTCCCTCTTCCTAGTTTTGCCTCGGAGCTCTAGCACGCCCCTCTACCCCTTTTAGTGTTGAGAGCTGGGAGCGTGCCCTCAAGTCCCTACAATTCCATTATTTTAGAAACCAAGGCCCACCTTGGGCCTAACTTGGGAGTGCATCAATAAGCTTGGCGTGAGGCTTTTGTGCATGTGGAGAAGGAGGAGTTTCCATGACGGACTCCTATTTCTGGTCATGTTAGGTTGTCTCCATTGGATACTGCACCCATTGTGTGGGAGTATCCCTTCGAGGGTATTTGCGTGTTGGATTTATTTGGTGGGATCAGCACCGGTTTGGTAGCATGCTTCAAGCGGGTATTCCAGTTTGGAAGTACCTTTACGTGGAAAGGGATGACATTGCGATGAGGGTTTCATCATGCCATCTTGCATTATTGATGCAGCAATACCGTGAATTATTGCCGAGGTTGGCTATTCGAGGATATCAGTGGGCTTTGCCATTACACATTACATTGTTGGGGGTGCAGGACCTTGTGAGAGTTGGTCCTATTGATTTGGTGATTGTTGGATGGCCATGCCAGGGTCATACTTGGGTTGGTCGTGGGGAGGGATTACGTGGCCCTTGATCTTGTATGTTTTCAGAGATGTTGCGGGTGTTACACCATCTTCAGACACATCAGGCATGTGCTCGCGCATACATTCTAAAGAATGTACCTTTGTTGGGTGATACTAGGTCTCATGTGATGGTGAATGTACATGAGATTCAGTCTTGGATTGGACCAGTAGTTTTATTGGATGTAGCGAAGGTTGGCTCGTGTGCTCATTGTCCACGATTGTGGTGGTCAAACTTGGTGCCGAGGGAGGTGTTGAAACGGGCATATGAGATAGTGGCGTGATCTTCTCACCTCATAGTGGATAATATCTTGGATATTCGACAATGTTCTCAGGTGGTGAAAGTTCTCAATAGGTCACCCATGGTAGTGGTGAACCGAATGGGATAGCCTAGGATGGCGTTACCCACATTTGTGAGTTTTCCAGTGTCACATGCCTATAGGGAGGGTGGTCTCGGGCTTGTATGGGATACTTGTTCGCAATAGTTGGTGGAACCCAACGCCGATGAGAGAGAGCGTGTGATGGGGTTTCCTATAGGAGTGACATTGGTCCCTTCTATTTTCGAGGCTTCACGTCGACAAGTGTTGGGTTAGGCTATGGACTTGAACTGTTTGACTTGGATTGTTAGCCTTGGTATGGTTGAGCAACATCGGCTCAATGCCACATTTATAGTAATTACACCTCTTGTGAGCTCGTTGCTCACCGTGACGGTAGAGGCATCGACTGGGCGCGAGGAGAGTTGTACTTTTCATCCTTGGAGTACATGGGATGTGTTGGGAGAGCATGTGGAGGTTGTGGCCCATGCTGTTGGAGGAGTTTGTTGCTCCAATGGTGTTCCATTAGGTGACATGGAGGAGCATGTGGCTTCTCCCAAGGTTCCTACGTAGCAACCCATGGTGTCGTCCTTTTCCTCTAGTGTGTCTACCAAAGAGACTTGGGAGCCTTTGATGGGGCCCAAGCTAACATGAGGAAAAAAAGGACGGTTGACGCAATTCCTAAGAATGTACAGGAGTTATTTTGCCTTTAGTATGAAGGAGTTGGGTGTTTTTATTGGACCTGGTATACGGATTGAGTTGGTTAATGACACGCCAATCTTCCAACGTCCCTATAAATACAGTGAGATGGAGAGGGACTTGATTCGAAGTCGGACGTTGGATCTATTGGAGGCTGGATTAGTGGAGTTGTCACATGGTGAGTATGCATCAGCCACTATCATGCTTGTTAAAAATGATGTACATGGCAACTACATGAATAGGCGAATGTGTGGAGACTACCGTTCTATCAATCGACAGACTATGTCCAATAAGTATGCCATGCTTACACTTGAGAAGATCTTTGATGTTGTGGGACATGTGAGGGTCTTCAGTGCATTTGATCTTCGAGCAAGGTACCATCACTTGCCAATTCGAGAGGAGGACAAGGCCAAGACTACATTTTGGGGCGTCAACTTTCATGGCAAGGATTGTTTGTATTAGTGGAAGTTCTTACCCTTTGGGTTGAAGAACGTTCCTGCCGAGTTTCAACGTGTGATGGATAGGATCTTAGCAAGGTTGGATTTTGTCCGGTGTTATATTGATGATATTGTGGTGTATAATGATATCGTGGAGGAGCACCATATTCATCTACAAATTGTGTTTGAGCGGTTAAAGGTTCATGGTTTACGTTTACATCTTAGGAAGTGTAAGTTCTTCCAAGAGAGTGTGGAGTATCTGGGTCATGTGATCTACCTAGGTGGTTTGGGAGTGCAACAAACCAAGGTGGAGGCTATTGCACGTATTCCGCATCCCATGGATGTGAGTAGGGTTCGCACTTTCATGGGATTGGCGAACTACTACCGCATGTATGTCAAAGGCTTTAGTGCGATGGCAAAGCCTTTGAACATGTTGTTGAAGTTGGATCAGGAGTGGCAATGGGGCGACGAGGAGGAGTGAACTTTTGTGGAACTCAAGGCCAGGTTGGTTGCGGCTCCCATCTTGAGGAGACCTATTATGGGGTGTCAACTTTCACGTTGATTGGAGTATGTTGGGACTTGGAGCGATGTTGACACAATGTGATGATGAAAGGAAAGAGTTTGTGGTGGCCTATGTGAGTTGTTCCAACAATGCAATGGAGTCATGCTATAGTTCATACAAAGGAAGGTGTTTGGCAACGGTGTGGGCTGTTGCACACTTCAGGTGTTACTTGTTTGGCACACATTTTACCCTTGTCACTGATCACCAGTCGCTCAAGTGGTTGATGGAGTTCGATAAGCTTACATGAGAGCTTGCACGGTGGGCTTTTATCTTATAGGAGTATGACTTCCAGGTGGTGCATAGACTTGGAGTTGCAAACCTTGATGCTGATGGGTTGAGTCGGAACCCATGCACTGGCCAGGAGGATAATACTGGAGCTAGATGGCATGGCGAGGTTGATGAGGAGATGGTGCCAGGTTGGCATGCATCGGCCCTTTTGTGTTTGTTGGGTGTGGACTCTAGTATGGAGGGCCACATGACATCTTATTCTAGTCAAAGGGTAGATGGCCAATTTTCAAATGTTGAGGTTGGGGATGGTAGCACCAGTCACCATGATGTTCATGATGATACATTGGTGTTGGAGTTTTTAC
>Ga0116226_10005437_pt1 | contig 11375 bp, 9 predicted proteins | sample S1TSphfallax_FD_89692 | JGI IMG/M metagenome (GOLD analysis project Ga0116226, IMG submission 89692) | Host-associated microbial communities from peat moss isolated from Minnesota, USA - S1T2_Fa - Sphagnum fallax MG | ecosystem: Host-associated > Plants > Peat moss > Unclassified | place: USA... | reverse complement strand
AAGGACGCGACGCCGATCGATTATCCCAAGCCCGACGGCAAGCTCACCTTCGACCGGCTTTCCTCCGTGTTCATCTCGAACACCAACCATGAGGAAAACCAGCCCGCGCATCTCACACTGCTCGACCCGTCGGTGGCGATTACCGTGAATTACAGCGAATATCGCAGCCCGGAGACGCGCTATTGTCCGGCCGGGGTGTACGAGATTGTCGGTGAGGAGAGCGGCAAGCCGCAATTGCAGATCAACGCGCAGAATTGCGTGCATTGCAAAACCTGCGACATCAAGGACCCGACGCAGAATATCAACTGGGTGGTGCCGGAGGGCGCCGGCGGGCCGAATTATCCCGGCGGGATGTAGGGCGGCGAAGCCATAATGACAGTGAAAATCGGGATTGCCGGGATTTCCGGCCGGATGGGGCAGATGCTGACCGAGGAGGTGGTTGCCGCCGGCGCCACGCTGGTCGGCGGGGTGTGCCGGCCGGGCGAGGATGCCAAGGGGGCGAAGGTCTTCAAGGATATCGAAGCTTTGGCTGACGCTTGCGACCTGGTGATCGATTTCACCCATGCCAGCACGGTGCGCGGCCATGCCACGGCGCTGGCCGAAGCCGGGACAGGCTGGGTGCTGGGCACCACCGGGCTCGGGCCCGAGGATGAGGCGGCGATTGCGCAGGCCGCGGGCAAAATTCCGGTCATCGCGGCGCCGAATTTCTCGCCTGGGGTTAATTTGATGTTTGCGCTGGCCGAACGGCTGGGCGCGGCGCTGCCGGCCGCCAGCTATGATGCCGAAATTCTGGAGATGCACCATCGGCAGAAGGTGGATGCGCCATCCGGTACGGCGCTTGGCATCGGCCGGGCCGTGGCGCGGGGGCGCAATGTGGCGCTAGAGGCCGTGAAGGTTTCGGGCCGCGACGGCGAGACCGGCGCCCGCAAGGATGGCGAGATCGGCTTTGCCGCGCTGCGCGGCGGCCAGATTGTCGGCAGCCACACGGTTTCCTTTACCGCCGCCAATGAACAGATTTCGCTCACCCACCATGCGTTCGACCGCAGGAATTTTGCCGCCGGCGCGGTCCGCGCCGCTTTATGGCTGCAGGGCCGGCCGCCTGGCCTGTACGGCATGAAGGATGTTTTAGGTCTGTAGCTGTAACCCAACCGGACTTGACCGGTTGCCCCAATTCCGTCATCCCACTGCGCCAAATTGCGAAGTTTACGGCCAATTTTAAGGATCATTTGATGCGCGACAAAGGTGAGTTTCTGTTCACGTCGGAATCGGTTTCCGAAGGCCATCCGGACAAGGTGGCGGACCGGATTTCGGATACCGTGGTGGACGCCTATCTCGGCGCCGACCCGTTCGCCCGCGTGGCCTGCGAAACCCTGGTTACCACCAACCGCATCGTTCTGGCCGGCGAGACCCGCGGCCCGGACAGTATTACCGCCGAACACCTGGCGGATCTGGCGCGCGAAGCGGTCAAGGATATCGGCTATGATCAGGCCGGGTTCTCCTGGCGCAATGCCGAAATCGACGTGTTTCTGCACGCGCAATCGGCCGATATCGCGGTCGGTGTCGATGCCGCCGGCAACAAGGATGAGGGGGCGGGCGATCAGGGCATCATGTTCGGCTATGCCTGCACCGAAACCGACGCCTTGATGCCGGCGCCGATCTACTATTCGCATCTGATCCTGCGGCGGATTTCCGAGCTGCGCCGCGCCGGCGACGCCCAGGCCGCCGGGCTGCAGCCGGACGCCAAAAGCCAGGTGACGCTGAAATATGTCGACGGCAAGCCGGTGGGGGCCACCTCGGTCGTACTCTCGATCCAGCATGATGAGGGGATGAGCCAGGCGGCGATCCGCGAGAAAATCCGCCCCATCATCGCCGGCGCCTTGCCGGCCGGCTGGATGCCGCCGGAGGATGAGCTCTACGTCAACCCGACCGGCAATTTCGTCATTGGCGGGCCGGATGGCGATTGCGGCCTGACCGGGCGGAAGATTATCGTTGATACCTATGGCGGCGCCGCGCCGCATGGCGGCGGGGCGTTTTCCGGCAAGGACCCGACGAAGGTGGATCGCTCGGCGGCCTATGTCTGCCGGTACCTCGCCAAAAACGTCGTCGCGGCGGGGCTGGCGGAGCGCTGCACGCTGCAGCTTAGCTACGCCATCGGCGTCAGCCAGCCGCTCTCGCTCTATGTCGAGACGCACGGCACCGGTCATGATGTCGATGAGGAGAAGCTTGGGCGGACGCTGCGGGAGCTGGTCAACCTCACCCCGCGCGGGATTCGCGAGCATTTGCGGCTCAACCGGCCGATCTACGCCGTGACCTCGGCGTTTGGGCATTTCGGCCGCACGCCGGATGCGGGGCTTGATACCTTCACCTGGGAACAAACCGATCTGGTCGATGCGCTGAAATCCGCGTTTGGACGTTAGAGGTTGTTTCAGAAATCGCTCTGGTAAGTCAGGGCGGGCCGCCAGAGCAGACTTGTGAAGCAAGCGCTTAAGCCGCCGCCGGATCGCCTCTACGGCCGGGTCAAGGGCAAGGCGCTGCGGCCGCGCCAGGAATGGCTGCTCAAGCATTTTCTGCCGCGGTTAAGCTGGCCGGAAAATCCGTTTGCCAATGCGCCAGGCGAGATTTGGCTGGAGGTTGGGTTTGGCGGCGGCGAGCATGCTTATGCGCTCAGCCTGGCCAATCCGGGCGTTGGCATTATCGCGGCCGAAGTGTTCGAGACGGGGATTTGCTCGCTGCTGTCGAAGCTGGCGCCGGAGGCGGAAATCGATCCGGCGCCGCCGGCGAATTTGCGGCTGTTTGCCGATGATGCGCGGCAATTGATCCGGGAGATGGCCGCCGGCAGCCTGGCGAAATTGTTTCTGATGTTTCCGGACCCCTGGCCGAAGGCGCGGCATGCGAAACGGCGCTTTGTGCATCCGGAAGTATTGGCGGAGGTCGCACGGGTTTTGGCGCCAGGCGGGGAGTGGCGGATTGCCTCCGATGATCCGACCTATCAAGGCTGGACCGATGAGGTTCTGGCGGCGCAGTCGCAATTCACCATCGCCGCGCGCGGGCAATTGCGCCCGGAAGGCTGGCCGCCGACCCGGTATGAGGCCAAAGCCATCAGCGCCGGGCGGCAGCCGGTTTATTGGTCGTTGCAACGGAATTAGGTGAGTAAGTGGGATGGCGGGCAGCGGGTGGTTTGAATTCGCGGCGTTTGGCGGGTGTTGGCCGGATGCTCCCCGTCCGCTTTTGAATAGGCATTGGCAACGGCCGCAGCTTCCGTCAAGGTTTTAAGGAAATCAGCCTCAAAATACTGCTGAAATATGGTACCTTTGGTTTACAACTCTAACCCCATGTTCCGACCATTTTTGATACAAAATACCTAATTCTGTAACACCCCTCTTCTCGCTAGGCCTGGGCCTGGACCTGAACTCGCAGCCATGGTGATCTTAAGCCCGGATGATCTCAATACTTGCAATTTCTGGCTATCGGTCTCTGCGCGATATTCGAATTGGGCTGGATAAGCTAAACGTGGTGACTGGCGCAAACGGCAGCGGGAAATCAAGTTTGTACCGCGCACTTCGATTACTGGCGGATATCGCCCAGGGCCGCATCATTCAATCGCTAGCAATCGAAGGTGGTTTGCAGTCGACATTATGGGCGGGACCGGAGGAATTTTCGCGAGGAATGAAGGAGGGCAGACAGCCCATACAAGGCGTTTTGAGAAGAAGTCCCATTAGCCTGAAGCTCGGATTTTCAGGTGAGCAATACGGCTACGCCATAGATTTGGGACTGCCTCCTCCGGTCCCTGCATCGGCATTTTCCGGCGACCCAGAAATCAAGATTGAGAATCTTTGGACAGGAACCGTCTTGAGAAAAACCAACCTTTTCGCGGAGCGCGTCGGACCATCTGTGCGGGTGCGGGACGAAAAGGGCAAGTGGAAACAAGTATTCGAAACTCTCGCCGGATTCGACAGCATGTTAACGCATTGTAGTGATCCGCGCGATGCGCCAGAGTTGCTGACTCTCCGGGAAAGAATGCGGGGTTGGCGATTCTACGATCACTTTCGGACCGACGGCGATGCGCCGGCGAGACGCCGCCAAATTGGCACTTACACCCCGGTCCTCTCAAGTGATGGCGCGGATTTTCCGGCGGCAGTTCAGACAATCCTAGAGATTGGCGACGAAGAAGGATTTGCCGAAGCCGTATCAGACGCATTCCCCGGATCAAAGGTCAGTGTATCGTTTGCAGACGGATATTTCGAGGTAGTGATGTCCCAGCATGGCTTGCTGCGACCGCTAAGAACTTCAGAACTTTCAGATGGAACGCTACGATACCTGCTTCTCATAACGGCTCTACTTTCGCCCAGGCCGCCAGAGATAATGATTCTAAATGAGCCAGAAGCGAGCTTGCATCCTGACCTATTATCGCCTCTCGCTAGATTGATAGCGCGCGCTTCCAGGCGATCCCAAACCATCGTAGTTTCCCATGCAGACAATCTCGTTCTTGATTTGACGGGGGAAGCAGCAAAGCAAATTATACTTCGAAAAAGGCTTGGGGAGACTGTTATCGAGGACGAGGAGGAATTGCCCGCGTGGCAATGGCCTGCACGATGACGAAATTTCGTCGTGAATATGAAAATCTGTTACACTATATCCAATTCCGTATCACGTTTATTCTCTTTATGGTCCGCGTAGGCCCAGACAGTTTCCCCATGGGTCTCTCACCTGGCACATGCGCTGGCCAGATTCGATGGCTAGAGGACCTCGGTATATGGTTGCTCCAAGATCAAGAAAGTGTTGAAGCGAATATGCAAAGTTAGGAGTAGCCCAATAGACAATGGAGCCACCGCAGCTCGAACCTGATTTGTCGTCGGAGCCGACTATCTCGATCAATATCCCGCGGTATTCAAGGCACTCAAAGTCTTCTGGTGCGAGTTTTATTCGCTTTGCCTCGGGAAAGGCCCTTTGATACCACTCGATCCCTGTAAGCGGGTCCGGGACGTAGATCATTACGGCTGAAATCAGGGGCTGCAATCGACACCTTCGACCCGTTAAAGCGTCATTTGTTTCAGAATTACCCATTCTGTAACAGATTCTGAAAGAATTCTATCCCAAATTTTCGACTGCTGAAATGTCTGTTTTCATGACACGCTTAGCTGGCGATCTATGATCCGATTTGCCGCGAAGCGGTCACAACGGAGGCAGGGAAACGATTCGTGAAACCGATCATCGGTGGGTTACGCGCTTCGCGCTAACCCACCCTACGCCGCTGGCGATTATCTCGCCTGGGATAGATTGGGCATGAAGGCCAGCCATTGGGCAAAGGGCCGAGGCGATCCCGGCAATCAGCAAGGAAGCGAGGCGCGAGCAATCTCGCATCTTACCGGGCGCCGGATGGACATTGACGGGCAGCAAGGAGCCCAACGTTCTTGTAGGTTATGGGGACCTTTCTGTCGCCATCATCCGTATTGATCGTAGCCTGACCGCTAAAAGTGGCCGGAATGTAGCCATTAGCCAAAGGAACATCGGCCCGCTGCACTGGGCCATAGAGCTCTAGCAAGACAAAGCCGGCTAGTTCCTTTGGGCTGCTTTTATCGAACCATGTTATTCCCTCGCTGCCCTCACCATCCAACTCGCCATCAGGGCTGGCGCTATTGCCAGCTGTTATCCGCCATCCGTACGGGATGTGACAAACAGCGAGGAACTCTACACCCCAGGTTGAGATCGAAAACTTCTCGATACTGCCGCCTTGCGCCAGTGGGATGTTGCGGATGGAGGCGAGATAGGTTGTCGGGTTATCGGCTGGGAACGAAAACGTAGCCAGCACCAACGGAAGCAGGAGAGCTTTCATACCCAGATTATAATGCGGCGGTTGCGAGGCCGCAATGAGAGTTGCAATCTTAACCTCATTGCCCTGATGAAAGTTTGCTATACCAAACGAGGCAGAAAAGTTCATTGTAGCAACGGCCTGGTTTGTTGGCCGTTATAAATGATTGGTTGGCGCATGCGAAACTTGTGGCGGGGAATTGATCGACATGATTAGCTTTAAAATCAACCGTGCCGGAGCGGAAATCGATATCGCAGTCGATAACGACGGGGTGTATAGCCAGATATCCTCCAAATCGATCTCGGCGCGCGGCGTTAATCGATATGGGCGGTCGCTAGCGGACATGCCTCGTGCGCATCCGTTGCAAAAACGCTTCATTGTCGAAGGGGACGGGCGCACCCGACTCTTCGCCAGCGATCAGCGCATCCTGCAAGACCTTCACCTTCGCTTCGTGTTCCTCAAGTAGCCTTAGACCCGCTCGCACGACCTCGCTGGCGGAACCGAATCGACCCGCCCGAACCTGCTCGTCGATGAAGTTTGAAAAGTGATCCCCGATGGAAACTGACGTGTTTTTTACTCATCTCGTCCTAGCACCAATAAATACCTATACTTGGTATCATAAGAATGCGATCCGCGTAATTTATTTGGTGCGTAATTTTAATTTATGCACCACTGACGGCGTCCGCTGGCCGGGGTGGATCATCGGTGGGTTAGCTCCGCTAACCCACCCTACTTTGCTGGCCATGGGCTGTGGCGACTCCTATGGCGAGCATTGAACCCTTGCTGATCCGGCGGCGTTTTTGCATTGGTTCGATCGCGATGGTTTGCGTTTTACCCTGTTCTGTCAAGGATAAACCCGCTGCGCGGGCGGCTGCGCCGTCCTTGACAGAACAGGGTAAAACGCAAGAGACGCTGTGATCGAAAAATGCAGCGCTGACAATGACATTTTCGGACGATGTCGGGGCGGCGGATTTTGCCTTGCTTCTCTGGCCTACCGGGCGGCGCTGCTCTGGCGCAATAGTTCGATGACCATTTTTGATAGCGCGCGCATTGTCTCGGGGGCGATGAGGTCCTCGCGGTAGACCGTGTTCGCGACCAGACGATTATTGTAGATGCTGATTGAACAATTCGGGAAGGGTTGGCCGATGGCGGTCGCGTAGTCGAAGCCGGTCGGTTGCAGGATTTGCATTTCGTCGTGGAAGGCGACCACGCCCATGTCCGAAAGGTTGAAGGCGATCGGCGCGGTTTGCGGTGTGCCGAAGCTATGCGGGTAGTTCAGGTATTCCTGGAAAATGCGGCCATCGGCGGTGGCGCCGCGAATGTCGGTCTGGATCGACCGCGCGATGGCGAAAATCGGCTGCGCGATATTGTCCGTATGGGTGAAATGACCGGTGACCGCGGTGAAGACGAGATCGCATGAAATATGCGGCTCCAGGCGGCGGCGCATGTCCACCGTATGGCGCAGCAACAGCTCGCGCCCTGCTCCGCCGTCGAGAGCGCGAATGGCAAAGGCGAAGGCGGCGGTGAGGATGGAATGCAAGGTCACGTCATGGCCGCGGCAGGCGGCGAAAATTTCCGCCACGCTGTCCGCCTCGATGACCAGCTGTTCGATGGCAAAGCGCGGGGTGGAATCCACGGCCAGGCGCGGCAGGCGGATGCAATCGGGCTCGGAATAATTGGGCAGCGGGCCCGGTTGCCGGGGCAAGGCCAACGCCGCCAGGCAGTGTTCAACCGCCGGATCGATGCTGTCCGGGAATGGCTGCGGGTCGGCCGGCGGGTCGATGCGGCGGATCGCGCAGTCGCAGAAATGCAGCAGGGAAGAATGGATGGCGACCAAGGCGGTGGCGTCCGCGATGGCGTGGGAGCTGAGCATCAGAATGTCGAACCCGGCGGCGTCGGCGAGGACATGGATGGTGTAGAGCGCCTCGGTGAGGTCCAGCGGGCGATGCAGGGCTTCCTGATAGCAGGTTTCGAGATTGCTGGTAGCCCGGTCCAGCCAAATGAACGGTGTGGCGGCGGCCGCGCGTTCGATGAAATGGTCATCCTGGATGGCGGCGCGCAGGATTGGGAAATGCGCTTCGAGTGCGGCCAGCGCGGTTTGAAACTGCTGCGGCGTGATCGCGCCGGAGGCGGCGCTGTGACTGATCACCAGGGTGCGGGCCTTGATGTAGACAGCCTCGGTGGCGGAGATTTTCCGGAACCGCTTCACCTCAGTTCGTAGATCATGCAGTGCAGACACCAAACGCCCCCGCAACAACAGCAAGCCGCATGGGTATCACCACCCATGGCCCAGATTAACAAAAGTCTTTTTGCTTCTTTTTCTTCAGAAAAAGAGGTTACTTCTTCTTCGCCTCGCGACGCCGGCTGGTAAGGACGAATTCGGTATAGCCGTTGGGCTGCTCACGGCCTTTGAATATCAGTTCGCAGGCGCCGAGGAAGGCCGGGCCATCATAGCCGGGGGCCATGGGGGTGTAAGCCGGATCGCCCGCGTTTTGTTTGTCCACCACCAGCGCCATGCGCTTCAGGGTCGCCATCACCTGGGTTTCGGTGGTGATGCCGTGATGCAGCCAGTTGGCAATGTGCTGGGAGGAGATGCGCAATGTGGCGCGGTCTTCCATCAGCCCGACATCGTGAATGTCCGGCACTTTCGAGCAGCCGATGCCCTGATCCACCCAGCGCACCACGTAGCCGAGGATGCCCTGGGCGTTGTTGTCGAGCTCCTGCTGAACGTCATCCGGCGCCCAGTTCGGGCGGTCGGCGAGCGGCAAAGTCAGCAGGTCGTTGAGCGAGCCGGGGGCGCGGGATTTCAGTTCGTTCTGGCGGGCGATGACGTCGACCGCGTGGTAGTGCATGGCGTGCAAGGTGGCGGCGGTGGGTGAGGGGACCCAGGCGGTGTTGGCGCCGGCGCGGGGATGGGCGATTTTTTGTTCGAGCATGGCCGCCATCTGGTCGGGTGCGGCCCACATGCCCTTGCCGATCTGCGCCTTGCCTTGCAGCCCGCATTCCAGGCCGAAATCGACGTTGCGGTCCTCGTAGGATTTGATCCAGGGGGTATTCTTGATCTCGGCCTTGCGGATGACCGGGCCGGCTTCGAGCGAGGTGTGGATTTCATCGCCGGTACGGTCGAGGAAGCCGGTATTGATGAACACCACGCGATTTTTTGCGGCTTCGATGCAGGCTTTCAGATTGGCGCTGGTGCGGCGTTCCTCATCCATGATGCCGATTTTCAGCGTGTAGGGGGCGAGCCCCAAAAGCTGCTCGACGGCGCCGAAGAGTTCATTGGCGAAGGCGACCTCTTCCGGGCCGTGCAGTTTCGGTTTGACGATGTAGACCGAACCCCTGCGGGAGTTCTTGATCGCGCTGTCGGATTGCAGATCGTGCATGGCGATCAGGGAGGTGATCACCGCGTCCATGATGGTCTCGGGGATTTCCTCGCCGGCGGCATCGAGGATCGCATCCGTCTGCATATGGTGGCCGACATTGCGCACCAGCATCAGCGAGCGGCCGGGCAGGGTGAGCGTGCCGCCGTCGGGCGTGGTGTAGGTCCGGTCCGGGTTCAGTTTCCGCAGGGTGGTTTTGCCGGCTTTTTCCACCGGGGCTGCGAGCGTGGCCTGCATCAGCCCCAGCCAGTTGCGGTAGACTTCGACCTTGTCCTCGGCATCGACCGCGGCGACGCTGTCCTCGCAATCCATGATGGTGCTGATTGCCGATTCCAGAATGATATCGGCGATGCCGGCGGGATCATCCTTGCCAATGGGGCTGCCGGGGTTGATGACGATTTCGGCGTGCAGATTGTGGTTTTTCAGCAGGATCGCCGAGGGGCTGGCGGGCGCGCCGGTATAGCCGGCGAATTGCGCCGGGTTCTGCAGATAGGCCTCGCCGTCGGGCAGGGTCACCACCAGCGCGCCGGCGCGGACGGACAGGCCGGTCACGTCGGCAAAGCTGCCGATTTTCAGGGGGAAGCTGTCATCCAGAAAGGTTTTCGCCCGGGCGATGACCTTGGCCGCACGGATTTTGTTGAAGCCTGGGCCTCTGGCGGCGCCGTCGGTCTCGGGGATCGCATCGGTGCCGTATAGCGCGTCGTACAGGCTGCCCCAGCGGGCATTGGCGGCGTTCAGCGCGTAGCGGGCGTTCATCACCGGCACCACCAGCTGCGGTCCGGCGATATGGGCAATTTCGTCATCCACCCGGTCGGTGGCGACGGTAAACGGCGCCGGATCGGCGACCAGATAGCCGATTTCGCGCAAGAAGGCCTGGTATTCGGCGGGGTCAAACGGCTGACCCTTATGCGCCAGATGCCAGGTGTCGATTTTCGCCTGCAGGACGTCGCGCTTGTCCAGCAAGGCGCGGTTGCGCGGCGAGAATGCCGCGATCAGGGCGCCAAAACCCTCCCAGAAGGCCTCGGCCGAGAGCCCGGTACCGGGGAGCGCCTCGCCGGTCACGAAATCATACAGCACGGTGGCAACGCGCAATCCGCCAGCTTTGGTCCTGGTTTCGGTCATGGCTTTGCTCCTTGGGTTACTGCTGCTGTACTGCAATAAGGCCAGGGGTGAGCGCAAGGGTGGCCCCTTGCGGTGCGGCGGTATTTGCTGCATCGTTTAAAACCAGGGGCCTTCAAGCGCAATTCTGTTGCTGGCCATTCGGGTTGCAACAGCTGCCAGGGTCCCTGAACCCAACCCGTTCGCTGGCGTTTTCGTTGGCAGGCCGGGGCAAACAACCCATGGCGCCGGATTACCCGGGCCCGCGAGATTAAGGACCGATGACCGCTCTGCCGGCTGACTTATTACAACCCAGTTCCGGCATGGCGCGGCTTGCGTCCAAAATACCCTTGTTTTCAATCAATTTTTGCAAGCCCGCCGCCGCGTTAGAAACGCGTGTGCGTGACGGTGCCGCATGCCGGAGCTCCCTATTTTATGACCAAAAAAATGTTAATCGACGCCAGCCACGCGGAAGAGACGCGCGTGGTGGTACTGGACGGCAATCGGCTTGAGGATTTCGACGTTGAGACCGCGACCCGCAAGCAGATCAAAGGCAATATCTACCTCGCCAAGGTAATCCGCGTCGAACCCAGCCTGCAGGCGGCGTTCGTCGAATATGGCGGCAACCGCCATGGCTTTCTGGCTTTCGGTGAAATTCACCCGGATTATTATCAGATCCCGGTCGCCGACCGGCAGCGTTTGCTGGCCTTGCAGGCCGAGGATGCCGAGGAAGCGGAGCAGGCCGAAGAAGCGGCGCTGGAAGTGGTGGCGCCGGAGCCGGAGCTGGCCGAGGTTTCGCTGGCGCCAGCGCCGGATACCGATATTGAGCCGCAGTTGAGCGCGGCGCAGCCGCTGGAGATGACCTCAATCAGCATCGTCGCGGCACCGCCGCCGGATGCCGAGGACGGGGAAGCGTTGGCGCCGGCTGCGACGGATGCCGCACATGGTGAACAAAGCGAGGGCGAGAGCGAGGATGCCGATGCTTCGGCCGAAGCGGCGCCGGACGCAGCCTTGGCCGAATCGAGCGAATTCAGCCCGCCGGAAGCGCCGGGCGAATTCAGCGCCGAGAGCCAGCCGGGGGACGCTTT
>Ga0116226_10005436_pt1 | contig 11375 bp, 6 predicted proteins | sample S1TSphfallax_FD_89692 | JGI IMG/M metagenome (GOLD analysis project Ga0116226, IMG submission 89692) | Host-associated microbial communities from peat moss isolated from Minnesota, USA - S1T2_Fa - Sphagnum fallax MG | ecosystem: Host-associated > Plants > Peat moss > Unclassified | place: USA... | reverse complement strand
TTGTAACAATGTGAATTATGTTGAAAAGTTATCAAGGTATATTTTCATGTAACTTATATGTGTATTAAACTATTAATGTGTACAAACAATTAGGCCAAAGGAGTGAAGACCCTTTCATCAAATTGAAATTGGATTGTTTCATCTTTTGCCCTACTATTTTCAATCAAAATATCAAAAAGTTGTTCTCCAAAAGTTGCACAACCTAGCCCATGCAATATAATTCATATAATCCAATATAAATTATAACATGTCTGTGGATTAACTATAATATTTGTGAACAATTATAACAAGAATACAAATTCAAACATTTTTCAATGTTGGATTTTCATTCTTTTTATTTTAAACATAAAATAATTATGAATTTGTTACAATACATTTGCGTAATTTTAACGATAATAAAAATTTAAACACTTCAAATGTTTGAATCTCACTCCTATTATTCTTGAAATAAAAAAACTATGAATTTATTAGAATATTCGTGCACAATTTTAACAAAAATAAAAATCAAGCACTTCATGTGTTTGATTCTCATTCCTATTATGCTTCTTATAAAACAACTATGAATTTATTAGAATACTTTCTCACAAATTTAAGAAGAATAAAAATTCAAACATTTCAGGTGTTTGATTTTGACTCTTATATCACTTATTATAAAATAATTATGATTTTTTTATGATATGTGTGCAAACTTTTAACAAGATTTTCATTCCTATTGTGTTAGTTATATAATAATTACAATCATATTTTAAAATTTACACACAATTTTAACAAGAATAAAAATTCGAACACTTCGAATATCCTTCAATTTCATTTTGTATTGATTATCTTAACAATATGATTAGTAATCAAACATCTAAATTTTGAATGAAACTTTGTCATTGAGAAAGAAAATTTATACATTGAAAATTACCATTACTTTCAAACTTTAAAGTTTTATAATGAAACATTAATGAATAGTACATATGATTAACATCATCATATTTTCAAACTCTTCAAAAGGTTAAATACAAAAACAATTTGGAAAAATGTCATACCAACTTTATTTCCAATTTGATTTTTCATTGTACCATACAAACTTTTATCAATTCAAAATATTAAAATCTTCATATTCCTATTCTTAAACTTCACCCCAAATTTTGGTGAACAAAATGTTGTCTCACCATCTACTCGCATCTCTTTGTTTACATTATTATAAATAAGTCAAACATTAATAATTATGATTGATTTTGAAAAAACAATCAATCCAATTCATGACAAATTAAATGACATATTTTCATATACACATATTTTGAAACAAATGTCAACATCTTGTTCAACTTAAATAAATTTTAATTCCATAGTTTTTGCTAAAAAAATGGTGTTAAATGCCTAATGATCCACAATGTTTTTTGTTGTCATTAATGTTAAATTATTTTCCTTCTATTTTTCAAACCTTCCATTATTTTTGGAAAAAAATATTAAACAAATACTTATGAATTTTTATCACATAACTTATTGATCTTTCTTTCACTTATGGACATTGAGGCACATACATGCACACATATAATTGTGAGATCATTTCTATGTTAATAATTAAATAAATATATCAACATAAAAATAGTGTATATATGTAACACATGTGAAACATATTTTTTGTATTTTTTTTCACTTAAAACATGCACGTTTTGGACCTACCCATATATTTGAATCTTCACTTGTATTCCTTTGCATTTAAATTTAACTAAACAGTTTATTTGCACAATTTTTTCAAAACTTTTATTGAATTCATATCATACAATAAAACGTCAACAATGAAAATATATATTCTTCTATTTATGCACAAATGTAATTGAAAAAATATCAATCTTGAAAATTCAATGGTTACATTTCAAGATCATAATTTCAAATGTAATGATGTTTTGACATTTTTCCTTTTAGAAAAATCTAAAAACATAAACTCCAATAGGAAAATAAATAAATTTAACAACAAAACTTTTTTTTTTCCATCACATTGAACCCATGTATATGAACATGTGCATATTTCAATCATGACCATTTAAATATGTATTGGTGTGTTGTATGGTCAAGAATAATTAATTACTTATGAACAGTTTGAAACAATGACTTCAATTATTACATTTGTTGTTTTTTACTATGTTTTGAACTAATGATGTGCATGATTATATTTTGAAAAATGTAAAAACGATTACATTATAATTTTGCACACCATGTAATGATTATGTTCCCTTTCATTTTGATTTAACAATGAATAAATGTTAGAACATTAAAAAAAAATGCAAGCATGCATTTAATAGTCATGAATTATATTATTTATGCAAAAAAAAAAAAAGAGTAAATGTGTGTTTTATTACAATTTAACAATTTTTTGTTGAATTTTTTTTATAAAAACCCATAGAGGAGGAAAGTGGGCAACAACCACATCACATAATTAAATCAAGGTCTAGAAACTACACAAGGGGCAAGATGAACCACTTCATTATCCCATCCTAACGAACACACAAATCAAAAAAAGGATAACTATCCCTCAATTCAAAATTAGCTTAAATTAAATTAACCATAACTTCAAAAGTCTTAGAAGTTTTTATCCTAAGTAAAACATTCCAAGCAACCATCCTCGCTTGCATAATGGAAGTCCAAACTTACATTAGAAAATTACACATAAAGTAAAAGTTATCAAAAAAAAATTCAACATTTTTTAATCCAAACAAAGTATGCAATGAAATTACAAAGGAGGTTTAAAAGCTACCTAGTGTAGCAATAGTTTCATTTTAAAAATATGAGTCAATAGTTCGGAGTCTTCAAACTTGATAGTAATCTTACCAAAGATAATGAAGTTCCATCTAATGTTAATTTCAATGATGCTGCAAGTTTGTCAAATGCGCATGTAAGTCAATTAAACTAGTAGGCTTTTCCATAGAACATCAAATTGTGTTTGGGAGATTCCAAAGCATGAAATTGGCAAACTTAACAAATAGGGAAGATACCAAACTTCTAAAGGAAGGTCCCTTTAACTATGATTCAAGAGTTGCCCATCTTCAAAATAAAATGGTGGGAAGGCTTATAGATGTGTATGATGATGCCTTAAACATGCAAAAATTAGAAACCAACATTTAGTAAATTGAAAATTTGCACAAGGAGTTAGTTTTTTAAAAGATGAAATTGAAGCTTTCGAAGCCAAAGTTAAGGTGTAGGACCAACATCTTATCAAGATACGTGCGGAGATGTTGGAAAGTGAAATTGAATGTCTTAAAGTGCAAATTATTATGCATTAAAAGTAGTAGAAGAAAATTTTAAAACAACGATTCAACATTAAGGTGAAATAATGGGCATGTGTTAAATAGTCAAATCCTTCAAACACAAATTTAACCAAGTAACAAACATGTGCAAGCGAACTATTTTGGATAAGATAATTGCCAAAACTATGGCTATTGGCTTACATAGAAAACTGCAAAAGGTAAAAAAATTGATGGCAAAACTAGAGTAACAATTTATTGAATTATGATACCTTTAAGCATTCCATTATCAACCTTGAAGGATCAAGCATGAATGTGGAAGTTGAGAAGGATTTCACTATAGGAAAGTTGAATATTTTATAAGAGCAAATTGAGGTGCAAAAACATTGCTTTGGGGGATTTCAACCAAAATTAATTGCATACTTACAATGAATTTCTACAAGAATAAGTTTTTTTCAAATCAAAGTTCATGTTCATGAAAAAGAAGGCAAGGAAGAAAAAAGGGCAAAGTGTTTGAATTTTTTTGGATCAACATTAAAACCAAGGTGGAGCTGTTCATTCGGGAAGGTTTTGAAGCCTATTAGCATAACGAGTAGTATTATGAGGTTCATATCACTACCTATATATTGAATTGCTTCCCTACTTTCAAAACTAATCTACAAAAACTTGTTTTCAAAAAAACTAATGAAAAAGGAAGTAACTCTTCAACACATACTTGGCACACCTTGCAATGGCATGCAACCTTTGAAATACCTTCTTATACAAAAGAACCCACCTTATAAACTCTAAATGGTCCTCATGGATGGTGGTCCTCATCATTTAAAGTTATTGTCATTGAAATCACTTTAACTAATCCCACATCTTTTATATAAATAATAGATGATAGTACAAGAGTAATGGAATCTCCTAATTTGGCAATAGTTCATTTATCTCAATAGATATTACCAAAACATAATCCCAAATATGAAAAGGGATCATGTCAACATTTGGCATATGGATTGAAGAAGTTTTGAAAAATAATTTAGATTTCATGATATTTGGAAATGACATTGAAATGTTTGACAACACCAATACTATATGATTTATGTAACTTTTCAAAAGTATAATTGTGATCATTGAGAACCTAACACTAATAATGATAATAACATGAGAAATAAATAAATTCAAACTCAAATTGACTAGTTAATAATATAACTTATATCCAATTATTATATCATAAAGGTAAAATGGTAATTATTGTGTATAGAAATAAAATAGCAAAAAATAATTTATGTTATTTTAAACTATTATATCACAATTTATTTTATATTATATTCTAAAATATTTTATATTCACATAGTTTATAATAATTCAAGCGTAATAACTTGGAATAGCTAGAAATAACCTAAGATGGAATAGTTTTAAATAATTGATAATAATCTAAGGTAGAATATCATAGAATACTTGAAGGTGCAATATCCTAGATTAATTATAAATAATTTAAGGTGGAATAACCAAAATTATCCAGTAATAACATAATATATAATAACTTATAATAACCAAGGGTGGAATATGTGAAAATAACCCATGTTAAAATAATTTTAAATAGTAAAAAATAAATTAAGGTCAAATAAACTAGAATAACTTATGTACAATAACATACAACTAACTTAAAATCCTAGATTATGGTAGCCTAGGAATAGTCTTTAAGGTAGTTGACACTAACTTAATAATAGTTTTGAAAAGCCTACAAGAATTTAAAAATAACTTAGGACAAACATAAAAACCTAGCCTATGGTAGCATACACATAAATTTGGGTAACCTACAATAGTGTACACTAACCTAGGAATAACTTAAAACTAATTTAGGAACTTAGAATATGCTACCTTGGACATAGACTTGGGCAACCCATGCTAGCCTATGAATAACTTAAAATAGCCTATTAATATCCTAGATTATGTAAGTATGTGAGGTAAGATAACAAGGTTATAACATAGGTAAGAAAATACCCAAGGTAAATTCCTAAATAGGTTAGGAAAAAAATGTGCTTAATTATATGTGGTGACAAAACATGCCACTCATTAGTGGTCCAATGGTTAAGGACTTGTTCTTTAAACATGGAGGTGAAGGGCTCAAATTTTCACACTTGCATCTTAAATTGGTGGCTAGGTGGGTTAATTTCTTAAATTAAACTAAGAGGTCTAGGTTTGTATCTAACCTAGGTGAGCTTAAATGCTTACCTTTGTTTAGGTGCCTAACTTAACCTAGCTATGAACTAAGAATTTAGCCTAATGAATTTACTATCAATGAATTTGACTAGCTATTAATAAATTCATTTATTTATAACCATTGATCCTTGTTCATTAAAAGGTTACCACTTTCACCCTGGTAAGTTTTTCCAAGTTCATTCAAAATATAGTTAAACACAAAGTGAACTTGACCACGTCTTCTTGTAATGTATGAAACAATTGATAGAAGATGAGGTGAGATGATTTCCCATGAATGCTATAATTTCAATGATTTAATTGGCTACTAGCAAGAAGTTGACAACATCCTTGAGTTTAAAAAGGTGTTATGATTTGATTGCATTCAACAAAATGTGTTGCCTAAGCAAAGATCACATCAAATGTACCTTTTCAAGATGTTTACACATGGATTTGCACTTGGTGTTGATTTTGTCAAATGTATGGACCATGTTTAATCATGTCAAATGAATTCAATGGTGAACCATTATGGCATGTCATGTTTTGTATAATCGAAACTTTACAAGATATATAATATTGTAAAGTTTTGATTATAGTTATTTGCAATATGTAATCAAAATTTGTTAAATCCCAATGTATCTTGTGGTCATTCTTTCTAAAAATTGTTCAAAACATGAAATGATTTAACCAAATTTTATTGTTGATAACATTCAAGCAAATTTCAATGCATTGTGAATTTTTTTTGGCAATATTGATAATTGACAAAGAATGCACATGTTTCCTTCATTGGATTTAGTCCATGGAGAAACACAAAATAAATGTTAATAAGAACACCACAAATTTACCATGACTACAAGGAATCCAAAACTAAAAACAATGTAAAAGCCATGTACAAATACCATAAGAACACAATGGTTTTCCAATGGAGTTACAACTAAGGAAAATGTGGGTGAATTGAATGAAAGGGTTAGGGTGTTGGCACATTCATTATTGATCATGAGAAGCTTCGTGAAAAAAAATAGTAAATATGTTTTTCATTTCTTAATATACATACATGCATGTTCATCCAACGGTTGAACATGTCTAACATGATCCATTATAATATTACCCTAACTTGGGTTAACTTAATTACTTAGACATGTAAATGGGTTGTAAATAGACAAAGTTGAACCCCTCATTCACAAAGATAAACTGAGGCTTTAATCAATGAACCATAACTTCAAAAGGTAATTATTTTTTGTCAATTTATTCATTTGGCATGTTTATGAACCAAATCTTGATATGTAAATAGATATGGGTAGGTAGTAGATAGGTTGGTGACACTAGGTTAATTATTAGATTATAAATTTCATATAATAACAAAATTATTATTATTGTTAAGTGTGTGTATATATATAATAACCAAATTATAATTATTACCTATTGGGAGTAAATTGGTGATAAAAAACCATTCATGTGAAGGACTAAATTCCTTAATGATAGAATTCTTTTTAAATGATGTTTTACAATTTTATTTTTTTGTTTAATTTCATTTTATGACCCAATGAGATGCTACATTATAATATTATGTGAAGGTGTACCTTAAAAAATTAATTAAAAATAAATAAGCAAGCAAAAAAATATTTAAAACATTGATCACACAAAATTTTAAGTTGATTTTGGTATTCCATACTCATTAATTCATTTCAAATTTATCCAAATGTTCCTTGGATACTTTAGGAATATTATTTTAAAAGTTCATAATTTTTTTTCAATGTTTACACCAAAAAAAAAACGCAAAATTAAGCACTAGCAACAATTGTAAGAGGTTCCTTATAACCCAACTGCACCTTACCCACTTATTATTTTCCCATGTAATAAAAAGTCGGTTGGGCTAAACATTTCTTGGAAAATATATGGTCAATTTGATTTACTATCAAATTAGTATGGCCAATTTAACTAAACATTTACAATCTTGATTATTAATAAAAAAAACACTAACTAGGTGTCTATATTGACACCTAGTAAAAAAATCATTTTAATCAAAATAACTAATAAAAAAAATTTGATGCCCCATTTCTTTAATAAAAATGAACATCCTTTTTTATCAATGTGAACATTTTAGTCAAGCTCATGTGATTTCTTGTGGTGCACCATTCATATAAAATTTTGTATGACATTACAAAACTTAGATGGAGGTTCCATCACCAAGGGGGATGGAATTTTTTTCTCCTTGAAGATATATTTTTTGAACATTATAAATGAATATCAAGTAAACTTTGGAAACTTGCCAAGTTATAATTGTCTAATTTTCATATAGATGCCAACATGCTTATTGAACAAGAAAGGAAAATGGATGCATTGCAAACATCTATATTACATATTTTGTCATTTGATGTAGAGCAATTCTATGATAATTTGTTTATTCATCAACCAACTTTAAACTATTTTGAGGTTTATTTAATGTTATTATGGGCATCCATCTAGATGTTTAGGTTGGAGCCTAGGGTGATTGTTAGAGAGGGTTTGTTAAATGGTTGAAATATTAATTCTAGTTTAAACCTCTAGATATGAGTGAAAATTTAGGCCAATATGATGTGGTACTAAATATTTTGCATAGTGACAAACATTAAATGTGGTAAACAATTGTAACAAACAACTATGATGTGGTAAAACTTTTGCATGTATGGTATATCATAATGATAACCACATGAGCCTTTGAACCTCAAACTTAAATTTTCAAACAAATAATGTGCAGTTATGCTTTTGCATACCGATAGGCCCTACTTGTGCTAAACAATTGTTACAAACAAATAATACATGATTAAACATTTGCATCTATCATATGATTCAATTTTTTAGCACTATGAACTTTGCAAATAACTCATGTGTATCATTGTTGCATTTGATTAGGTTGGCATAGTACATTTTTTAGTTCATCTTGCCCTAGTTGACTTTCTTTTGTTGATTTTCCTAGTAAACATTTTAAGGATTTTTTTAGAGTTGATTTACCTCATTTGAGTAGCCTTAATTGGCTTGCTTTAATCAATTTTTTTGGTCAGTTTGTCATGATTAACTTGGCAAGTCGAGTTGTCCTAGCCTAGTCATTGAGGGAAGTTCAAAAGAGTAATTGAAAAAGGCAAGTTGACTCAGCAAATTAGCTTCACAAGTCATGGAGCGAAATTATAAAGCAAGTGGACTTGTGATGCCAACTTTGTAAATTGACAAATCCAAGTGGACTATGACAAAATGATTTCCCCCATTAGCTTTGGAATGCATGGAGGGAAGTTGATTACCACATGTGGACTTGCCAACACAACTTGTTAAATCAACAAAGGCAAATCATGTTGCAAATTTGGCTTTGAAAAGCAATTAGGCTTAGTTGATTTGTAAAATTAATTGTTCCATAACAAACAAGTGCAACAATAATACATTCCCAAGTTATTACTTATGAGCTAGGTCTTGTATGATGTGATGAAAGTTATGGGTGTTAAAAATTAATCAAGGTGGATTAGGATGAAAACAATGGATGTAAAAAATAATCATGGTGAATTAGGATGGATGAAATATATGAAAGTTGATGTGATTATTATTCATGTTAAATAGTTTTTCAAGTAAGGCATGATGTGAATGAAAGTTGGGGGATGTGGATGAAAATCATGGATGTAATTATTATTCATGTTCATTTTAATGAAAATAAATGGATGAAATAATTATGCACAATGATTCAATTGACAATAATGGATGAAGAATAGATGAAAAGCTAAGCTCAAGGCTCTTGGCTCAAGTAATTGCTTTGTTGTCTCTCCATTAACAAAAGGACAAGCTTCACATCATCATAGCCATTAAATAGTTCATGATCAAACACTTCAACCCATTGGCTTACCAATTTATGTGATAAAAAGTTGGAACATATTCACATTCATTTTATCATAGGTTTGACATTATATCAATTTGTGTGTTGCACCTTGGATATTAACCATGGATATTAACCATCACCTTGATGGTGATTGGTATTGCCATTTTAAAATATGTGAATATAAACTATTTACAAAATACGACCACGTTTCATTTCAATTTTCATAATATTACAGATACAACATTAAAAATCTTATTCATCCTACCCCCCACTTGTAAAGTTGCCCAAGTGCCCCAATTTTTTCCTTCTACAATCAAGAAAATAAAATTATTTTAGGGCTTGTAGGTCTAAGCCCTTAATTTGGTTACAATAACCTTTTCCCTTGATATGAAAATCACCATTGCAAATTCACAAGATGAAGATGAACATGTTGGGTGTGCACCCATGTACAAGAAAATGACGATGTGAAATTAAAAAGAATAAAATGAGCTTGCCATTTTGCACCCATGTATATAAAAAAATGATGATGCAAAACTATAAATAATAAGATGAGTTTGTCATTGTGCACCCATGTACAAAAGATTACCGTGCAAAATTAGGAACAAAAAGATGAGGTTGTTGTCTGTGTAGGGACCCATGTACAAAATCAACATTGTGAAATTAGGAAAAATAGGATGAGCTTGTCATTGTGCACCCATGTACAAAAATTTACCATGCAAAATTAGGAATAAGAAGATGAGATTGTTGTGTCTATAGGCACCCATGTACAAAAACAACATTGTAAAATTAGGAAGAATAAAAATAGCTTGTCATTGTGCATCCATGTATGAAAAATTGCCATGCAAAATTAGGAAAAAGAAGACGAACTTGTTGGATATGCAAGCACCCCATGAACCAAAACAAAAAAGTAGGAGATAGAAGATGAGTGACACACTCCCAAGCTCCTTGATAGACTCAAATGTGAATCTGAAGTGAAAACAATGGAAAAGCAAGGAGTTGGGGCACGCTCTTTAACTTGCAGCACTTTGGGGGTAGAAGGGTGTGTTGGAGCTTCGGGATGGGACTAGGAAGATTGACAAGCAATCATTCATTCACATGGACTTGCACAAAACTAAATAATAAGTTGGTTAATGCAGAGTTAGAGCACTTTTGGTGTTAGGACGAGCCACAGGCAAACTCGGATTCATAAAACTCACCACAACACAAATTTGGGGGAAGCCACCACCTTCCCCCTTATAATATATTTTGTGCCTGACCATGGCATGAGCACCAAAATGTCATTTTGTCCCAAGACTCCCAAGTGGAAGTCCCGAAATTCCCACAACTGAGTCTCCCACAATTTTGAGGGCCCATAATTTTACGTGTAAACCTCCAATTAAGATGAGGTTTGAAGAAAAGTTATAGTTTTCATTGAAAATTTTTCAATAATATGTTGCACGTCACCTGCACGTGAAGAAATTGGGGTGATTCCTGACTTTTAGTGGTTGGGAGTCAAATTGCCAATTTGTTGCAACCTCACTTTGGCCAAGTGTGGGGGTGAAGCCCAACACTTGGAAAAGTTGGGGATTTGGAGTCCTCCGGGACTCCCGAATGTTTAGAGCTCGACAACAAGGGGCAAAACAGCTTGCATTGGGGTGTTCTTGGTGTCGTTGGAAAGGTCTTGAAACGTAGATATCGAAAATGCCCTCGCATTGGCAATTCGGACATCTGCAGCCCAAGTTAAGGGCAAAAGAAGGGCCGGGAGTCAAACTGACAGTTTGACTCCCGACCACTAAAAGTTGGGAATCGATGCCTTCCCGACATCCGATCTGAGCGTGCGACATGGCGTTGAAAAGATTTCGACGAGGGCTACAACTTCGGTTTAGACCTCGTCGCGATCCAAGTCTGTAGTCGAGAGTTATGCCGGTTCAAAGTTCCGGGAGTCTCGCCGGGACAATTTCGGGACTCCATTTCGGGACTCCATTTCGGGAGTCCCGGGAATTTGTGCCACTTGGATGTAGGTGCGGCGGAGCGTTGCAGAGTATACTATATGGGGGATGGTGGTGGCATCCCTCGAGTCCGGGCCGTGGTGAGTCTTGTGGTCCGAAGTGCCCGTGGCTTGTCCCAACACCAAAGGGTGT